>Ga0256407_10004890_pt1 | contig 21906 bp, 19 predicted proteins | sample RumenRJG_04DNA_FD_193489 | JGI IMG/M metagenome (GOLD analysis project Ga0256407, IMG submission 193489) | Bovine rumen microbial communities from Lethbridge, Alberta, Canada - RJG_04 | ecosystem: Host-associated > Mammals > Digestive system > Stomach > Rumen | place: Canada: Alberta... | reverse complement strand
TTAAAAGTAATTAAACAAGTATTAAAATAAATAACGATTGATTTAATTAAAATAAATAAAAATTAGATGTTTTCAATATTGAAAACATAGTTAAAAATAAGTTAAATCCTTAAGTTTCTAGGAATGTATTATTAGAGAAATATTTATATACATGAACTGATAATCTATAATCAAACATATAGGAAGCAGTGAATAAGGAGTGAAAAAATGGCTAAAAAAGATATACCTGAAGAAGAAACCGGAGCAAAAAAAGAAAAATTCGAAGAAAAAGAAGAAAACACCGAAACTCAATCTGAAGAAAAAGAAGAAAACACTAAAACTCAATCTGAAGAAAAAGAAGAAAACACTAAAACTCAATCTGAAGAAAAAGAAGAAGAAACATTTGATGATGGGAAAGAAAAAACCAGAATCTATTCTGAAAAATTCGCAACTGATTTAAATAACACTATTGAAGAATTAAAAGAAAATTTCAAAAGTGTGCAAAAATACGCTGATGAAAAAATCAATGAATATAAAAATGCTACAGTAAGTAATTTAGCTGCCGATTTAATCGAAACAGATGAAATTTACTACCTAAAAGTTGCAATTCCAGGAATTTCAAAAGAAGATGTTGAAATTGAAGTAGGAGACAATGATATTGTAATTACAACAACTTTCAAACCATTTATTGAAGAATTAGAAGATGTTGAGGATGCAAAAGTAATTGCTTCTGAATTAACTTATGGAAGATGCTCAAAAACAGTTAGATTTGAAAATAGCATTGATATAGATAACATTAAAGCAAAATACAATGCAGGAATTGTATTTATTACTCTTCCAAAATTGATTATTCCAAAACAGAAAATAACTGTAGAATAAAACTAAATTAAAATGTGACTGGGAAAAAATTCCTAGTCAAACTACTCTTTTTTAAAATTTTATTGAAAATAATGAATAAAATGATTTAAAATCATCTTATTGTCTAATTACATATTTTATAACAATATAAGCTCCAAGAATTGCACTAAAAGCAAATCCGAAAAATCCTATTGCTGAAATATCCATTATTTTTGGCCCACTATCTGCTAAAATAGTAAGTGATGATCCTATAATTAAAGCAGCAATGATTAATGATGCAGACATTTGATTTTTAAGTTCATTAAGACCTTCATGCTTCATATTTATTTCAAGTTCACCTTTTTCAATTTGATTAAGTGTTGAATTAATTCTATCAGGCAAATCTTTTAGCAAATGTTGAACCTCTAATATGTGATTAAAACTACTGGTAGCAATATTTGTTGGTTTAAACTTCTCAAACATCAATCTTTTAGATAATCTTTTAAGAGCTACTGTGGCATTGAAATTTGGATTTAAATTATAACCAATATCTTCAATAAGTGCAACACCTCTTCCAATCATTACAAATTCTCTTGGAAGGGTAACGCCATGTTTAATCATTGTGTCAATTAACTTAGATAATATGCCATCCATTTGGTCTAGTTCAGCACCCATATACCGATTTAACAAATCATCAATATCCATTCTTAACTCTTCAGTGTTTTGTTCAGGAGTTATAATTTTCATATACATTAATTGTTTTATGAGATTGTTTGAATTTCCATCAAACAATAGCAATAATAATTCGGCCAAATTTGATCTGAAATCTTCACTTAATATTCCCATCATACCCAAATCAATATAACAAAGGATTCCATCTTCACCAATAATTAAATTACCTGGGTGTGGGTCTGCATGGAAAAATCCATCAAGCATTAATTGTTTAAAATAAGAATTAACGATGTCATCAGCTAGTTCAATATTATCAATGCCTTCTACTTCTTTGCCATATAATTCAGTAACATTGTATCCTCTTACAAATTCCATATTGATAAGTTTTGGAGAACAAATATTAGTATAAACTTTAGGGAATTTCACATAATCTTCTTCTTCAAAGTTCTTTGTGATTTTCTGGATATTCATTACTTCTTCCATATAATCAAGTTCTTTTAATATTGACCTTTCAAATTCAGACATGATTGCAGGTAAGTTGAATGTTCTTGTTCTTGTAATATATTTATCTGCCGCATAAGCTAATTTCTTCAATATACTTAAATCCAAAACTACAGTTTCATAAGAACCCGGTTTTTGGACTTTAACGGCCACCTCTTCCCCATTTTCCTTCAATTTAGCCCTATAAACCTGACCTATTGATGCTGAACCGATTGCCTCTTCATCAAATTCTGAATATATTTCATCTAATGGCTGTTCAAGTTCATCTTCTATTTGTTGTTTAATCTCCTCAAAAGGTGTGACTGGAGTGTTATCCCTAAGTTTAGTAAGTTCCTCTGCAATATCATTTCCAACAAGATCAGGCCTAGTACATAAAATCTGACCTAATTTAATAAAAGTTGGACCCAATTCCTCAAAAGCCAGTCTAAGATTAGAAGCATCAATTTCTTCTTCATATTCATCTGAACCATCTTTATTTTTTGAAGGTTTGAATAACTTAAGCAAATGATACTTTCTTGCAACTGAATATATTTCCCTACGGCGTTGTTTACTTTTTTTCTTTTCTTCTTTTGATGACATGTTTTATTTATATATAAACAATAAGTTAAAAAAGTTTTTGAAAACTACTCATAACATAAAATATTCTGGAAAAATCTCTTCAAAAGATATTATTCATAATTCTAATTTGAAGTGATTGCTTCCATTAGAGAGATTATTAGAAAAAATTGTGAAACATTGGCACTATCCTGTTTGCATAAGTCAGCGACCCCTGCACAAAATAGTAAATCCATCATCTTTTTATTATTTTAATATAGATTTAATTTCCACATATTTTTCTAAAATTTTTTCAAAAAGTTAATATACTTCAACCACACATTATTAATTAATTGTGTTTAAATGAGGCATAACTATGTGGGAATGCGATGTATGCGGATATTTAAACGATGATTGTGATGATATGTGTAAAAACTGCTGGGCATATAGGAATGCGAACAATTTTATTGACTGGAATAATCCGGATTCTTACTAAAATAATTATTTGAATTAATTCCAGCAAAATATTTAAAATAAGAAAATATTACAGTAGATTAAATCTACTGTTTTAAAATATTAGTATCTAACTTTACCAATATGTCTTGTAGCACCAGGATCTTCACCATTGAAGTGTGCTAAATAATAAACAAACCATTCAAGTGGAACTACAAATATTAATGGAGATAATAATTTATCGACATCAGCAAAGTCATTTAAATTAAAAACTATTACTTTTGCGTCCAAATTATTGGAAAAATCAATAGCTTTTCTTGTAATTTCATCAGCTGCAAAATCACAATCAAAAATAATCATAGGGACGCCTTTTTCAGCACGTTCGATTAATCCATGCCTAAATTCAGCAGAATATAGTGGACATGCATGTTTAATTGCTCCTTCCATAAGCATAGTCATAGCCACTTTAAATGAAAGACCAAAGTTAGGTCCACTTCCTAAAACATAGAAGATTTCTTCATCTTTATACTCTTCAGCCAATTTTTTATACTCTTCTTCAGTTGTTTTGAGCAACTCTTCTATAATATCAGGAATTTCTTGTAATTGAGATAATAACTCATCCTTATTTTCATAATCAGATGCTGCAAATAAAATTTGATAAAGACAGGCAATTTGAGTTACATAAGTTTTTGTACCAAGAATAGCTGTTTCAGTTTCACATCTAGTGATGATTGGAGTTTTAGCTTCTTTAATCATGGAACTTTCAGGTTCATTGGAAATTGAAACTGTGTGTATTCCATATTCATTAGCACGCCTAAGAGAAGATAACGTATCTGCAGTTTCTCCAGATTGTGATGTGAAAATTGCTAATGAATTTTCGCCTTTTTGTAAAAATTTATTATAATAAAATTCATAACCAGAAAATACTTCAATATTTAAAGTTGTAGACATTCTGAGAGCATCTCTAACACTGTAACAAGTTGATATGGAACTGCCACATCCAATCAAGTATACTTTATCTACTTTTTTAACTAATTCTGAAACCTCATTCATTGTAGATAATTCACTTTCGAATGTTTTTCTAAGTGAATCTGGTTGTTCCATCATTTCATCATACATTTTATATTTCATGAAAAAAACTCCTAGTACATTTATACAATTAATTTTTTCTTTTTCAAAATATAAAAAGTTTTTTTAAAAAAGAAGTATAATCATATATTAATGGAGATTGATTTAACAAAGATTGGTATGTTTAAAGGTCAACAATATGAAACTATAATTTCGACGGTTGACAGTGAGGGCAATCTAAATGCCGCACCTATAGGTATTCTGTGCAGAGGTAAAGACAATGTAATGTGTCGCATATTTAAAGGAAGTCATACTTTAGAAAACATTATTTCACAAAAAGAGTTTATTGTTAATATTACTCAAAACCCCGAATTATTTACTGAGTCACTGCTGGATAATCTCGAAACTACTGCTTTTAATGAAAATAAATCAATTAAAAATGTGGATTGTTATTTTAAATGTGAAGTTACAAGCATTAAAGAAGCAGTTAAGCAAAGTGATCCTGTTAAAAAAAAAGGCGAAGCCAATGTTATTAAAGCCAATGTTGTTGAATTAATCATTAATAATCCTACTAAAGCATACAATAGAGCATTTAGTTATGTTATAGAATGCTTAGTTAATTTTTCAAGAATAGGTATTGTAGATGATGAAAAAAGAAAATATTATCTTGATTCATATAAAGAAGCATACCGGATTGTGAAAAAAGTAGGTTCTAAAAAAGATAAAGAAGCCATGGATAAAATAATAAGTAAATTAAATAAAAAAGGTTATGACATTTAATTTACAAAAACATCCATAAATTCAAAGTTTTCTACATCAAACAATCCTTTATCTGAAATTTTAATTGATGGAATTACTAAAAGTGACATGAATGCCATTGTCATAAACGGTGCGTAAAGTTCACAACCTAAAGCGGCAACCATTTTCTGCAATAGTCTTAATTTTTTAGCAACAGTAAAAGCATCTTCATTAGTCATCAGCCCGGCAATAGGAAGTGAAAGTGAATCAGTAAAATCTTCACTCACAACAGCAATTCCCCCACCATTTTCAATTACCATATTTACCGCTTTAGCTATCATTTCAGAATTACAACCAATACTAATAATATTATGGGAATCATGGGCAATTGATGAAGCAACGGCACCTTTTTTAATATTATATCCTTTAATAAATGCATTTGCCACATTATTTTCACCATAACGGCCAACAACCGCTATCTTTACAACATCTTCAAAAATATTTGGCTGGACTTTACCACCAATGCAACATAGTTTTGCAGTAGTTTTTTCAGTAAATAACTCCCCATTAAAACATTCAATAACATTAACTTCACATTCATTCCCATCATATAACACATCAAAGTCTTCCGGTTGTTTTTTAGAAACATTAATGCTATTTTTAAAAGTTACCTCACCCGCATCAAACAAGACATTTTCACCATCGAAAACACATTCACCAGAAATGTATGTTTTTAAAATATTAAAATCATTTAAATTGTCTATGATAACAAAATCCGCTTTTGCTCCGGTTACAATAGCACCACCATCTAAATTATAATGTGCTGCAGGATTAATAGTTACCATTTCGATAGCTTTTATAATATCAACATCAAGTTCAGCTGCTTTTTTAATAGATAAATTCAAGTGCCCCTCAATTAAATCTTTTGAATTCTTATCATCAGTTACAATAAAATCAAAAATTGGAGAGTTGATTCTTCTTTCAAGAACCTCCGTCGGTATGATTCCAAAACTTTCCTGATTTTTCCAATAGTTTAATCTTTCATTAAAATCAAATAGAGCTTCCAAATCCTTAGCAGATGAACCATCACGAACCATAATTTTCATGCCTTTTTGTTTTTTAACAATAGCTTCAGAAAAACTAGCACATTCATGGTCAGTTATTATACCTTGTTCCAAGTATTTATCCAAATAACTACCTGAAAGAAGAGGAGCATGGCCGTCAATAGGTTTATTATAATTTCTAGCCAATTCCAATTTCCTTAAAACTTCCTCATCACCATTTATAACACCCGGAAAATTCATCATTTCTCCTAAAGCAACAATTTCATCCTTTTTAAGTAAAAATTCAATATCATCAGAACTCAAAACAGCACCAGAAGTTTCAAAAGCCGTTGTCGGAACACATGACGGAGCAGTGAAATAAAAATTAAATGGAACCTGACGAGCATTTTCAATCATGAATTCAATACCTTCAATTCCACACACATTAGCTATTTCATGAGGATCACAAACAACAGCAGTAGTGCCATGCCTTACAGCAATTTTTGCATATTGTACAGGTGTCAACATACTACTTTCAACATGAACATGAGCATCAATAAGTCCGGGAATCAATAAACCTTCAACGTCAATTGCAATATTTTCATCAACAATAGGAACAATTTCTGAAAAAACACCATTTTTAATAGTTATTCTAGCAGGGTAAACAGAATCAGTTAAAACATCCAAAATATATGCCGTAAAAGTCACTTAATCACCATGCAATGCATTATAAAGTAAAGGCAAGAATGTACCAATATCAGTAACAATACCAACTACCTGCGCACTGCCCCTATCAGATAATTTAGTAACAGTAGATGGATTAATATCTACACAAATACTTTTAACACGTGAAGGAAGTAAATTACCCATAGCAATTGAATGCAACATGGTTGAAATCATTAACACCATGTCAACTTCCTGAGCATATTTTCTCATAAGCTTTTGAGCATCAATCACATCAGTTATGACATCTGGAAGAGGCCCATCATCACGAATAGAACCTGCAAGCACAAACGGAACATCATTTTTAACACATTCATACATTATTCCGCCGGTTAAAGTTCCGTCCTCAACAGCATCTTTAATGGATCCTGAACGGTTAATTTTATTAATAGCTCTCATGTGGTGAGTATGACCATGACCAACAATCCTGCCCGTTTCTATTTCAATACCCAAAGAAGTTCCAAATAAATTAGATTCAATATCATGAGTGGCTAAAGCATTACCCGCCATAATAATATCAATATAACCTTCTTTAATTAAAGAAGCCAAATATTTACCTGAACCAGTATGAACAATAGCTGGTCCACCAACAACACCTATTTTTCCGCCTCTAGATTTGATTTCCTTCATTTCCTCAGCAATACCTTCAATTAGAGTCATTAAAGGCTTTTCGGATGAAACTTCACTATTCATAAATTCAAATACTTGCTGTTCATCCCTTGATCTATGAGGAGGAGAAACTTTTACACCATCAAGGCCCACAACAATCTTATCACCAGATTTGACCTCTGCAATTGGCTTTACAAAAGCACGCTTATCTTTCTCATCCACAACAACCAAACAATCCATTTCAATATCTTCTACAGGAATCCAATTCCCATCATAATAAACATGGGTTGTATGGTTAGATGAAGAGTAAAAACCTTCAGGAGCAACTTTATCTTTTGTAGATGCCACCAATTGAACCTCTTTAAGCTCATCAATAGATGCACCAAGAACAGATAATTCATCTAAAATAGATTCTAATAATTCGGGAGAATTAGCAGATACTTCAATCCTCGCTTTACTAACATCAGATTTCTTTCTACCAACATTAATTTCTAAAATATCAAATTCTCCGCCTTTGTCCATAATAATACCCATGGTCCTAGTTAAAGTTAATGAGTCAATAATATGGCCAGAAAGACCAATAGTTCTTTTATACATAACATTTTTGCTCCTTTTTAGTTAATATTATATATATGATTCTCGGTGATATTTAATGGTATTGTTATAGTTGAAAAAATAGAAAAAATAATCTTGTTGTTGATTGAATTCAGCATCCAAATGCTTTGATAAATCCTCTTGTTTGTCTATGATTTTTTTCAATCTCCCAACATAATCATTTGCCCAGATATTAGAAATCTATTAAAATATATTTAAACATAAACCACAGCACATAGATTATTTAATTAATAGTATATTTAAACACAACATATGAGTATTGCTATTATCTTGCTAATATCATATACAAACCAATAAAAAAGCTTAAAAACAATATAATAATTATGGATATTAAAGATGATATGAGAATTATATCTCTATTACTTCGCTCTAAAAAAAGAGTTGAAGTATTACAATCATTAGAATTTGAAGATAAAATTCCTTCAAAAATTAGTAAGGATATTGGAGATAACAGTAATCATGTATCCAAATATTTAAAAACACTTAAAGATGCTGATTTAGTAGTATGTTTAAATGAAGAAGACAATAGATACAGATTCTATAGTATCACAGATAAAGGCACATATTATCTTAATAAAGTAAAAGACCAGTACGAATAGATATATCCATTCTCTTTTTATTGAAAATAACTATTTTTTATTTATCAATGACAAAAAGTCACATATAATTTTTGCCGCACAGACAGCAGTATTTTCACCTAACTTATCAGTAGCTGTTTCAACAACATCCATTCCAACAACATTTTTATATGATAATGATTGAATAACATTTTCTACTTCAGAAGTAAATAAACCGCCAGGAGTAGGATTTCCAACAGCGGGTGCAATAGCCGGATCAAACACATCCATATCAATCGATAAATAAACAGGCGTGTCAATAGTTGTCAAATAATATTCAACAGCATCCATATGCCTATGAACATCCTTATTTTTAAAGGTTTGAATATTATATGTTGATTTGACAAATTCCTCTTCTTCAACAGATGATGATCTTATTCCAATTTGAACCAAATCCACACCGAATTCATGAGCCCTTCTCATTACTGTTGCATGAGAGTATTTCTCACCAATGAAATCAAATGCCAAATCCCTATGAGCATCCAAATGAACTACAGTCAAATTACCATATTTTTCAGACAATGCCTTAATCACACCAATAGAAGCTGAGTGCTCACCACCAATAGTTATAGGTTTCAATTTTAAATCCAATAACTCATTTACCGTATCTTCAACAATATTACATGTAGCTTCACAATTTCCCGGAACCACATTTACATCACCAAAATCATAAAAAGTAGCGTCAATTGATGTATTAAAGTTAATGTTATAATTTTCAAATCCGTAAGATGCTTCACGCACAACAATAGGACCTAAACGTGACCCGGAATGATATGATGTTGTGCTATCAAATGGAACTCCAATTATGCCGAATGAATCCTTTTTAATATTTTCAAAATCAGTTTCTTGGGAAAATGCAAATTTCCAAGGCTCATAAGTATTCAATAGCATAATATATCTAAAAAAAAGAATAGTATTGAGAACTTATTTAGTTCTCATAATTTTCATGTTACCTAAAGCTACAATATATTCCACTTCGATACCTTCGGAAATATCATCTTTTAATTCTTCAGGCATTGGTAAATCTAAAGTTTCGTAACTTTCCATATCCATTAATTGAACATTGTTCCCTTGGATAGATAATACTTGACCTACTCTTTTATCAATGATAGGAATATCTACTTTAGTATCTACAGGTTTAACAATACTTCTTTTTTGATTATCGAAAATACCTACTGCTTCTAATCTTGCTTTAGCAGCCCCGTGTTTACCTGGGGATGAGGTAGTTAAACTAGTGATTTTAGATGCTTCTCCACCCAATACGATATATTTTCCAACTTTTAATGTTTTAATCTCTACAACTTTTGTTGACATTAATTTTCCTCCATAAATTCAAGTATTTTATAATCTACAATAAGAATTATTTTAGATTAATTATAATTTTATTTGCTATTTTATATAAATTATTCGATTAAGCAATTATAATAAACGTAACCGCTAAAAAAATTGTCATTATAAAAACCCAAACAACCAAAAATATTTTTTTAATATCGCTTTCACCTTTAGTAATATAGGATTCGCCTTTAATATCAGATGATCTTTTTCTAGTATTTTTATATTCATTATCATTTCTTAAAAAGTTATAAAAAGCCCTGCATATAAAAATAAAAGCTATTATAATAATTCCAGAATAAACAATATTCATTCCCGGTTTAATTAACATTACTGCTGAAGATAAAAGTAACATTAACATTAAAAATAGAACTCCCGTAATTACTAATGATATGTATTTATTAAAAATCATAATCTATTATATTAAAAGCATATGATAAATATTTAAAGGTCTGATTTTTAATCCAGGATAATTGTTGTACAGAGGTTTTATCCAGATTTAAGTTTAAAATTTAAAAAGTTTTCACTTGTGAACGAATAATGTTTAAATTAATCAACAATACCTAAAAATTAAAAACTTTCCAGTAAACTATATGATTTCACATGAAAAAATAAGTAATAAAACTAATGAAAAATTACCCATAAATGTTATTTAATGAAATGATATATATTTTAGTATAGAAAGTTTGTAGATAAAAACTAAAAAAACATATATTATATTACGAAAAAAAGAAAATAGCTAATGTTAGTAAAGAGATGAAGTACCTAAAAGATTGAATGCTTTTGAATGATTTAATTAATGCGTGAATTGGTGATGTGAATTTAATTAAAGCATAGGCATGTTTTCTGAATCAAAGATTTGCCAACACTGAAAGCAGAATCTAAGGTAAAATAAGTATTATCAAAAATTACATCCTGAGATAATATAAACTCAGTAATAACAGTGGTTATTGGAGATGAATTGGATTGTGTTGTTGAAACACAGTAAATTAATAAAAAACCTGAAAATTGGTTAGGAAAGCAAAATTCATGGTTACTTATATGAGGAAAAACATGATGTTAAAATTAAAATTTTAATCATCTAAAAAGCCACAGCAGGAAATTACCTCAGTGTAGTATCAGTTGTTTATTGGGAAGAGTGAAAATATGGATGCTAAAGATAAAAAAATAGCTACTGATTTAGCTTACGAAATTATAAAAGAAGTGAGCAGGGCAATAAGACCCTATGCAGGAACACCTGAAGCAGGTGAAAAAGTAAAAATAGGTGCTGACGGGACACCTACATCTTATATTGACATTATTGCAGAAGACACATTAATCAATATTTTGAAAAATGCACCAGTATTATCTTATATCATTAGTGAAGAAGTAGGTGAATTAAAACTTGGAAAAGGAACAAAAAGAAGTATTAACCTAATAGAAGAGTTGAAACGTGACGACATACCTGATGATGAAATCCCAAAATTCATATTTTTAGTTGATCCAATTGACGGAACAAGCAATGCAATCAAAGAAATACCTGCTTATGGAATTTCAATTGCCGTTGCAAATGTTCCAAAAGGAAGATTAGCCACTTTAGATGATGTTGAATTAGGTTTTATTACTAATTTCGGAAACGGTAATTTCTTTGAAGCTGAAAAAGGTAAAGGATGCTGGTTAAATAATGAAAAAGTCAATCCAAGTAAAGTTGTTAAATTCAGTGAAATGACTTTAGGCGGTTTTACAAAAAGTGGAACATCAGCAGCGTCAAAATTGGTCGATAATGCTAGAAGAATGAGAGTTTTAGGTTCAGTTGTGTTGGAATTATCATATGTGGCTAGTGGAAGATATGATGCATTTCTTGATTTGAGGGGAAGCAGAATAATTGATATTGCAGCATCAAAATTAATTGTTGAAGAAGCCGGTGCAATTATAACCTCAAAACATGGTGAAAAATTAAATAATACGTTAAGCATATATGAAAAAGCAATTGTAGTTGCTGCAAATAATGAAATGCTTCATAAGCAGATTATCAATATTTTAAACGATAATGAAGTGGATGTTATTGGAAAAGTCGGTATAGTAAGCCGTGTTGATCAAGACAATGCCATAATATTCACTGCTAAACTTGTTGATTACTTTTTAACAAATGGTATTGAAGTAGTTATCGAAAAAAGATTGGCCAGCAAAATTGAAGAGTTAAAAGAAAACCCGAAAATTGATAAAATAATCGAAAAAACCCTTAAGAACCATCCTGAAATGTCTGAAGTTCTTGATGAATTAAATTTAGATATTGACTTTAAAAAAATTGCTAAAGACATAAATGAATTTGAATGTGATATGGCCGTTGTTTTAGGTGGTGATGGAACACTGCTTAGAGCACAGGCAAAACTTAAAGAAGAAACACCTTTACTTGGAATAAATATGGGAACAGTTGGATTTTTAACTGATATTGAAGTGTCAGAAACATTTAATGCATTAAATCAAATTCTTAAAGGAGATTATTACAAAGAAAAAAGATCCAAACTAATGGTTTCACACGAAAATCATATTTTTAATGCGATGAATGAAGTAGTAATAATGACCAATAAACCTGCTAAAATGCTACATTTTGAAATTCAAGTAGACGGAGAAATTATTGAAGAAGTTAGGGCAGACGGACTCATTATTTCTACACCAAGCGGTTCTACTGCTTACGCAATGTCTGCAGGAGGCCCTATTGTTGATCCGAAACTTGGCGGATTCATTATCATCCCAATTTGTCCATATAAATTAGGTGCCAGACCATTTATTGTATCTGACAATAGTGAAATCACCGTAAAACTACTTAAGAAAGGTAAAAGTGCAGTATTTGTTATGGATGGACAAATTAACGAAGAAGCCGATTATCTTGAAGAAATTAAATTTAAAAAAGCGGAAAAAGATGTTTATTTCATAAGAACAAGTACTAAATACTTCTATGAAAAAGTTAAAGAAAAATTACGGGAAGGTGGGCTCAACAGTCAAGAAAGGTGCCTCTAATGAACACGCTCGTAATAGATTTAACCCATGGAGGAGTTAAAATTGCAATAAGCCTTGCAAAAAAAGGTGAAAAGGTTTATTGTTATGACATATATAACACATTAAAAGATGATATTGATAAACAGATGTTCCAAATTTATAACGTGGAATTAATTGAATTAGATGACTTAAAGGAATTTAATGGTGATTTAACAGTCATATGCCCAATTCATTTACCATTGAGTAATGAAGATATAAAGAAATATAATCCCGATTTGAACTATAACTTTATTACACACCACCAATCCATTGGAGAAATACTGAACAATTGGGGTCCGGATATAAATAAAATAGAAATAACTGGTGTTAAAGGAAAAACCAGCTGTGCATTTATGCTTAAAGAAATATTAATTGATTCTAACCCTCTGCTTTTATCCAGTTTGGGTGCTTTTGTTTATGAAAACCGAAAAGAGATAATTTTACAAAAAAATATTTCAATTACTCCTGCAAATATTAAAGAAAGTATTGATTTAGCCTATAAATTAGCAAACCCCATTTGCGGTGGAGAAAATAAAAATCAGATTTATAACTGTGCTATTTTCGAATCATCCCTTGGTGTGACAGGTATTGGTGATGTTGGTCTTTTGACAAATATTATTGAAGATTATCCTATTGCCAAAAATAGATTATCAGCCAGTGTTGCTAAAAGACAAATATTTAATTGCAATATTGTTTGCTGTGAAAAAGAATCCCTGGACAAATATTATAATAATATACCTCACAAAAAAATCAATTCATTTAGTTTAGATGACAAAAGTGCTAATTTATATGCCAGCAATGTTGATTATTCACTTGATGAAACAATAATAGATTTGATTTACAATAAGATTAAAACTAAAAATGGAGAGGCCATTAATGGAAAAATAACAGTTAAAACATTTGCTCCAGGTTCCCATCATGTTTTAAATGTTTTAGGGGTTGTTGGAACTGCACTATCATTAAATATAAATGAAAATAAAATCATTAATGGGTTAAAAAATTATCGGGGAATACCTGGAAGAACAAATAAGAAAAATATCGAAAATATAACTGTTATTGAAGAAATCAATCCCGGCATTAATACAAAAGCAATTGAAGCATCGATTAATATGTTGCCTGATGATTCTTATATTATTTCAATTGGAGGAGATTACGGAATAACCTGCGAAGAGATTGATGAAAATGCAGTTGTAGAACTAATTAATAACTTAGACAAAGACATCTTATTAACTGGAGAGGTAGGAAGAAACATTTTAAATAATGTTGATAGAAAAATCAAGTTTATATCTGACCCTGCCAAAGTATATGATTTTGCTGTTGAAAATAATAAAAATTTACTTTTTATTTATAGATCTGAGTATAAAAAACTATCAAAACGATGATAACACTTATTAATAAAAAAATAATGTAATATAAATTTTACTATAAATTGAAACATTTAATTATTATTAAAAATAGAGTATATTCTGTAAATTTAATTAGTTATAAGTTAAAACTTATATCCAAAATTAAAAAAAAAATTTCCCAATACTTTTATTTTATATAAAATTGGAGACGATAATTTTGATAGTTGGAACAAGAGGTAGTCAATTAGCGCTTGCACAAACTAAACAAGTTTGTCATGATTTATCCAAAATAACCGGAGCAAAAATTGACATTGAAATTATTAAAACAAAAGGAGATAAAATTACTACTTCCCAATTATACAACATGGATTCTAAAGGTCTTTTTACTAAAGAATTAGATATCGCACTATTAGAAGAAGAAGTTGATTTTACAGTACATAGTTTTAAAGATTTACCTACAGAATTAGATGAAGATTTAGAAGTTATTGCCGTTCCAATACGTGAATCACCACGTGAAGTATTGATATCTGAAAAAACTTGGGAAGAGTTAGAGCCCGGCTCCAAATTAGGAACCAGTAGTCTCAGACGTGAAGCATTCTGTAATCACTACGATAAAGGACTTGAACTTAAACCAATTCGAGGAAATATTGAAACTCGAATTGATAAGGTTATTGAAGGTGATTTGGATGCGACAATAATGGCGGAAGCAGGATTGAAAAGGCTTGGTCTAACTGAAAACATTAAAACAATATTTCCATTAGATTACATTACCCCACCTGCAGGACAAGGTGCACTAGCAATAATAACAAGAAAAGATTCAGATAAAAAGCATATAATATCAAAATTAAATGATTATACATCAATGCAAGAAGTATTGGCTGAAAAAAAAGTGTTAGAGGAATTAGGTGTTGGCTGTCAATGGCCAATTGGCTCTATAGCACAAATGAAAAATAAAAAATTTCATATTTACTCAATATTGTTAACCCAGGATGGAGAAATCCTAAAAGAGCAAAGTGAAACTGGTTCAATTAAAAATGCAATTGAATTAGGTGCTAAAATGGGGAGATTATTCGAAGATTATGTTTAAGTGGAGGAATTAAAATTGAGAACTGTTAATGTAGGAGTTATCGGAGTAGGAGCAATGGGTGAAAACCATGTTCGTGTATACCATAAAATAAAAGAGGCTAATTTGCTTGCAGTTTCTGATGTAAGTGAAAGAGCACTCAAAAAAATTGAAAGAAAATATAATGCAAAAGGTTACACTGATTATAGCGAACTACTTAAAAATCCAGAAATCGAAGCGGTTAGTGTTTGTGTTCCAACTACTTTCCACCATGCAGTTGTAATGGAAGCTATTAAAAACAAAAAACACGTGTTAGTTGAAAAACCTATAGCATTCACATTAAAAGAAGCAGAAGAAATGATTGCTGCTGCTAAAGAAGCTGGAGTAATTCTTGCAACAGGACATGTCGAAAGATTTAATCCTGCTGTCCAGAAAGCTAAAGAACTTATTGAAGATGGAGTTATTGGCGATATTGTATCTGCATTTGCAAAAAGAGTAGGGCCGATCCCACCAAGAATAAAGGATGTTGGTGTTTCAATAGATTTGGCTATACATGATTTAGATATAATGAATTACTTGTTTGACGCAAACATCATGCAGATTTACGGTACCATGAACAGTGTACTTGAAGATTGTCAATTTGAAGACCATGCAGAAATTATGGTGAGTTTTGATAATGAATCAACCGGAATCATTGAAGTGAACTGGTTAACACCATATAAAAGAAGAGAACTTGAACTTACCGGAACTGATGGAATTATCTCTGTTGACTACATTAAACAAAGTATCGATGTGTATGGAAAATTTGCACAGGATATTGAAATCAAACATGAAGAACCATTGAAAGATGAATTAAAATCATTCTTAAATGCTGTTGTTAATGAAGAAGAACCAGAAATTACTGGTGAAGATGGGCTTAAAGCTCTTAAATTAGTTATAGCAGCAAATATGTCATCTAAAGAACATAGGCCAATTAGTTTGGATGAACTTGGGGAATAGTGATATTTATGAAAAATAAATTAATTAAAAAAGCTCAAGAACTAAGACAACATGGATTTACCACCGGAGAAATTGCTGATGAACTTAATGTAAGTATGGACACAGCCAGATGGTTAACTCTTCAAAAACCAACTGAAGAAAAAGTTGAATCAACTGGGGACTTTGCTATTAACTGGAAGAGCATTGGTGGAAATTCAACCCGTTTAAACTATGTTTCAGGCGCTTTAACTGATTTGGCGTTAACACATGGTGAAGCAGATGTTGTTTTAGGAATAGCAGTTAGTGGAATACCTTTTGCAACAACCATGGCAGAATTTTTAGAAGATATGGCAGGAATTGATGCATCATTAGCTATTTTCCACCCGAATAAACATAGAAAAGACCAAGATAAAACTGATGATGAAGGTACCATAAGTACTAATTTCGGAACTGTTGAAGGTAAAAAAGTAATTATTGTTGATGATGTAATTACAAGCGGAAAAACCGTGCGTGAAGTTATTCACACCGTTAAAGAGCATGGCGGTGAACCGACATGTGTTACAGTTTTAATTGATAAAGCAGGCCTTTCAGAAATTGAAGATGTTCCTGTAGAATCTTTAATTAAAGTTAGTAGATTATAAATATCTACTCCTCCCTTATTTTTTAAAATACCTCCATCATTTTTCTTTAAAAACATATGGCAATTTCAAGGAGCAAATATGGATATTACTTTATTACAACATATGTCAGTAATATTAATTACTGCAGTAATAGTCCTTTTAATTTTTAATAAATTAAAATTACCATCAATGATTGGTTTATTCATCACAGGAATTGTTATTGGACATACCATTAATAATACAAGCATGATTTCCACACTTTCAGAGTTAGGTGTGATATTTTTATTATTTATTATTGGGTTGGAGTTTTCAGTGGAAAAATTCTCCGCCATTAAAAAATATGCTTTAATTGGAGGAATTCTCCAAGTTGGTATAACTACAATCTTAGTTACGCTTTTAGGACTTGCATTAGGACTAAAATTAAATAGTGCAATATTTCTTGGATTTTTAGTATCATTTTCAAGTACTGCAATTGTAATGAAAATAATGCAGCAAAAGCATATAACTCACTCCCTGCAGGGAAAAGTAACATTAGGTATTTTAATATTTCAAGATATTGCAGTTATTGTAGTTATTTTAATTACCCCATTACTTGGTGGCTCTGCCCTTGAAATACATACTATCCCCAGAGTAATTATTACATTCATAGGTCTTGTGATATTAATTTTTGTTGGAGCAAAATGGTTTATTCCTCTAGCCTTAAAAGATGCTGCAAGAACCAAAAATAGAGATTTATTCTTACTTTTAACATTATTCATATGTATGGGGACGACATTTGCAACTAGTTTAATTGGAATCGGACCAGAACTTGGTGCTTTTGTTGCAGGATTACTTATTTCAAATACTGAATATTCACACCAAACATTAGGTTATATCCAACCATTTCAAGATGTTTTTATGAGTTTATTCTTTATTAGTATTGGTTTAATGGTAAATTTACATTTATTTTTATATAACTTTTGGATAATCGCTATTTTAACAATATTAATCCTTGTTATTAAATTTACAGCAACTTTAATAACAGGTATACGATTGAAACTTCCTCCAAAAGTATCCATATCCATAGCTATTCTTTTAAGTCAAATTGGGGAATTTTCTTTTGTTCTTGCAAGTGAGGGAATACGATATAATTTAATGACTCAAAGATTCTTTTCCATATTTTTAGGAGTTAGTATTTTAACAATGTCTTTAACTCCATTTATCCAAAAATTTAGTCCGAAAATAATTAATAAACTTACAAAAATCAGGTATTTCCAAGTTGACAGTGAATTAAAAAGTCTGCCTGAAGAGTTGGGAGAAGTTCAACCCATAAAAGATCATGTTATTCTAGTTGGTATGGGCAGTATAGGAAAACAAATGACCAAAGCATGCAATCAGTTTAATGTTCCTATACTTGCTGTAGATATGAATCCTATAATTGTTGAACAGCAACAGGCAGCAGGTGTTCCAATCATATATGGTAACGCTTCAAATGAAAGTGTTTTAAAAGAACTTAGAGTAACAAGTGCCCAATGTATTGTTATTTCCGCTTCAACATATGAAGGTACACTTAAAACAATAGATGCTGCAAGAAGATTGAATCCTGACATCCACATTATTGTAAGGACAAAATACCTGAGAAATATTGATGAAGTTATTGAAGCCGGTGCGGATGAAGTAGTTCCAAAAGAATTTGAAACAAGTATTTTAATGTTTACAAGAATTATGGATTATTATCAAAAAGATATGGATGAAATTGCAGATGCAGTTAATGATTTAAGATCAGATAATTACGATGCATTCCGTAGCGTATCATCAGAAGATGTTTCAGCATACTTAAGCAATTCCTTTACTGAAATTGAAGTTGATTCTGTGAGAGTGTACAATAATGCCCATATTAAAGATTTTCCCTTTGAAAAACATGGCCTGACAATAACTAGTGTGATACGTGAGAACAACACTATAACAGATATTAAAAATAGTTTTTTATTTTTAGAAGACGACATTATATTATTTACCGGAGACCGGGCTGACATAAATAAATTCTTTAATGATATTGAATTTTAAAGCCAATACAATTAATATCCAAATATCAGGGTGCTGGCAGAAATTATTTTATTTTAAAGATTATTTTCATTTCTTCGTTTTTATACCTGGCCATTCAATTTTTTAATAATGCTTTTTGATGCTGAGAAATATTAAAAATTTATATTAATGACAAATTCAATATTAAATATTATAATAAATGATTTCAAATCTTGATTCAAAATTGTATTAATGTGATTTTAATGGATAATAATAAGAATGGCGAACATATTGATTTAATTTCACTACCTAAAAAATCATTTTGGAAATTGAGTATTCCTCTAAGTATTTTTATAATATTGAATAATATATTTAGTCTTGTTGATATTTTGTGGATATCTCAATTAAATATGGAAGCCACATTTGCATTAGGAGCTTCAGGACCATTATTAATGATATTGAATACAGTTGGAGATTCAATTGGGCAGGGAACAAACTCAACAATGTCAAGATTCATTGGTTCAAACAAATATGAAAGTTCATATAATGCCTTGATGCATGGCCTTTTAATAACAATATTTATAGGAATCATTTTCTTATTACTGACGTTTTTTATGAAAAACCTAATTTATCTAATGCAAATTGATGAAAATGTTGATATAATTTTAGCTTATGTATCACCTCAATTTTGTTGTGCTATCGTTTTTTTACTTTGTAATGTATTGTGTGAAACCTTCCAATCTGAAGGAAATTCAAAAACACCTGTAAAAATAATGATTTTTACAAATATATTGAATTTAATATTAGATCCTATTTTTATTTTTACTTTTAATATGGGAATATCAGGAGCGGCTTATGCAACGATTGTTTCAACGTTAATATCTGTGTTGTTTTTCATATATTTGTATTTAACGGGAAAAACAAAAATTCCATTAAGTCTGAAATATTTCAAACCTAATTTGCATATTGTATTCGAAATATTTAAAGTTTCTATTCCAAACACTTTAGAAGATAATCTGGCATTTATTTTACAAGCTACAATTGTCAGTACTATCTTTTTAACAGTAGGACAAGTTGGATTAGTGCTTTATGCCGTTTCTATTAGGATACGTGAGTTTTTAAGAGCTCCAATCAGAGGAATGGGTAGAGGATTAATGAGTGTAAGTGGACATCTATTCGGTGCTAAAAAAATTGAAGAATTAGAGAAAATGTATATATATGTACTTAAAATGTCTTTCATTGTATCAGTTATCCTTTCAATATCAATATTTTTCCTTAGAGACCTGATTTATGCATCATTTCAAATAATAAATATGGAAACCCCAATATTTTATATTGTACTTTGTGGAATTGTCTTGATAATGATTTATCCAATTTATTATATTTCAGCAAAAATATTGGATGGAATGGGAAAAAGTTATTATTCATTAGCTTATAACATTGTTCGAATTGTGGTTGAAGCAGGTTTAATATTACTTTTAAAAGAGGTATTTCATAATGGAGCTTGCGTATTAGTTGGAATAATGATCGGAGAGATTGTGTATTCTAGCCTGTATATCATTACTTTTAAAATATTATTCAAACGGTATAAAGAACATGAAGATGAATTGGTAACAACCTAACTAAAAAATTTCCAAATATTTTTTATAAATAAAATGATTTGCTTTATCAAATCTAAATGATCTGTTTATGTATATATACAAGCATACGGTCATTAATGCCTTTTTATACTCATAAGGCCTATCAAAAAATTCTAATACATCATTTAGATTTAAATTTTGAAATATCATAGGATTAGATAATATATAATAGTAAAAATCATATAAATTATCCCCAACAATCGGTCTTGGATCAATTATGGATAATCTACCATTATTTACAATAGTATTATGAACACCCAAATCACCGTGCAATAAAAATTTAGGTATATCATAATGGTCTATAACCGTTAATGCTTTATCTAATTTAGAATAGTTTATATCAAATTTATTTTTTTTATATGCTCTATCCCTTAAAAAGTCAGTCCATGAATCATATTTTTTCTCGCCCAGGTAGCCATAGGTACTTCGGTTATATTTTTTATAATTAGAGACAATATAATAAATTATTTCTGGGATTTCCTTAAGATTCAGCGAATTTGATTGTAATGCATCCCCCTCTATAAATTTAAAACAAATATATAATAACTCTTTTGAGTAACATAGTATTTTTTGAAAATAAATCTCATCATATACTCTAAAGAATTCAAGATATGAATTAAAGACATTTTCATCAAAAGTTTTTACCAAACATTGGTCTACCTTAAAAACACTTGATGAAGAAGTACCATTTGTTAACTGTTCAATATTGCTGGGGTTAATAGACAAATCAAGTTTTTCATTAATATCTTCAAGTATTAGATTTACCATGATAACCCTAAATATATTGAATCTCTGTCAACACCCACCAAATTAGAAAAAAATATAATAATTTAGAAAAGTAGAAAATCTACAAATCCAAATCAAAATTTCGCACACGAATAATTAAAAAAATACGGATTTTTTTAATTTTCAATTATAGTTATGTATTGATTACTATTTAAATATTATAGTAAAATGAAACTTACATCATAATGTTAAAAATTTAATGTATCTGTAAAAGACATACATTACTAAAATAATAGCAATAATTGTCTGAATTGGAATAATAATGTTAAAAATCCAATTATTAAATATTTGTGAAACTTCTTTTGAGGCAATAGCTGTAATAACAAATGGAAATGTGAATGCAGAATAACTGGGATAGAATTTCAATTTTCTATATTCAATAACTTTAGAAAATGCAAATAAGAAAAATGCAAAGGCAATGGAATATAAGATTATTAAAAATTCAGTTGAAATAACATTGGCAGAATTGGTATAACCGACAATTAAAATGCTCATTACCGCTGTAAAAATACAAATTAATGGTTTATTTGCTTCTGATTTATTTGGATATTTGAAATATCTGTAAATTACTAAAGGCAATGTAATTAACATTGCAATAAAACCAAATACATTCCTAGAAACTTAAGGATTTAACTTATTTTTAACTATGTTTTCAATATTGAAAACATCTAATTTTTATTTATTTTAATTAAATCAATCGTTATTTATTTTAATACTTGTTTAATTACTT
>Ga0256407_10004887_pt1 | contig 21912 bp, 18 predicted proteins | sample RumenRJG_04DNA_FD_193489 | JGI IMG/M metagenome (GOLD analysis project Ga0256407, IMG submission 193489) | Bovine rumen microbial communities from Lethbridge, Alberta, Canada - RJG_04 | ecosystem: Host-associated > Mammals > Digestive system > Stomach > Rumen | place: Canada: Alberta... | reverse complement strand
AAAACAGCACGCCACGTCTTTCAAAAAAACGACTCCGAAAAGCCGCGCCGCGCCGCCAACCGGTACGGAAGATGTCAGGAAAGCGCATCCCGCCTCAAAGAAAAAAGACCTGTTCGACAACTTCAGTTTCCGAACAGGTCTAATGGATTTCCGAAAGGGATGCCAACAAGCTGGCTGAGCGCAGCCGAAGGCACCTCTGGCATGTAAAAACGGTCATTCCGACTTCGCTCAATGACCGTTTTTTATTTTTAATTGATATTCAAATATCGGGTTTTACAGCGTTTCCAATGTTTTTTTCAGGATTGAAAGGCCCTCGTCGATTTCCTCTTTTGAGATGTTGAGCGGCGGAACGATTCTGAGGGTGTTCTTTCCGGCTGTCGATGTGAGAAGACCGTTTGCCAAAAGCTTCTTCTCAAGCTCAAGCGCGCTCTTTCCTTCAACAATATCGACACCAATCATCAGGCCCTTGCCGCGGACGTCGCCGGTGTTCGGGCTCTTCCAGGAGGCGATTTCCTTCCTCATGTACTCGCCCTTCTCCTTCACGCTCTCCAAAAAGCCGGGCTTCTGCAGCTCATGGAGCACGACGAGTCCGGCCGCGCAGGCGAGCGGGTTTCCGGCGAACGTGGACTGGTGGTCGCCAGCCTTGAACACGTCGTTCGCCTTGCCGCGGAAGAGGATGCCGCCCATCGGAAGACCGCCGGCGACGCCTTTCGCGAACGAGACGACTTCCGGCTTGAATCCAAGCTCGTCAGACGCGAGAAGAGTTCCAGTGCGCCCGAAGCCGGTCTGGACTTCGTCAGCCATCACAATCGCGCCCGCCTTTCTAGCCGCCTCTGCAGCAGCCTGCGCCCAAGCCGGGTCCACAAGGTTCACGCCGCCCTCGCCCTGCACGCACTCAATCAAGAGAGCCGCGGTCGTGTCGTCGAAGGCAGTCTTTATCGCGTCCCAGTCGTTCGCCTTTATCGTCTTGAAGCCTTCCACATACGGAGCGAAATAAGCCGGGTGGAATTTCTCCTGTCCGGTCGCCGTGAGAGTCGCCATCGTGCGTCCGTGGAAAGAATTCTCAAGCGTGTAGATGACGCGCCTCTTCTCGCCGCCGTTCAAGTATCCGTATTTTCTCGCGAGCTTTATCGCCGCCTCGTTGCCTTCTCCGCCCGAATTTCCGAAGTAGATGCCCTCGAAGCCCGTAGCCTTCAGAAGTTCCTCGGCGAACTGTATTCCCACGTCGCTCATAAAATAGTTGCAGATGTGGATTTCCTTCTCGGCCTGCTTCTGCACAGCCTCCACGAGCGGCTTGTAGTTCGTTCCCAGAGAGTTCACGGCGATTCCCGCGAGGAAGTCGATGTATTTTTTTCCGTTCACGTCGTACATCGTAGAACCGTTTCCGTGCGTGAAGACGACATCGAACGAGCCATAATTATTCACAACAAGTTTTGAACCCATGTTTTTCTCCTGATTGAAGTTCTTTTTTTTGGAACATGAAAGACGATGCTCCAAAAAACATCATCAACTATACCAAAAAACAATCAACCTGTCCGAGAACTTTTCAGAACAAAGCCCAGGAAGCATCATGAAAAAGCAACTGCTGCAATTCTTCCATGATGAAAATTATAGCAAAAAAAACGCTTCGGAAGCGGAAAAAAGCTGATTCCATTCCGAAGCGTTCTTCATTCATGCGTGCTTTAGTAAATCATCGTTCCGATACCGCGGTCGCTGAACATCTCGATGAGGAGCGAATGCGGAACACGGCCGTCGATGATGTGGGTGCGCGGGACACCGCCCTCGCGCGCCATCATGCAGCACTCGATTTTGGGAATCATGCCGCCGGCAATTATTCCCTCGTCGATGAATTTCTGAACGTCAGCAAGGTGGATGCGCTGGATGAGCGACTTGGGGTCGTTCACGTCGCGGAGGACGCCGGGGACGTTCGTGAGCTGCACGAATTTCTCCGCCCCGAGCGCGACGGCGATTTTCGCGGCGGCAGTGTCGGCGTTGATGTTGTAGCGGTTGAAGTCCCCGCTCTCGCCGAGCGCCACCGTGGAGATGACGGGGATGAACCCCTTCTCCAGAAGCGACTGCACGATTTCCGGGTGGACTTCCGTCACCTCGCCGACGAACCCGAGGTCGGCGCCGTCCTTGTCGATTTTCTTCGCGCGAAGAAGCCCCGAATCGACGCCGGAAAGACCGACCGCCTTCCCGCCCTCCTGCAAAAGGATTCCGACGATGTCCTTGTTGAGCTTTCCCGTCAGCACCATCTGAACGATTTCCATCGTCTCCGCGTCAGTATAGCGGAGCCCGTTGACGAACTTGGACTCCTTGCCCACGCGGTCGAGCATCTTGTTGATTTCAGGCCCGCCGCCGTGGACGAGCACGACGTGGATTCCCACCGTGTTGAGAAGCACGATGTCCTCCATAACCGCGGACTTCAGCTCCTCGTTGAGCATCGCGTTTCCGCCGTACTTGACGACGACCGTCTTTCCGACCCAATGCCTGAAATACGGGAGCGCCTGAACAAGCACGCCCGCCCAATGCTCGTTGTCGAGCCTCGGATTCTCTATTCCGTTCTCCATAAAAACACCTCGATTTTTTGACCTATTCTTAACCGCCCGACGCGAACGCGGAAATTATGTGCGGTAGTCCCCGTTGATTTTCACGTAGTCGTACGTCAGGTCGCAGCCCCATGCCGTTCCCTTCGCGCTTCCGTCCTCAAGCTCCACGAGGATTTCCACCGCCTCCTCAAGGAGGATTTTCTTCGCCTTCTCCTCGTCGAAGTTGAGCGGAACGCCGTGGTCGAACACCTTTATGGAATTCTCCTTCCCGCCGTTCACGTCGCCGTCGTCGAAGTAGCGCTTCGCCCCCTCGCGAGAGAGGAAAGAGACGCTCGTCTTCTCGGGCGTGAAGAAGAATCCCGAGTAGCCCATCGCGTCGAGGATTCTTCCCCAGTTCGCGTCGGCACCGAAGAACGCCGCCTTCACGAGGTTCGAGCAGATGACCGCCTTCGCAAGCCCGCGCGCGTTCTCCACGTTGTCGGCTCCGACGACATTGCAGGTGACGAGCCTCGTCGCGCCCTCGCCGTCCGCCGCGATTTTCTTCGCCATCTGCGTGTTGAGCGTGTCGAGCGCCTCGCAGAACGCATCGAATTCCGCGCCCTCCGAGACAATCTCCGCGTTGCCCGCCATCCCGTTCGCCAGAATCAGCAGCGTGTCGTTCGTGGAGGTGTCGCCGTCAACCGAGACGCAGTTGTACGTTCCCGCGACGCTTTTCTTGAGCGCCTTTTCGAGCATCTCGGCGGAAATCGCGCAGTCGGTGGTGACGACGGAAAGCATCGTGCCGAGGTTGATGTGAATCATCCCCGAGCCTTTCGCCATCGTGCCCATGCGGACGTTCTTCCCGCCGATTTCTGTCTCGAGCGCGACTTCCTTGTACTTCGTGTCTGTCGTCATGATTGCCTGGCGCGCCTCGACGTTTCCCGTCTTCGAAAGTTTCGCGACAGACTCGTCAAGCCCGTTCAGGATTTTCTCCACCGGAAGCTGCTGTCCGATGACGCCCGTCGAGCAGACAAGGACGTTCCCCGCGTCAATCTTGAGCCGGGACGCGACGGCATCCGCCTCCTTCCTCGCGTTCTCGTATCCCTGCGCGCCCGTGCAGGCGTTGGCGTTGCCGGAATTCATGATGACCGCCTGCGCCTTTCCGTCGGCAATCTGGTTTTTCGTGAACTTGACGCACTCCGCCTTGACGCGGTTCTGCGTGAACACGCCAGCCGCGTTGCAGAGCGCGTCGCTGAAAATGAGCGCGGTGTCGAACGTCGTCCGGCTCGCCTTTATCTTGTTCAGGACTCCGCTCGCCGTGAAGCCCTCCGCAGCGGCAACGCCGCCCTCAATGAATTTGAATTGCATAAATATTCACTCCTTTTCAAGAGATTTGCATAAATATGCAAAAATTATATGTGATTGAGGGAATCTGCACAAGAGAAAAGCGAAAACCAATCGGATTTCATCTGTCGTTCCGGTGCTTCCGCGAAACCTCGTCGAAGAACGCGTTGTTCTTCCCGTTCTTCTTCGTGTTGCGGAACGCGTTCTTGTTGTTCAGGAGGGAATCCTCGACCTCGCCCGTCTTCCGCATCGAGGAAGCGACGGCTTTTCCGGAAGCGTTCATCATGTTGTACTTCATCTCGTACTCGAGCGCGTGCTCCGTGCTGAATTTGAACACCATCCCCGAAAGGACGAGGAAAAGCAGGACCGCCAGGGCGACCAGCGAGAGGGAAATCCTCCGCGCGCATCTCATAACCTTCTCGTCATCTATAACTATTACCATTTTTTCCCTCCATATAAACTCAACAAATTCTCGGAATTTTATGGCGGCGGCTGAAATCCGGCGCGTTCGCAAAAGCGTGAATTTCCGCTACGATGGACGGAACGGAAACGAGAAAACAGAAGGAGAGAACATGTTCCCACCATTCCCGGAAAAAAGAGCTGCACAAGCGTGCGAGGAAATCGCGAGGAAAATCGATTCGGGCGAGATAGGAGTCATCCGCGTGACGAAGGAAAGCGAGGAGCGCAAGGACGCCGGAATGATGATTGGCGCGCTCGTCTGCCGCGACGAGGACGGAAACGAGACCGTCATCGCGTCGAATTCGGGAACGGCGCGCAGGCTCGATTTGCGCGGGACGGAGATTCTCTCGCTTCCGTCACAATACGCGGAGCCGGTTGCGTCCGCCGAAGAAATCGCGCGCGCGCTGAGCGGGAACGACGCGGAAATCCACCGCCTCACGGAGGAAATCGGCTCGGAAAAGAACGCGGAAAAAAGGCGCGGGCTTGAATCCAAAAGGAAGATTCTCTGCGCGCAGTCACTCGCGAACGTCCACGCGCTCTACTCTTTCTGCTGCGCGGACGGAAAGACGCGGACGCTCCGCGACATATGCGAATCACACAACGCGGCGATGATGATGCCGGAAGAAAAGCTCCCGCCGACAGGGACGGGCGACTGCTGCGCGCCGAAGCTCCTCCACCACGCGTTCAAGAACAACCTGCTTCCCGTCTCGATGTGCGAATTCTTCGTCGGAAATGGCGGAACGAAAAAATGCGAGCCGTGCGACGAGCGGTGCGGAATCCTCCTTCCCGCGATGCTCGGGCTCAAGATACTGTTCCGCGACGACGACATCTGCGCAATCGACAAACCGAGCGGGCTTCTTTCCGTCCCCGGTCGAACGGAAAAGGACAGCGCGGAGACGCGGTTCAGAAGGCTTTTCCCCGGCTCTCCCGCGCAGCCCGCAGTGCACCGGCTCGACATGGAGACGAGCGGAATCCTCATCCTCGCGCTGAACAGGGAATCGCAGCGCGCGATGCAGCGGCAGTTCGAGAACGGGGACGTTCGGAAGGAATACGTCGCGCTCCTCGACGGCGTCCTCGCAAAAAATGGAATTCCCGCGCACGGCACGATGGAGACGTTCTTCCGGCTTGACGTGGAGAACCGCCCGCACCAAATCTGGGACGCCGAGAACGGGAAAAAAGCCGTCACGGAATGGCAGGTTCTGGGCGTCGAGCGGTACGAATCCCCCGGCGGAACCGCCCGCAACGCGACGCGCGTCCTTTTCATGCCGCACACGGGACGGACGCACCAGCTGCGAACGGCAAGCGCGGACGCGCACGGGTTCGGCATCCCGATAATCGGAGACTCGCTCTACGGGACGAAAGCGGACGGCGAGCGGCTCATGCTCCACGCGCGCAGAATCGAGTTCACCCATCCGAGGACGGGCGTGCGGATGACGATTGAGTGCGGGGAAGCGTTCTAGGGGTGCGTTTTGGGCAATGGCGAGATTCCGAAACGGTCCGGAATGCCGAAATGCAAGACACTTTCAGGTACTGGTCTATGGATGCGGAAACCGGTCATCGAGCTTGTCGGACTGACCGGTTTTTCTTTTTTATGAGTATCTTCGGCTGCGCTCAACTACCATGTTCCGATGCTGAACCACAAAATTCCTGAAACCCGACATTCGGGCTATTTAGCGAGAATCATCGCCCAGTAATATCTGCTTCCCTCTGCATATGCGTAGGCGATTCCGATTTTCGTGAAATTCTGACCGAGCATGTTGCGCCGGTGCCCCTGCCCCGCATAATTCTTGCCGTCCTCCTTCCATTGCGTGAACGTGCCACTTCCCGTGGAGGAACCTGCGGCGATGTTCTCGCCGGCGGCGGAATACGAAATCGACAAATCGGAAAGAACGGTGAAGCACGATTTTCCGTTCGGGCGCGTATGGGAGAAGCTTTTTACGATTTCGTTCGCGCGGATTTGGGCAGCCCGGCACAATTCCTCATCGAGCGTCAATGCGGAAAGCTTTCCGACAAGGCTCGTCGTCGTCGCGTTGTCCTTGTTCAAGTAATATGCCTCGCTTCCCGTACGAAATTCATTCGTAAGGTTGAAGCATTCGATTACTTCAGCCGAATAATCCGGCGCAGGCTCGGCGCTGTTGTCGTCGGCGCACGAGAAAAGGAAGAGCGCGGAAAGCGCGACCAGCGGGAAAAGACAGATTCGTTTCATAAAGGCTCCTTGCGCGAAAAGATTCGCCATAAAACGGGATTCTCCATTTTGGCATACAGAATGTATTTTTGACAAAAAAAAGCGGGTTTCCCTTCCAAAAAAAAGAAAACCCGCAGCGGCGCCGCGTCATTTCACGACACAGGTGATTCCGGAACCGACGCGGCGCGCCCAGAAACCGTGCTCCATCGAGCAAAGCGTTCCGGCTTTTTCCGACGCGTCTGACGGCGAAAGCCCCTGCCCCAAAAGGAACGACTCGACCTCGCTTTTCGCCCACTCGTGTCTTTGCGCGCAGGACGTGACGAGCATCGTCTTGACGGTGCCCCAGTCCTTGTCGGAAATACTGCCTATTTTTTCCTCGCCCTGCTCGAAATGAAGGAACGCGCACGACTCGAATTCCTCGTCGTAGGTTCCGCTTACCGTGTAGAACGTCTCGACCGGCTCTATCTCGCAGCCAAAAAGGGAAAGGAACATGACGGCAGAAAAAAAGAGCGCAAGAATATTTTTCATACAATCATCCTTTTATCTTCTCGTTGAGCGCGCGCATCTCTTCGGCAACATCGGCGCCGTTCCAGATGTTGCGGAGCGTCTCGGACGATTCCGACCACATATTCCCCATCGCGGGAATCGACGGCATCGGGAACGCGTAGCCGAGCTGCTTCGTGAATCCCGCCATGTATTTGCTGCTGACCGCCGTGTCTATCGAAGGCATCGCGCCCGTCATGCTGAACCTAAGCTGCTGCATCTCCGGCGTGAGCAGGAATTCGAGGAAGTCGGCCGCGACGTCGGGATGCTTCGAGGCCGCCGTGACGAACATCCCGCGCGTGCCGCTGAACGATGCCGCCGGCTTGTTTTCCCCCGGAAGCGACGGGAGCGCCGCCACGCCGAAATCGATTCCCGCCTTCTCGAACGGCTTCACGTTCCACAAGCCCGTCACGTACATCGCCGCGTTTCCCGAGGAGAAAAGTCCGTCGCACGTCGCGGTGTTCAGCTCCGTGCTGCCGATTCCGAGCTTTTCCCTGAGCGACTGGAAGAATTCCATGCCGCGGATTGCGTCTTTCGTTCCCATGTGCGGGTTCTGCCCCTCGCTCCCGCTCTCGCCGTAGAGCCTGTTCCCGTTCATCGTCGTGAAAATCACCGAGTAGTACATGTTCATGAAATCCATGACGAACGGATATCGGCGCGGGTTGTTCGCGATGAATTCCCCCGACCATCCGACAAGGGCGTCCCACGTTTTCGGGACGTCCTGCTCTTTTATGAGCTTCTTGTTGTAGAAAAGCGCGTACGTCTCCGCGCTCACGGGATATCCGTACATCGTGCCGTTGTACGTAAGCGCCTTCGAGCACGCGCCGAGCACCTTGCGCGAGATGTCGCCGGGATTCCGCGTCGGAAGGACGAGTTTTTTCGAGACGATGACTCCGAGCGTGTCGTGCGGAGAGGTTATTATGTCGGGCGCGACTCCGGCGGGCGCATCGATTTCGAGCGTTTCGACCATCGCAGGAAGCCCCACGTAAATGTAATCGACAGCGACGTCCGGACGGAGCTTCGAGAATTCCTTTCCCGCCTGCTTTATGAACTCGTCAATACCGCCGTCCGTCTCCCAGACGCGGATGTGTATTTTGTCCTGCTTTGCCGGGACGCTCCCGTCCTTGTTCTTCCCGCATCCGGACAAAAAAAGCGCGATGAGCGGAACGGTAAAAAGAGCGATTCTTCTGATTGTCTTCATGGTGTTGCCTCGTTTTCTTTGCGGGACGAAAAACGCCCCTTCAAACCTGGAATTTGTCGACCTGCCCCGAAATATCTTCTATCGAGGCGGACATCCTCTCCGAAATCTCGGAAAGCGCGCTTCCGGTGCTTCTGATGTCCTCCGCCCCGCTTTCCATCTTGTCCATGTTCTGCTTCAAATCCGTCGTGGACGACTGGAGGTTCTGGATTTCCTTGAGAATCGCGGCGTTTCCCTCCGACATCTCGTTCACCGCCGAAAGGACGATGTCCGTGCTGTCGTTCATGCTGCCGAGCGACGCGTTGATTTTCTCGGAATCCCTGTGCTGCTCGTCCATCGCGGAGGAAATTTCCTTGACGAGGTAGTCGGTGGACTGGATTTCCTCGCTGACGTTCTTGAACGCGAGCCGCGATTCGTTCGACGCGAATATAATCTGCCCGATGGAATCCTGAATCTTCGAAAGCTGCTCGCCGATTTCCTTCGACTGCGCGGACGACGTCTCGGAAAGCTTCCTGATTTCGTCGGCGACGACGGAGAATCCCTTGCCGCTCGCGCCCGCGTGCGCCGCCTCAATTGCCGCGTTCATCGCGAGCATGTTCGTGCGGCTCGCAATCTCGCGGATTGTCTTGTTCGCGTTGCCGAGAATTTTGGACTGCTCGCCGACGACGGAAATCTTGTCGCTCACGTCGTCCTGCTTCCTGAGCCCGGACTGCGCCTTTTCCTCAAGGCGCCTGAACGCATCGGTCATCTTCTCCGCCGACGCGTTGACCTTCTCGATGTTTCCTATCATCGCCGAGACCGCGCCGCTCGCGACCTTTACGCTCGACGACTGGTTCTCGACCATGCGCTCAAGCGACTCGATGTTCGACGCGATTTCGTGCACGGCGCTCGCCGTCTGCTCGACGCTGGAGAACTGGAGCGTCGTCCCCATCCTCGTCGCCTGGATATTCTCGATAATCGCATCTATCGAGGAAATCGTGTTCTTCGTGTCGCTTTTCAGCATCGTGCCCGCATCGGAAAGCGATTCCTTCGACTGCTTCATGACGGTCATTATGCTCTGGAGCTTTTCCGTGAACGTGTTGAACCCGTCCACAAGCTCCCCGATTTCGTACTCCGTCTTTATCCTGATTCGCTGCGTCAAATCCGCCTTTCCGGACGCGATTTCCTTTATGCTCGCGCTGACCCTCCTGAGCGGCCTGAGCGTGCGCGCGAAGAAAAGCCCGCCGAGCGAGCCGAACACAATCGCGGCAACCGTTATGAGGACCATCCTGAAGAAAATCTCGGAGAGTACGGCGAGCGCCTGCGCCCTGTTCTGAATGATTCCCAGATGCCACCTGCCGCCGTTCACCGTGACGAACGAAAGGAAATATTCCTTCCCGTCCATGAAGAACGTCTCAAGCCCGCTAGGCTCCTGAATCATCTTTATCTGAAGCTCGCGGAACTGCCCGAATTTTCCGGAGGGCGCATAATCGCCGCTGTGGATGTTGTTCTCGAGCATCGTGCGCCCCGCGTAATCGACGCCCGCCATCTTGTCGCCCGCGTCGTTGATTATGAATATGCCCCCGTCGTAATCGAGCTTCACCGACGACGTTATCGCGTTCGTGAACGATGCGTCGGCGACTGCGGAAATGACGCCGGCCACGGAACCGCCTTCGCCATAGAGCGGGCAGCTCACTACGACGACCATCTTGTTGTACCGCTCGTCGTAGACCAAATCGGAGATGTTGGGGACGCCGGAAAGCGCCTTGTTGTAGTAGCTCCGTCCCCCGACCCATATGTCGTTCCCGTGCGTCGAATGCGCCATGCCGTTCATGTCGCCGACCTCGAACGACTCGAATCCCATGCGCCGCGCCTCTTCGATGAGGATTTCCTTCTGCACGTCCCAATCCATCTCGCGGATGTCGCTTCTCATTGAGATTGCCTCGACCTCGCGGATGTACGCGTCAATCGACAAGTCGATGAGTTTTCCGGCATCGTCGCGGCATCTCGTCATCATGCCGACGACCTGGTTCGTCTGAATCCTGCGAAGAAAAAGTATTGCGAACACCGTGAGCAGGACGCAAATCAATGTCACGAGGAGCGCAATCCTGGTGACGATTTTGAAAGACAAGGAATTTCTTCTCATAAGTTCTCCTTCTTGTGTGTTCAAAAACTTGGCTTTCATAAAACTGATTCCGATTCCTAAGAAACCCGCCCGTTTCGTCAACAGCTTACGACAACGGGGCGGGCTATCAGGGCTGCGGGCAATTCGTTCCGCAACGCGCCAAGATGATAGAAAGCGGACATCAAAAAGGGAGCCTGCCCCGAAAGCATCGCTTCCGAACAGACCTTTGTACACAAAAACCCCCGCGCGCACGAAAACGCACGCGCGGGGTTCGTTCGTAAAAAACGCGGAATCAGAACGACTCGAGCGTCTTTCTTACGCGGGCAACCGATTCATCGGCACCGAGAATGAGGATTGAGCCGATGAGCGGCGGCGACACGCGGCTTCCCGTGACAGCCATGCGGATGGGCATCATAAAGTCGCCGAGCTTGACTCCGAGGGATTCAGCCGTCGCCTTTGCGAGGTTCTCGCCCTCCTCCTCGGAAATTGACGGAAGCTTCTCGATGAAGCCGATTGCAGCCTCGAGGACTTCCTTCGTCTTCGCCGCGTCGAGCTTCTTGGGGACAATCTGCTCGACGGGAAGAACGGCCGGCTTCGTGAAGAGGAAGCGCACCATCTCCGCGGCATCGCAGAGGAAATGGAGTCTCTCGCGGATGAGCGGCATGAGCTTCATGAGGGCGGCCTTCACGTCCGCGCTCGTCATTCCCATCGACTCGTCCACGCACTCAGGCTCGCCCGCGTCGTTCAGGCGCACGCCCGAATATTCCGGCCCCACCTTCGGCTTGGGCTGCGGGTTCTCCGGGTTGATTTCGAGCGTCGCGTCGCCCGTCCCCGTGATGAACGGGAGCGTCCATTTGTAAAGCTCCTCGTCGGAGAGGCGGCGTATGTAGTTTCCGTTGTAGTATTCGAGCTTCTTGTAGTCGAACACGGCGGGCGACTTGTTCAGGTGCTCGAGGCGGAAATTCTCGGCAAGCTCGGCGAGCGTGTAGAATTCCTTGCCCTCCTCGTACGAGCATCCGAGAAGCGCGACGTAGTTCACGATTGCCTGCGGAAGGTATCCCCTCGCGCGGAATTCGTTCAAGGAAGTCGAGCCGTGGCGCTTGGAGAGCTTCTTTCCGTCGGAGCCGTTCACCATCGGAAGGTGGCAGAACTCGGGGTGCTCCCACCCGAACGAGCGGTACATCTGCACGTGGAGCGGCGTCGAGGGAATCCATTCCTGCGCGCGCATGACGTGTGAGACGTGCATGAGATGGTCGTCCACGATGTTCGCGAGGTGGTACGTCGGGAAGCCGTCGCTCTTGAGGAGAACCGGGTCGGGGGAAATGTCCTCGTTCTTCCAGGTGATGTCGCCGAGAAGGTGGTCGTGGAATTTCGTCTCGCCCTCAAGCGGAACCTTCAGGCGGATTACGAACGGCTTTCCCGCGTCGAGGTTCGCCTTGACTTCCTCGGGTGTGAGGTGGCGGCAGTTCCTGTCGTAGCCGGGGGCCATCTTGTTCTCCTGCTGTATCTTGCGGATTCTGTCGAGGCGCTCGGCGTCGCAGAAGCAGTAGTACGCTTCTCCGTTCTCGATGAGCTTCTGCGCGTATTCCTTGTACAGCGCGAACCGCTCGCTCTGGACGTACGGCCCGTACTCGCCGCCCTTGTCGCCGCCCTCGTCCCAGTCCAGCCCGAGCCACGCCATCGTGTCGTACAGGTTCTGGACATACTTCTCGTCGTAGCGGGTGCGGTCGGTGTCCTCAAGGCGCAGGATGAATTTTCCGCCCTTCGAGCGGGCATAGAGATAGTTGAACAGCGCGGTGCGGACGCCGCCGATGTGCTGCAGTCCCGTGGGCGACGGCGCATAGCGCACGCGGACTTCCTTGATGTTTTCCATAAAAAATAACCTCGTAAAAAAATGATTGTCAGCCCCGGCGTTCCTTGCGTGATTGCGGGGCTTCGTTCAAAAAAAACGTAACGCCTAATTTTATTCCAAAAGTGGACAAACCTCAATTAAACCAAGCATAAAGGTACGCAAACGCCACTGCCAGCCCGAAAACGCGCGCGGGCAAAAAAAAGCCGTTCGGAAACATTCATTTTGGACATTCGGAAATCTTGTGATACACTATGAGTCATGCAAGTCTGTTTTCAGACTATTTTTTAGACTTACATCAAGGAGACCACAATGTTCAAGAAAGCATTTTCCATCATCGCGCTTTTCCTCGCGATTTCATCTGCAGCAGTTTTCGCCGCCAAGCCAAAGACAAAGGCTTACAGCGCGGATGACGAAAACTACACATGGTACGAATTCGACGCGAACGCGCTCGGGCACAAGTACCACTTCTATGCATTCAAGACGGACGAGCAGCGCGACAACCGCGTCCAGCAGATTCTGAACAAGAACGGCTGGGGCATGAACCCGAAGGAGACAATCACCGAATACTTCAACTTCGAGAGCGGCGAGAAGACGATTCTCTTCGACGAGGAGCTCAAACCGGAGATGAAGGAGAAGGGATACAAGTACGCATGCACAATCTACAAGCGCACGACAAAATCCGAGACGACAATCTATCTCCTCTCGTTCCTCTACGACAAGGAGACGGACGTCCTGACCGTCCAGAAATCGTACAAATAACGGGTTCTGAATCCGCTGTCACCACGGCGCGCCGAGAGGCGCGCTTTTTCATGCCCGGAGCGGAAAACGGAAAAGCGATTGTGTGCTAGAATGTGCGCATGAAAAACGAAACTGCAGAAAAAACGCTGGAATTCATACGCAAAAGCCCGAGCTGCTTCCATGCCGTCGGGAACATAAAGGAAATTTTGAAGGAAAACGGCTTTTCGGAGCTTTCCGAGGGCGAACGATGGAAAATAGAGGAAGGCGGACGGTATTTCGTCACGAGGAACAGCTCCTCGATACTATCGTTCGTGGCGCCGGGACGCGATTTTTGCGGGTTCAGGATTGCAGCCTCGCATTCGGACTCGCCTTCGTTCAAGATAAAGGAGAACCCCGAGATGAAGGGGAACGGATGCGTGAGGCTGAACGTCGAGAAATACGGCGGGATGCTCATGCAGCCGTGGTTCGACAGGCCGCTATCGATAGCGGGACGCGCGATTGTGCGGAAAGGCCCCGGCGCGTTCGACGTGGAGGAGAAGCTCGTCTCGCTGAAGAAAAACCTCGTCATGATTCCGAACCTGGCAATCCACTTCGCGCGGGACGCGAACGACGGGCACAAAATCAACGTGCAGTCGGAGATGATGCCCGTAATCGCGGCAGAAGAGTCGTTCTCCCTCAAAAAATTCATCTCGGAGCAGTGCGGAATCGGCGAGGAGGACATCCTCGGGCACGACCTTTTCCTTTCGTGCAGCGACGACGGCGTGTTCTGGGGCGCGGACGACGAATTCATCGCGTCCCCGAGGCTCGACGACCTTGAGTGCGCGTACACGACGCTTTTGGGATTCATCGGCGCGTGCAAAAAATCAGGCGGAAGGAACGCGCTCGTCCATGCGGTTTTCGACAACGAGGAAGTCGGAAGCGGGACGCGGCAGGGCGCCGACTCCACGTTCCTCGAGGACACGCTCAGGCGCATCAACGGCGCGCTCGGACGCACCGACGAGGACTACAACACGGCAGTCGCGAACAGCTTCCTCGTCAGCGCGGACAACGCGCACGCAGTCCATCCCGCATATCCTGACAAATCCGACCCCATAAACAGGCCGCGCCTCAACGGAGGAATCGTCATCAAGCACAACGCGGCGCAGAAATACACGACGGACGCGCTTTCCTCGTCCATTTTCAGGCGGATATGCGCGGACGCGGGAATTCCGACGCAGACGTTCACGAACAACTCGAACGTGGCGGGCGGCTCGACGCTCGGGAACATATCGACGGCGCACGTCTCCGCGCTGTCAGTCGACATCGGGCTCGCGCAATGGGCGATGCATTCGCCGTTCGAGTCGGCGGGCAGCGACGACGCGGCCCACATGGCGCGCGCAACGGAACTTTTCTACGCGCAATAAGGTTATTACGGAGAAAAAAATGAGAAGGACAACCTTAATCGCTCCGGCTGTTCTTGCGCTCGCGTTCTCGTGCGCGACGACAAAACCCGAGCAGACGGCGGAAAAAAAAGCCGAAATCGTGACGGAGGAGGAATTCATCCCGAAAAAAGACGCGGTGGCGGAAGAGGAGCAGATTCCCGCGCCCGATGAGGAATTCGTCGAGGTGGAATTCGTCCCGGAAACGAGCAGCCTCAAGAAAATCGACATGACGAAATGGCTTCTGAACGAGGAAGACGGCGTTTTCTTCCAGACGGGAATTCCGTATTGCGCGAACGCAGCCGACACGCACCACGAGCAGCTCGCCGTTTTCGTGCCGCGCGCGCTTTTCGACGCGAAGGCGAACGGCGACGGAACGTACACGGCAAAAGCGTGCGGGAACGGCGCGCCGTTCGCGATGAAAATCGACACGCCGTCGTTCCTCGCGATGAAACCCGCGCAATCGTATTCCAGGGAGGCGGCATCAATCGCAAAATCGGGGCTGATTGCAGTCCTTGCAGGCGCGCGCGGGAAAGGAACGGGCGTCGGCGCGGCTGTCGCTGACTTCAAGGCGGCAATCCGCTTCATCAGGCTCAACGCGGATATTCTCCCGCCGGAAAAAGGGTTCTTCGTCTACGGAAGCGACGCGGGCGGCGCGATTGCGTGCGTCATCGGTGCGTCGGGCGACTCCGCGCTCTACTCGTCGCTGCTCGACGAGATTGGCGCCGCGGAAACGACGGATGCCGTCGACGGCGTTTTCGCGACGGAACCGAGGACGGCGCTCCCCCTCTCCGACGCGGCATTCGAATGGAGCGCGGGACATGCCCGCGAATTTTCGGGCGCGGACGCGGAGGAAGAGAGGCTGAAGTCGGAGAATCTCGCCCGGTCGTTCGCGGAGAAACTCAATTCGCTCAGCCTTGCCGGCGACGACGGGAACGCGCTGACGCTCGACGAAAGCGGCGGCGGTCCCTACGCCGATTTCTACCGGAAGGAACTTACGCGCTCGCTGAACGAATTCCTCGCCGCCGGTCCGTTCCCCAGGAAGACGGGGCTTTTCGCGACTCACATCGCAGAAATCGAGAACCCGCAGGGAGAATCCGCGACGGAGGGGATGTTTGCCGGAAGAAAGCCGCGCAAACCGAAAAGCGCCATCCCGAACATCGCGGAGGAGCGGCTGTTCAGGGAGATGACGGAAAAAAGGCAGCGCGAGCTTTCGGGGATACACGACACGCCCTACGACTACATCGAGTCGCTGAACGCGCTCTCCCTCTCAAAAGGCGGCGGGCGCTGGGTGGAATACGACGGCGCGGAAGGCATTGCGGAGATTACCGACTGGAAAGCGTTCGCGAAGCTGTTCCAGAAACCGCTCAGGAAAATAGGCGCGGCAGCGTCCGACGAGGGAAATTTCTCGCTTCTTTCGGAAATGTACGACCCGATGTATTTTCTCTGCGAGAAAAGCGGGAAAGCCGCATCGTCGTGGCGCATACGGGGAACGGCCGCCCGCGGGGACAAACCGCTCACGGCGGAGATGAACCTCGCGCAGCTGCTCAAGAACAACGGGCTTCGCGTCGATTTCTCGCTTTTCTGGAGCGATTCCGCCGCGGATGGCGGACAAGGCGAGGACGAGCAAGCCGCCGCGTGGATTTCCGCGCAGGAATGAGCCGCAGCCCGTTTCCGACCGCTCGCACCGCCCCAATCAATGTGGTATACTCTCGGAACTAAAAACATAAAGGAGAAACGAAATGGCAATTTCCTGGGAAAATCTTGACACGCTCGCGTCGTTCAAGAAGCTGCAGTCGCTCAAAGGCGCAGTCTCGGTGGCTAAGGAGCTTTCCGGCGAGAAGGCGGCGGAGAGAGTCGCATCATGCTCGGTGCCGATGGCGGCGGGGCTCGTCTACAACTACGCAGCCAAGCAGGTTGACGAGAAAATCCTCGGCGTTCTGGCAGAGCTTTCACAAGAGGCTCAGCTTGTCGAGAAATTCGAGGAGCTTTACAACGGCGCTGTAGTCAACACAGGAGAGAAGAGGCTCGTCCTCCACCAGCTCACGCGCGGGCAGCTCGGAAAGGACGTCACGGCTGACGGAGTAAACAAGCGCGAATTCTACATCAACGAGCAGAAGAGAATAGCCGAATTCGCGGACAAGGTTCACGACGGACGCATCGCAAACGCTGCCGGTGAGAAATTCACCACGGTCGTCCAGATTGGAATCGGCGGAAGCGACCTCGGGCCGCGCGCCATGTATCTTGCGCTCGAGAACTGGGCAAAAGCGGAGGGTACGTTCAAGATGGAGGCGAAATTCATCTCCAACGTCGACCCGGATGACGCCGCGAGCGTCCTCAAATCGCTCGACCTCGCGCACTCGCTCTTCATACTCGTCTCAAAAAGCGGAACGACGCTCGAGACACTCACGAACGAGTCCTTCGTCAAGGACGCGCTCAAGAAAGCAGGGCTCAACCCCGCGAAGCACATGATTGCCGTCACGAGCGAGACTTCCCCGCTCGCGCACAACCCCGACTACCTCGCCGCATTCTACATGGACGACTACATCGGCGGACGCTACTCATCGACAAGCGGCGTCGGCGGAGCGGTGCTGTCGCTCGCGTTCGGGCCGAACGTCTTCGCCGAATTCCTCGACGGAGCCGCCGCGATGGACAAGACCGCGACGAACAAGGACATCCTCAAGAACCCGTCGCTCCTCGACGCGCTCATCGGAATCTACGAAAGGAACGTGCAGGAATATCCGTCAACGGCGGTGCTTCCCTACTCGCAGGCTTTGTCGCGCTTCCCCGCGCATCTCCAGCAGCTCGACATGGAGTCGAACGGAAAGAGCGTGAACAGGTTCGGCAAGCCGGTCAGCTACGTCACGGGCCCCGTCATTTTCGGAGAGCCGGGAACGAACGGCCAGCACTCGTTCTACCAGCTGCTCCATCAGGGAACGAACATCATCCCGCTCCAGTTCATCGCGTTCAAGGAGAACCAGACGGGAACTGACGTCGTCATCGAGGACTCGACGAGCCAGAAGAAGCTCTGCGCAAACGTCGTCGCGCAGATTATGGCGTTCGCTTGCGGAAAGAAGGACGACGACCCGAACAAGTCGTTCGCAGGAGAACGCCCGTCAAGCATCATCTACGGCGACAGGCTCACCCCGAAAGTGCTCGGCGCGCTCCTCGCCCATTTCGAGAACAAGGTCATGTTCCAGGGATTCGCGTGGAACATCAACAGCTTCGACCAGGAGGGCGTCCAGCTCGGAAAGAAGCTCGCGAAAAAGGTTCTCGCGCACGATACGGACGGGGCGCTCAAGGCGTACTCCGACCTCCTCAACATATAATCGCGTGACCGCATAAAAACGCCCCCGGATTTCTGAAGCGCGCTTCGGTTTTCCTGGGGCATTTTTTTTCGTGGACGGCTCAAAGGCGGAAGAGCTTCGAGATGTTCCCGTCAACGGTCGCGCTCAAGGCGGACGGGGTTACGGAACGCGCGCTCGCGACAAAATTGTAGACGTACTCGACGAGAATCGGCGTGTTCACCTGACCGCGGAACGGGACGGGCGTGAGATACGGGGAATCGGTCTCAATCAGAATCCTGTCGTCGGGAACGAAACGCAAAAGCGCCGCCATCTCCTCGATGCGGGATTTTTTTGCATACGTCACGGCGCCCCCGAACGCGATGTGGTAGCCCAAATCTAGGAAGACGCGCGCCTCGTCAATCCCATACGAGTAGCAGTGGATAATCCCGCGGTGGCTGTCCATGTTCCGAAGCGCGCTGACGGTTCCGTCGAACGCCTCGCGGGAATGGACTATTACCGGAAGGTCGAGCCTGCTCGCAAGCTGGAGCTGCATCTCGAAAAGCTCCTCCTCCCCGCGAAGCATCTCGGAATCGAAATCGTCCGCGCTCCGTCCGTCCGCCCCGGCCGGATTCCAATGATGGTCGAGCCCGCATTCGCCGATTGCGACGAGCCTCTTCCCGTCGGCCGCGGAGAATTTCGCTATCTTGTCCTCAAGGATTCCCATCCTCTCATGCCGTGCGGAAATCTCCTCCACGGACGGCCAAATTCCCGCGGAGAATTTCACAAGCGAGCGGACGCGTTCCCGCTCCCCATCAGAAAGGGCGGATGCCGCCTCCTCCACGAAATTCAGCCGTTCTATGAGGTCGTCCGCCTCCGTCCCGATATCAAGCGCGAAGAACGTCTCCCGCGCGCACAGCCCGGAAAGAATCGCCGCACCGTCAAGAGCGCGGTCGCGCACCAAATGCCTGAAATGAAAATGCGTATCTGAAAACATCCGTCCATAATATCAGCGATTGCAAATCTTTTCCCGTTCTTAGATTGGCTTCGTTGGAGCAATCGCTCAGCCGGCACGCGCGGCGTGCCTCCGTGCCCGACAGGCGGGGAAATTGCAAATCTTTTCCCGTTCTCGATTGCTAAACCTTTTCCCGTTCCAAGTTCGGCTTCGTTGGAGCAATCGTTCGACCGGCATGAAAACGTGCCTCCGTGACCACGGGGCGGAGAAATTGCAAATCTTTTCCCGTTCTCGATTGCTAAACCTTTTCCCGTTCTTAGTTCGGCTCCTTTGGAGCAATCGCTCGACCTGCACGAAAACGTGCCTCCGTGACCATGGGGCGGGGAAATTGCAAATCTTTTCCCGTTCTCGATTGCTAAACCTTTTCCCGTTCCAAGTTCGGCTTCGTTGGAGCAATCGTTCGACCGGCACGCGCGGCGTGCCTCCGTGCCCACGGGGGCGGGGCGATTGCGACGCGCAAGGGAAAGGGCGAGGGATACAACGATCCGTGCCCACGGGGGCGGGGCGATTGCAATTTTTCCCGTTCCCGATTGCTAACCTTTTCCCGTTCTCAGTTCGGCTTGGGGGGGGATTTATTGAGGAATTCGCGGCTTTCACATAGAATAGTGGAATCATGATAAGAATAAACGCGAATGAGCTCAAGAAAATACTTGATATGACGCCGGAATCGCAGAACATCCTTCTGGCGGGAAAGCACGGAATAGGAAAATCGCAGATACTGACGAACTACTACAAAAAGACAGGAATAAAGGTCATACCGCTTTTTCTCGGGCAGATGAGCGATCCGGGGGATTTGATAGGCCTTCCGTACAAGAACGAGACGACGGGGAAAACGGAATTCATGCCGCCGTATTGGTTTCCCACGGACGGAACCCCGATTGTGCTGTTCCTCGACGAGCTTAACCGCGCGCGTCCTGAGGTGCTCCAGACGATAATGGACCTCGCGCTGAACAAGACGCTCGCCGGAAAATCGCTCCCGAAGGGAAGCCGCATCATAAGCGCGGTAAACACGGGCGACGAGTACCAGCTCACCGACCTCGACCCTGCCCTCGTCTCGCGCTTCAACGTCTTCGAATTCATGCCGAGCGTCCCGGAATGGCTTTTGTGGGCGGAAAAATCGGGAATCGACGAGCGGATTATATCGTTCGTGTCGCAGAACCCGGACTACCTCGACGGCGCCGCGCTCAGGAAGGAGGACATGGGGCTTGAAAAAACGCCGGACAGGCGCGGCTGGGAGCGCATTTCCGACATCATAAAGGGAAAGCCGAACGTATCGGACGAAATCTACAAGAAAATTTCCGCGGGAATAATCGGAATGCCGGCGGCGACGAAATTCTTCGCGGCAATATCGAAGAACAGCGTCCTTTCGGCACAGGAAATCCTCACGCAGGACTTCAAGGACGTCGAGGACACGCTCAAAAAATACTCGACGCCGACGCTCGCCATCGTCAACGAGTCGCTTTTCAGGTACATCGAAAGCAAAAACTACGACAAATCGAAGACGGTGGAAATCGCGCGGAACCTCGACAAATATTTCGGGATGCTCATCCTCGAGATGAAGCAGGAGGCGATGGGGCATTTCGCGAACCTGTTCACGTCCGAGCCGTACCAGTCGGTGGCGGCGTTCATAATGATGAACATACCGTCGCTGCAGGCGAAAATCATGAAGTTCATCCAGTCAATCTGACGAAACCGTGGAGTCGCACAAAAAAATGGAGAATCTTACTGCGCGCGAACGCATAACGAAAATCGCGGAGATATGGTTCCTCAAGGAGCCGCTTCTTTTCGGCGTGTTCTGCACGCACAAGATTTCGGAAAACGAGGACATAAAAGTCGCGTTCCGGTGCGGGAAAATGCGCATCGAATTCAATCCCGCGATACTATCGAAAAAGACCGACGCCGAGCTCGAGGAGCTTCTCAAAATCGAGGTCGTGCGGATAATTCTCAAGCATCCGTACCAGCGCATCCCGCCGTGCCCGAACAGGATTGTCCTCTCGCTCGCAAGCGACATCACGATATCGGACGTGATGGAGACGCGCGTCCGCCTTCCGCGCGCCGAGGATTTCAAGCTGCCGAAAAACCTCTCGTTCGAGGAATACTACGTGAAACTTTTGTCGGACATGAAAACGAAGCTCGACTCATTCGAACTGGGCAACGAAAGCGCGCTCACGCAGGAGCAATTCCAGGAGCTGACCGAAAAGTACGACTGCTCCGAGCTTTGGGACGAGGATTCCGAGGCGGCGGAGACGATAAACGCGGAAATCGAGCGCGCGCAGATGTCGAACGGCTGGGGCTCGATAAAAGGCGAACTTCAGGAGATAATCGAGGCGACGCTCGTCATAAGCATGGACTACAGGCGCATGCTCGCCATGTTCCGCGCGACGATAATCTCGTCGGCACGGAGGCTCACGCGCATGAAGCCGAACAGGCGCTACGGATTCACCGCGATGGGAAGCCAGAACGAATTTTCGACGGGGCTTCTCGTCGCGGTCGATGTCAGCGGCTCAATCAGCACCGAAGCGCTCAGCCGCTTCTTCTCAATCGTGAACAGGTTCTTCAAATACGGAATGAAGAAAATAGACGTCATACAGTTCGACGCGGATATTACGGCCGACATCCTCTCGCTCAAAAAAGCGAGGAGCAAGGTCGAAGTGACGGGACGCGGCGGAACGGATTTCCAGCCCGCGCTTGATTTTTATGCGAATTCGAATGAATACGACGGGCTTATCATCTTCACGGACGGCTGCGCATCGGTACCGAAAATGGAATCGACGAAGCGCGTTTTGTGGGTTCTGACAAGCAAGGCGGAATACAACTCATTCTGCAAAGAGATGCTCCCGTCGCTCCCCTCGTCGAAGGCGACGTACATTCCCCTGTGACGGAATGCCGAAACCGGGCAACCTTGAAACGAGGCGCGCATTCTGATAAAATAAACGCGTTGCTTTTGCGACAAGCCGGGATGGTGGAACAGGTAGACACAAGGGACTTAAAATCCCTCGACATTCAACCGTCGTGCCGGTTCAAGTCCGGTTCCCGGCAACCCCCGAACAAGGGGGATTTTTTTTGCCCGGACAGATTTCCGAGAAAACCGCCGGCGCAAAAAAAACGGGATTCAAATGAAGTGTACCCCAAAAGTTGGAGACAATTTTTGGAGGTACACTTTTTTTATGTCTAAATTAAATTTAGAAAAAAAAGCTGCGATTGTAGCTCATTACATGAATACAACAGATGGGTACACAAACAC
>Ga0256407_10004883_pt1 | contig 21932 bp, 8 predicted proteins | sample RumenRJG_04DNA_FD_193489 | JGI IMG/M metagenome (GOLD analysis project Ga0256407, IMG submission 193489) | Bovine rumen microbial communities from Lethbridge, Alberta, Canada - RJG_04 | ecosystem: Host-associated > Mammals > Digestive system > Stomach > Rumen | place: Canada: Alberta | collected... | reverse complement strand
CATTTTACAAAGAAAGAGGTTCTGATTATCGTGATTTAAAACAAATTGAAAAATTAGGAGGAATTGAAGGAATTCTAAAAAAATTAAAAACAAATTCAAAAAATGGAATTTCATCAGATTCAAATAGAATAGAATTTTTTGGTTCAAATAAAGTTTTCGTAGAACCAGTTCCACCTTTTTGTTCATATGTTTGGGAAGCACTTGAAGATTTAATGATAAGAATTTTAATAATTGCAGCAATAGTCCAAATTGTCTTAGGTGCAACATTAGGTGAAGATCCATCAAAAGATTGGGTTGATGGTTTAAGTATTGTAATTGCTGTTTTAGTTGTAACTTTAGTAGGTTCTATTACTAATTGGAAAAAAGAAAATAAATTTCATGAATTAAATGATATTCAAAATGAAGGAACTAAATATAAAGTTATTAGAAATGGTAATCCTTTTGATATTTCTAGTGATGATTTATTAGTTGGTGATTTAGTTTTTATTATGGTTGGTGATATTTTACCTGCTGATTTATTATTGATTGATGGTAATGGGATTAAAATGGATGAAAGTGCTTTAACTGGTGAAAGTGATGCACTTAAAAAAGAAGTATATCATAAATGTATTAATTCGTTAAAAAATGTTCAAAATACTAAACCTCCTTCTCCTTTAATGTTATCTGGGACTAATTGTATTGAAGGTACTGGAAGTGCTATTGTAATTGCTGTTGGTGATCACAGTCAAAAAGGTATTATTAGAAGGACTGTAGATAATGCACAAGAAAATGCTAAAACACCTCTTGAGGAAAAGTTAGAAATTATTGCTGAAAAAATTGGTTATTTTGGAATGGCTGCTGGGATTATTACTTTAGTAGCTTTATTAATTAGATTTGCTGTTAGTTATACTAATGATATGAAAGAATATAAAAAATCATCTTTTGAACAAGCTTTATATAGTTCTTATGTCATTAATAATCCAGTAAAACAATTAGATGGAGATTATATGTCTATTGTTAATGCTGTGTTAACTAATCCGAAAAAAAATATTACTGGACAAATTTTAGATATTATTATGTTGTGTGTTTCTATTATTGTTGTTGCTATTCCTGAAGGTTTACCACTAGCTGTTACTTTAAGTTTGGCTTTTTCTATTAAGAAATTAATGGATCAACAGAATTTAGTTAGGAAAATGCATGCTTGTGAAACAATGGGTGGTGCAAATTATATTTGTACTGATAAAACAGGGACTTTAACTAAAAATGAAATGAATGTTTTTAAAGTATTAACAGCTACTCATGAAATTACTTTAAAAGAAACTATTGATGTTGAACATTCTCAAAATTTACATGAAAAATCAAATGTTAATCATGGACAATTGAAATTAAGAGAAGAATATACTGAATATTTTGATAATGAACATTATTGGAATATTTTAAAGACATCAATTGCTCTTAATGTTGATGGTGCTATTAAACATTTAGAACATCCTAATATTAATGGAGATATGGAAGAATGTGAGACTAAAAATAAAACCGATAATGCTTTTATTGACTTTTTATATAGATTTAAATCACCTATTAGTGTTGAAAGAAATAAATATCAAAGTGATAAAAAATATTATAAACAAATTCCATTTGATTCAAAAAGAAAAAGAATGACAACTTTTGTAGAAAATGATGAATTTAAAACAAAATATTGTTTATTTACAAAAGGAGGAGCAGAAAATGTAAAAAATATATGTAAATTTTATTTAGACCCTCAAACAGGAGAAGTAAAACAAATGGAACAAAATGAAATTGAATTAATAAAAACAACAATAGAAAATTTCAACAAACAAATGCTACGTTCTCTATATATATGTTACAAAGATATATCAAAAGAAGAATATGAGAATGCAGAAACATATAAAAATGAAAATGATAAATATATAGATCAATATGATTTAGTTTTTGTGGCAGTTGTTGGAATAAGAGATTCATTAAGAAATGGAGTAAAAGAAGCAGTATTAAAATGTCAAAAAGCAAGTGTAACAGTAATAATGGTAACAGGAGATAATATAGTAACAGCAACAGCAATAGCAAAAGATTGTCATATTTTAGGAGATGATGTTAATTTAGAATATTTTACACCAAATGATATTGAAAATGATTCTGAATTAACTAATGATCCTAATAAAAGAGATGCACACATAAAAGATGTTTTAAATTATAAACCAAAAGCAATTACTGGAAATACATTTTATACAGCAATTGGTGGTTTAATATGTAAAACTTGTAATAAAGATACAAATTTATGTAAATGTCCAAAAACAAAAGCAGAAGCAGAACAAATTGCAAAAAATAATAATGAAGAAATTAAAGAAATTAAATGTGATAGTATTAAAAATCAAGATATATTTATTGAATTAACAAAAAATTTGAGAGTAATGGCAAGATCACAACCAATACATAAATATGCTTTAGTTCTTGGTTTAAAAGAATTAGATAAAATTGTTGCTGTTACTGGTGATGGAACTAATGATGCTCCTGCTTTAAGTAAAAGTAATGTTGGTTTTGCAATGTTTGCAGGTACTGATATTGCAAAAGAAGCAAGTGATATTATAATTATGGATAATAATTTTTCATCATTAGTAGTTGCTATTATTTATGGTAGAAATATATATGATAATATTAGGAAATTTTTACAATTTCAATTAAGTGTAAATTTCTGTGCTTGTTTACTTGTCTTTATTTGTGCTTGTATTGGTAATGAAAGTCCTTTATCAACAATTCAAATGTTATGGATTAATTTAATAATGGATTCTTTAGGTAGTTTAGCTTTAGCTACAGAACCACCATATGATGAATTATTAGATAGAAAACCAACAAGAAAAGATGAAAGTATAATAAATGGTAAAATGTGGAAACATATAATAGGACAATCGTTAGTTCAATTAGGTTTATTATTATTTTTATATTTGCACGCACCTCATTTTGTAAGAGAATATGATGTAGTTCGTTTAGCTGAAAATAAAATAATTAGATTTTGTTATGGTAAAATGCCAGGTAATATAAAAAAAATATCAAATATAATTTATGGAACTAAAATTTATTGGAAAAGTAAAGATAAATTAATTCATGGAATGGATGAAATGGAATGTGGAAATTATGCAGAAAAACAAGATATGGCAGTAGCATATGAAGAATTTATGAATGTAAATGGAAATTCTACACATATGACAATTGTTTTTAATGTTTTTGTAATATATACTTTATTCAATCAATTTAATTGTAGAGTTATTGATGATTCTTTTAATATATTTGTAAGGATAAATAATAATTTATTCTTTCCTTTAATTTGTTTTTTGGAATTGGGATTACAAGTTATTTTAATACATTTTGGAAAAGAAGCTTTTAAAGTAACTGAAAGAGGTATTCATCCTAAACAATGGGGAATTTGTATTGGATTTTCTGCTATTACTTTTGCTTTATCTTTTCTATTAAAATTTCTTCCTATTGATGATGGAATTCAAGGATATATAGATAATTCTGGTAAAGGAAATAAAATTGGTAATATTGAAGATTTAGAAAATAATCATTCAAAAATGAAATTATTTGATAAAAATAGTAATAATATTGAAAATGTTTTAGAAAAGAAAAATTATGAAAATGAAGTTAATAAGAAAATTAATAAAAATGGAAGTACTATGTCTTCTTTACAGAAAAAACAAAGTTTTAGTCGGGGTGGTAATATGAGACATAGGAAAAGTGATGCAAATTTTACTAATAATTAAATTTTCTTTTTTTACTTACTTTTTTTAAAATTTGTTTATAGATATAAAATATTGTAAATATAAAATTTTTTATAGAGAAATAATTTATATTTTTAATTCATTAAATAATATTTTATTATATTTTTTGAAAAAATAAATTTATAAATTATTTTTGAAAAATCAAAATGATCAATTTATTATTTTACTCCTTTAAATTATTTTAATAAAATTGATAAAACTTATTCTTTTATTAAATAAATCTAATTTCGAATTCTTTATTGAAAATAAATTAAAAAAATATTAAAATTCTATTTCAATATATATATATACATGATATTAAAATATACATTTAAATGACAATCATAAAATTTTTATTTTTGATATCATTATTTTTTAATAATGCTATATCATCAAATCAAGTAAATGAAGTAGAATCTCATACTAAAATAACAAAAATAAATTATAATCCAAGAAAAACAACAAAACAAAAATCAGAAATTGAAATTTTAAGAAAAGGTCTCATAATTGATAATGTATATAAGCCATTTATAGAAGATTTAAAAGACAAAGAAAAAAAAGAAGAAAATTTAAAAAACTCATTTAGAAAATTAACATCTTCACAAGAATTTAAAGATATTGGATTTTTAAATATCCCCCAAGAAGATTTTACAAAAATGACAAACACATACAGATACATTTTATCACATTTAAAAAAATATAAAAGTCAATTTATTTTATATCCATATAAATTTAAATATGAAAAAAATTCACAACAATTTCCAATAGAAAATGGAGGAGTATTCACATTAAATCAAACAGACTTTCCAAAAGAAAATTCAAATGATTTTTTTAATTATATAAAAGAGATATCTTCAGTAAATATTTCAAGGGCAAAATCATTATATGATATTAATATTGCAATTTTGAGTTTAGAATATGAAATTGAAGAAGTTAAAACAAATTTATTTTATGAATCTGAACAATATTGTGCTTATCTTGTTCAAAAATTAGATAAAGTCCCTTATTGCTTAGATAGTATTGAAGAATTTGAAAATTTTAAAAAAAATTATACTACAAAAGGTGCTGTAGTATTATTTAATGATATTGAATTGTTAAAAAGTAATTCTTTATATGATGAAAGTATAAATGTTAATAAATTTGATTTATTAATTATTCCAGATCATGTTTTTGGTTTTGATTCAGTTATTACTGAAAAATTTAAGGAAGAAGGAATTGAAAAAATTAAAAAATTTATTGAAAATGGCGGAAATATTATTGCTTCTGGAAAATCTGGTTATTTATTACAAAAATGGAATATTAATTCTCCAGTTTATAATACTGAGAAATATTTAACTACAATTAAAGAAAAATATGCAGTTAATATAAAAGGATGTACAGATTCAAATAATAATTCACCTGATGATGATGATGGACATTTCATAAAACAAATTCTCTGTTTGGGTGTTACTGAAAATTCATTTTTATCAAGTAGTTATTTAGTTACTGATAATAATGGATATGATGTTTTATTAACAATTGATAAAAATAGTGAAGGATTGAAATATAAGAAAGAAGGTATTGAAGAAAATTTAAATGGAGATGAAAATGATTTTCCTTTTATATTAACAAAAAAAACTGAACATAATGGTAGAATTTGGATTGTAAATGGTCAAGCATTATTATCTTTAGATTATTCTTCTGTTATTATGAATATTTTATTTTATTCAATGTCAAAAAATATTATTTTTGATTATTATTTTAAATTAGGAGAAGAAAATGAAGATTTACCTATTCCAGGAGGAGAAGAAGGTGTTCAATTAATTTCATATTTTAAATTTTATAATGTTTTCTCAACTGAAATAACAAATCTTGAAGTTGATATATTATTACCAGATAAAGTAATATTTCTTAATAAACCATCTGATTGTGTAATTAATAATAATTATCCAATTGAAATTCCTGAAATGAGTTCAACTAATTATTTAAGATGCAATATAGCATCATTACCTCAATTAAGTCAAAAAAACGTTCAATTCAAAATTGAAATAACAGATGGTATTGTAACCCAAAAAAAAGTATTCCCATTAATATATCCAATAGTATCATATAAGAGTTCAGAAAGTGATAAAACAATAACAATGTATCCAGGAGGTTTATTAGTAAAAGCTGAATTAGCAGCAGAAATAAGAGCTACATATAATGTTGATCCATCAGCAATGTATCCTGTTCCAGGTAAAGGATGGTTTACTGATCATGTTTTAAATTTAGAAAATAAAGAAGCAACTCCAGCATTTGATGTTAATTTTATTTCAATTCTTCCTTTAATTTCACCAGTTATTGATGGAAGTGATGAAAGGGAAGTTTCAAAAATGGCAGAAGTTTATAATAATTATTATGATAGTCATAAATATATATTTCCCTTTCAAGTTACTGGAGGAGATTATGATTATATTGATTCTAGTGAATTTAAAAATAAAGATGTTGTTATTGTTAGTGATTGGGATACTCCTGTTAGAATTTCTAAAGTTTTAAAAAGTTCTTTAAATGAAACTGAAACAAGTAAATTTAATATAAATAAAGATTATGTTGAAATGAATAATGATATTTCTGGACAAGATTTATTAAGTAAAACAAATTCACATATGTTATTGAAAGAAATATATTTTCAAGAATCTAATTTATTTTATGAAATTGCTTATCAAAGAAAATTAATATTTATTGATGTTGCAAAATCTAATGGTGCAAAAGCACAATATAATAATAATTTAGATAATTGTAAAAGAGGAAAAGATCCAAATAGAGAAGGATGTTGTAAATATGAATTTGGATGGAGTAGAAATGATATTTTCTTTTATAAATTAGGGGAAGTGCAAAATCCAGTTGGTATGGATGAAACAGTTTTATTAACCGTTGATCAATATGAAAAACCTACTCAAAATTTTGGTGAAAAATTAGGAGATGCTCAATCATATATTGTAAAAAAAGGAGCATTTAATTCAAGTCTAGAAGATAAATTAGTACCTAATGAATATTCAAATGTACTTTTACAAACTAAATCATTTACCACAATTATTGATCCAGTAAATCAATATGAACAATTAAAAGTACTTTCAGATGATACAATAAAATTAACTCATTATTTAGTTCCTGTAATAGAAAATGATTTAAAAAAAGCAAATAGTATTTTTGAATTTGAATTAGAAGCTGGTGATGAAGTTAAAGGACATAATAAAATTTATCAATCTTTGAAATTTATTGATGGTTTTACAATTAAATTATGTTTACTACCAGAACAAACTAGAGCAGGAGGGAAAGTTATAATTAACCTCCCTGAAGAATATGGTTTTAAAGGAAATGATCCAATCAAAAATGAAAATATAATCATTAGTGCTGATAATGTTGCTTTTTATAAAACAGAATATGAGCAAGTTAATAATAAGATAATATTATATTTCAAAAGAGGATTATTACCTAATGAAGCATATGGAAAACCATCATTATGTGAAATTTATTTAGAAGAAATTGTTAAAAAATCAGATAATTCCTATGTCAGAGATACAGATTTTACAATGAATTTAATATTAGAAGAATTAAAATATGATTTAAATAATAAAGAAAGCAATTATGAAGATTATACAATTGTAGATTATCAAGATAAAGTAATTACTTCAGAAAAAAATAAAGTAAAAGCAACATATGGTTTCTTTTGGTCATTCCCAGCATTATGTATAGAAACAAAAATGAAAAGAGATGAAAAAGGAAAAATAAATGAATACGAATTATTGAATCCATATAGTAGAATAGGAATATATTTACAAGAATTAATGAAACATAGAACAATATGGGCTGCAGCTGAAGCACATCATGTATCAGACCCAGGATTACAAACTATAAATCCAGGTTTAGCTCAATTATCAAGTATAGGAATATCATTTATTCCATTTGCAGAATATGTAACTCATGGGAGTGGTTTATTAATACCAGGAGCAGTATCAACTGGTAGAGTTGAATGGACTGATATTTGGGGAAGAAGATGGATTCAACCTGTTAGATCATTATATCCTGATATTCCACCAGTCCCAGCCCCTCTTATGAATTTCCAAATGAGTACTACTTTCGAACTTCTTACTCCTGATGGAAATGAAAGACTTTTAGAATGGCCTTCTGATGAAGAAACTGTTATTAGAGTTCAAATGAAATTTCTTAATAATTATGTTAAATATTTTGTTCCTATTTTTTGCCATAAAACTCAATATCCATATCAAATGGAAAATGTTCATAATTTTGAAAGAGAAACTACATATATGAATAAATATGAAAATGGTAATTTAACTCCAGTAGAATATGTATTAGCAGAAGAAAATTTAGGAAATGAATATCAAGTTAATTTTGGTCAAAGTAGTGTATATGGAGTATGTTATCAAAATGAAGGTTCTTATCTTAGTGGTCAAAAAATAACATCATCAATTAGTTCTGATATTGCATATGCAATGACTTGTGCTGATACAAATGAACCAGAAATAATTAAAAAATGTGCTGATGAGTTGAGAGAAAAAAATATGCCTGAATTAAAACGTAGAAAAGATAAAAATGAAAATGATGAAAGTCCAAATCAAACTTATAATTATTCTCCTGATGTTGAAAATTATTATCCAAGAGGATATATAAATGAACCTTCAATGTGGGATTTAACTAAGGAAACATATGAAGATTCTCCTTTCTTAAAAGGATTTCCATTTCATTTAGATAATAATTTACCTGCAATTGATGTTAGTCCTATTCAAAATCCTGCATATTATAAACCACATAATTTTGTTGCTTTTCCTATTTTTAAAGGATTTGGCTATAAAATTGAATATGATAGAAATTTCGGATTAAGCAATAAATTTGGTGTATATAAAGGTTGGTGGTCTGATAATTTACAAAATAAAGATCATACTTTATTAGCAGGTCAAGAAACAGTTAATGAAGTTTCAGTAGATAAAGAATCATTACTAAAAGAAACAGATTGGATAAGTCAAAGAGATTTAAAAAATACAATTAAAAATAGAGAAATTATAGAAAAAAGATTAAAAAATATTTATGTATGTTTATTCAATCAAAATAGAGTAAAGGTTCAACCATTCCAACAAAAATTCGCATATCCAAATAACGTATATCAAAATAATGTAATACCAATAATACCAGATTTAGATGCTGATGATATTAGATATACAAATTATCAATGTCCAGAAAATCAAATTCAATATTCTCCTGAAAATATATCTCAAATAGATAATAGAATATATACATCAACAGATAAAGATTGGTTATATTTTTCATTAAATTTAAGAAATGAAGCTTTAGAAACAATAAATGTATTAATGACATTAAAACCATTTTCAGATAGAAAATATGAAGGATTAACAAAAGTACAAGAAGGTGGAAGATTCACATATTGGAATCCACCAAATGGTCCTAATTCATTTTTAGTTGTTGATAATGTAGTTAATTTAATAATGGCTAAAAGAGTAGATTATGAATTAAAAAGTCAAATATACCCTTCATCACTTAATACATTTAATATAGTATCATATCAATATAATAGTATTTATGATAAAGAAGAAGATTTAAGGGAATATACTCTTAAAACATATGATAATAGTTACGGATTTGGTGATAGTACAGTATTAGTTTATGTTGGTGGAACTGAGGATTCTTCTTGTAAAGTAAATGCAGGTGATTCAACTTATGTTAAAATTGTTTTTTATAATAATGCTGGTTTTGATTGGAATATGAAAGTAGATGCAATTGAATTTGAAACTTCTGAAACAGAAAGGATGATAAGTGCTTATTTATTATTGAAAAATCAAATTAAAGCAGTTAAAATACCTCGTAAATATAATTTCTTAATATTAACAATACCAAATGAAATTAAAAATTATATTGATATTGAACCAAGTGACCATAATGCAAATGTTCCTCCTCAATTCTTTGATTTTCAAACTATTAATGTGGTAACAATTAGAGATGGATTTGAAGGAAGTTATTTTTATAAAATAACAGTTCATTCTGATTTTCCTAATAAATATAAAGGAAGATTCTGGGATATTAAAGTTGATATTGATGAATCATATTTTGATAAATTACCAGGATATAATGATCCAACAAAACAAGGATATCATGATTACAAATTAAAAGTCCCAGATATTAAATTTGCTGTTCCATATTCAGAAGGTGAACATAAAGGAAAAGTTTATTATACCTTAGGAAGAGGTACAAATTTAAAATTAAAATATAAATTAATGAATAATTTTAAAATTGATGGAATCAAATTAATAAGTGAAGATGATTATGCTAAATTAAGAACAATTGATAATGATGATAATCAAAGTAAAAAAGATGAAACTGCATTAAATATATGGGAAAATGTAAAAAGTCCAAAAAATGGAAAATTAACATATTCAATATCAAAATATGATAATTCTTATAATTATATAACAATTGATTTTAATGAAATTATACCAGAATTACCATATGAAAATGAAGGATTACCAGATACAACAAAAATACAAATTTTAACAAAAACTTCTGCCTCACAAGTTGAATATGGTAGACAAATGATTTTTAGTGAACCAATTGTTAGTTATTATGATGGAAGGAAAAATAAAGAAAATAAAAATTCATTTAAAGGTTATTCTAATGTAAAAGGTCCTTGGATTATTTTAGATTCTAATTTTTATATTGCTGTTAAAAATGAAAAAACTGGTTTATATGAAGAATCAACTGATCAAGAAATATATGAAAATGATATGGGAATCATTTTTATAAATATTACTGCAAAAAATAAAGGAAGTTCAACTTCTTATGATACTGATTTTATTTTATATGTTCCTAAAGATATTACAATTGATAAAGAACAATTATTAAAAAATTCAATAAAATGTGAAATTACTGAAAAAGAAAAAGAAAATATTTTAACAATTAAAACAAAAAGATCAATTGGAAGTCAAGAATTATATATCCAACCTTTATATTTAGGATTTGGAAATGTAACATTATTAAATCAAAATAATAATCATAGATTATTATCAGGAAAAAATCCTAGAAGGAGTTTTATAAATAAAATCCAAATGTCAATGTGTCCAACAGAATCATGTAACACTAATAATTTAGTAACACAAGAAATAGAATTCAAAGTTAATACTCCAATTGTAGAAGGAAAAAGAGGAAAAGTAAATTTAGAAATTAAAAAAGAAGGAACATTTGAAAATCCAAAATATCAATTAAAAGCAATAATGGAATCAAATGAAGAAAATGTTAATTATATTTTCTATAGAAAAATTAATGATAATAGTGATTGGGAAAAAATAAGTGAAAAAGATATTAAAAATACTTTAGAAGATTCACCTTTAAATAATGAAGAAACTAAATCATTAGATAAATATATTATTTATTATAGAGTTGAAACTTATTCTGATAGTGATCGTATTATTGCAGGGGATGCTTTATTAATTGAAGAAATAAAAGACATTAATGAAACAAAAGAAAAAAATAATTCTTTATTAAATAAAAAACCTATTATTATTATTTTAAGTGTTATTGGTGGTTTAATTTTAATTGCTTCTGTTGCATGGATTATTTTATTAATTATGAAAAAAAAATATGAAAATAAAATGAAAAAATCTGCTTTTACTTCAAATGTACAAAATTATAAAAAAAAATATAATGAAATTAAAAATGGAGAAAATTCTTCATCAAGAGAAATGAGAGACTCTAATGATTTAAAAATAAGTAAATATGTTGGAAATCCAAATGATTTATAAAATGTAAAAATTAGTGTTTATAATTATCTATTTATAAAATATGTGATCGAATTATATATATAATTTTTAATATTATTATTTAATGAAAAAATAGAAAAATTAAAAATTAAAATTATAAAATTATAAATTTCCATTATGGAGGAATTTTATATTGAAAATGATGATTTTTTTGGTGATAATATTTCTGATATAGAAAAAAAGCAAAAAGAAAAAGAAGAAAGAAAAGGAAAAAACACATATAAAAATAATAATAACATAAATAATGAAAATAAATTAAATAAAAGACAAAAAACAAGATTAAATGAAAAGAAAAAAAAAGAAGAAATAAAATTAGAACATAAAAATCAAGTTCAAAATATGACAAAAGAAGAAAAAGATATTTTTTATCAAAAATTAAGAGATGAAAAAAAACAATTAAAAGAAAATTTAAAACAAGCATTATCATCAGATTTTATAATAGTATTTGATTTAGATTTTAATTCATCAATGGGATTTAATGAAATAAAAAGTTTAATAATACAATTAGGATATTGTTATAGTATTAATAAAAAAAATAAAAATAAAATTTCATTTTATTTAACTAATTATGATGGATTTATAAAAGAAGAATTAGAAAAAATGGGAAGTAAAAGTTGGTATTCTCATTTTGAAAAAGAACAATTTTATAATATTGAAAAATTAATAAAATTAAATAAAGAATTTATTTACTTAACTCCAGATTCAAATGAAGAATTAAATGAAGTTTCAAAAGATAAAATTTATATTATTGGAGGATTAGTTGATAAACCAGTTATTAAAGATAAAACATTATTAAGAATTTCTCAAATTAATAATTTAGATTTTATTAAAGAAAAAGGAATTAAAATTAAAAGTGCAAAATTACCTTTATTTAAATATTTAAATAACATTGCAAATCCTATATTAAATTTAAATACAGTTGTTGAAATATTATCAAATTATATGGATATGGATATTAAAGATTGGAAAAAAGCAATTGAGTTATCTATTCCTCAAAGAAATCTAAAAAAAGAATAAATAATAAAAATATTTTTTATAAATATGTTTTTTTTCTTTGAATTTTTTTTCCTTTTAATAAATATTTACTTTATTTATTGTTTTTCTTACCATTATTGCAGGAGGATGAATTGAATCAATCTTTTTTTTTACTTCTAATAAAAATATGTTTATTAATTTTTCTACTCCTGGTGTTTTATAATTAAATAATTTTAAATTATTTTGTAAATTTTTCCTTAATTCTAAAGCAAAATCATAATTTGAATAAGGACCAAAACATAAAGAAATTTTTAAATATTTACAAAATATTCTATATCCTTTTTTAATTTCACCATCTTGAAGTGTTTGAACTGAATATAATTTACATGAAATATCTCTTCTTTTAAATTTTTTTTTAACTCTTGAATTATTTTCTTGATTTATTTTAATATTTTGTATTGAATTTTGTTCTAATTTATTTTTGTTTATGTGATTATTTTCTTTTGTATTTTTAGGTAAAGCTAAACTCTCATCCATATATGAACATAATGATTGTAATAAATTTGATATAATATTAAATGAATCTGAAACTTTTATTAATTCTGAATAAATATTTCTCTTTATTTCTGGTGTATATTGTGTTTTTTTAATATCTATAATATCATCCATTCTTCAATTAATTCTCTAAACTTTTACTTTTCAAATTAAAAAATTTTAATTTAGGGTTAATTTGTTTTTTTTTATTTAATTAATTGAAATATTCTAATCATAATATTAATTATATATAATAAAATATTTTTTTATTTTCCAAATAATTAATATAATATTAATATTATAAATAAAAAAATATTTACTTAGATAATGTATAATATGCACAAAATTTTTTATTTATCATTTTGACAGTTATAGCAATTTTTTTATAATCTTTATTTAAAACAGCAGCTCTTTTTTTTCCAGCATGTTTCCCAGAATCATCAACAATAATTAACAAAACAGAAATAAAAGGATCTTTAATAGCATCTTTAAAATAAGCATCTAAATTAATAATTTTCTTTTTTTCAATAATTTTATTTTGAAAAATTTTAGGGTCTTTTAATCCTTCTTCATCATCAGGAGGGTCAATTGCAATATTATTATCAAATATTAATGATTCCATTGGAGGAATTTGTTTTAAAATTTCAATTGTTTCTTTAAAAATTTCTTCTCCTTTATTTAAAGCTACTTTTAACTTTCCATTATAAATTAATTTATTTTGTTCTATTTTAATATGTTTTATTGCTTCTTCAATTTCAGGAATAAAATCTTTTGGATTATTTCTTATTTTATTTATTAAATTTAATGCATCATTTGGATAATTTTCTATTTTATATTTTATTTTTTGAGGATTTGATTTTAATTTTAAATCTGTTTGATTTAAATTTGATTCATTTAAATTTGAAACATTTTCTTTACTTTCTTCATTTACTATACTTAATATTTTATCATTTTGAAGTTTATTATTATTAATATTTAAATTATTTGTTTCATTTTTTTTTTCTTCTTCTTTTTTTTCTTCTATTATATCTTCTTCTTTTCTTTCTTCTTTATTATCATCTTCTTTATTTGGTACATCAATATTATTTTCTTGATTTGGATTTGAACATTGACAGGTTCCCATTTAAAATTTAATATTTATTATAAATTATTTAAAAAGATAATAAATTGTCTTTTTCGATTTTATTCTTTCAAATGATTATTTTTAAATTAAATGGTTATTTTATTTAATCAAATACTTTATGATGTTTTTTAATCATTATATTTTCTTATATTTTTATTCAAAAATGTTTATTTGGCTTAATATATTGTTTTATAGTTAATATTGATAATGTATAAGTTTGATATATAAAAGAATTAAACATATATGATTATATTATATTGATAACTTTTTATTTAATACTTATTATTCCTTATAATAAAAAAATTTCTTTCAAAAAATAATTTCATTTAATATTAAAATTATATTTATATTAGAAAAAAAGCCATTTATTCTTCATTTACTCCTAAACAATATATCAAAATATCTATTTAATATAATTATATCATAGTAAAAACAAAGAAGAAATGATAATTATAGAATATATTCAAAAAAAATTTTTTTGAAAAATATTGAAAAAGTAAATTTCAATTTAAATTTAAATTGGAAATGGCAGGCAAAAAATAATATATATTAACAAACATAAAGTAAAAATATATAATTTAATAAATACCAAAATTTTAAAAAAAGAATGAAAACTAATTCATTAAATACTTCATATTCATCAATCCATATAAAAACAAAAAATAATAAATCTATAATAAACAATCAAAAAACAATAACAAAAACACAAAGTACAAAATCAAATTCTTCAAAATCAAATTCATTAACAAATTCTTTTCAAAAATCATTTGATTCAAAAATAACCATATCAAACGATACAGAATCTTCTTTATTAATACCAATATCAACTTTATATCATTTTAAAAATTTATCATCATCAAATTTAAATACAATATACAAACAAATAATAATTGAAGAAGAAAAAAATAAATTTCCATATTTAAATAAAATTCTTTTAAAAAAACAAAATAATATAACAGAAAGACACAGAGCAGTTTTAATTGATTGGTTAGTTAATGTTCATTTATATTTAAAATTATCTGATGAATGTTTATTTCTTTCAGTAAAGACAATTGATTTATTCTTGGCGCGAGTAGAAAAATTTAATAAATCAAAATTACAACTTTTAGGAATTTCTTCTTTATTAATTTCATCTAAATATATTGAATCTTTTCATCCTAGAATTGAAGATTTAAGTTCTCTTTGTGAAGGTGCTTATTCAAAAGATGAAATTATTATTTTTGAAAAAATACTATTTGAAAAAATTGATTATAATTTGCAACAAGATAATATTATTAATTTTTATGATATGTTGGCTTTAATTTTTAATTTTAATTTAAAAGATTATTATTTAGGAAAATATCTTCTTGAAATTTCACTTTTGGATTTAAATTTATTTTCTGTTTCTAGAACTATTATTGCTTTTGCTGTTATTTATTTAGTTATGAAAATGAATATTGAAAATCATTCTGATTATAAGAAATGTTTTTTATTTTTATCAAATAGAGAAATGGAAGAAAGTCAAGTTAAAAAATGGGCAAAGGAAATTTTGAGTTTAATGGAAAAGATAAAAATTACAAATGAATATACAAGTTCTATTCAAAAATATAAATTTTTAATAAAGGAAAATGAAATGAGTAATCATGATTTTTAAGAAATTATAAAAATAAAATGATTTATGAGGATATTTCTTTTTTTATTTAATACTTTAATTAATACACTTATATAATAATGTAAATTAAATATATTAATACTATTAAAATACTTACTCAAAATTTAAATTTAAAATATTTTTAATAAAATTCTTTTAAAATATTATTTATAATAAACAATTTAATTTTATCCAATTTTAATAAAAGAAATAAATAAATAATTATTTTCCAATTAATTTCTGCATAGCATTTAATTCTTTTAAAATAATATTTAATCTTTTAGCAATAATATTAGCTTTATCATTTTGACCTTCTTGTAAAAAATATTGTCCTAAAAGTTTATCATGTTCAAATTGATTAGCTAAAATATTCATATAATCTTTTTCTTTAATATGACCATTTTGAATATTTCCTTCTAAAATAGTAATTTTAACTTTTAATTTATTATGAAATTGTCTTAAATCTCTTGGAGTTCTCCCTTCAATTTTTTTTATTTTATTTGATATTTCTTCTTCTTTTTTTTTCATTACTTCTAAAGTATTTAAACAATCTAAATTTTCAGGATCAATAATTTCATTTTCTGAAAATTTACTTTTATCAATTGGTTGTTCTGATTTTTCTAATTTATATTTTTCTTCTACTTCTTTTGATTCTTCTTTTCTTTTTTGTCTTAATTTCATTTCTTGAATTTCATCTATTTCCACTTCTGCAGCTGCATTTTTTATTTCTTCATTTAATTTAATATTTTCAATTTGTTTTTTTAATTTTAATTCTTCTTCTTTTTTTTTTCTTTCTTCATTTTTTCTAAATTCTTCTTTTTTTCTTTCAATTTCTTCTTTTTTTCTTTTTAATTCTTCTTCTTTTTCTCTTAATTCTTCTTCTTCTTTTTCAAAATTATTTAAGTTTAAATTTAAATTTTCTTTTTTTTCTTTTTCAATTTCATTATCATTTGATAAAATTACAATATTTTTTCCATAATTATCTTTAAAAGAAGGAAAAATATGAGTTAATCTTAATAATTTTGTATTAGGATCTTTATCACATAAAGGAACAGGAGTCCAAACATTATTTTTTCTTTCATTTACTAATTCAATTATTTTATTATATTTATCTATTTTTTCTTTTCTACTTATAATGTCTTTTTTGGCAAGAGCTTCTATTTTTTTTAATTTTGTTTGATCAATTGATTTTAATTTTTGAACAACCAATTGTAATTCTTTTTCTTTTTCTAATTTTTCTCTTTTTAATTCATTTATGATTAAATTATATTTTTTTTCTCTATCATTTAATGAACAACCACAAATATAATCAGGAGTAAGTTGTCCTGGAATTGTTAATTCTTTTAATTCATTTAATTTATCTTCTTTTATAAATTTTGATGCCATTTCTAATATTTTCATTTTCTTTAAACAATCATCTTTTTGTGAAAAATTATATTTTTTAAAATATTCATGTGCATCAAAATAATCTTTTAATCTTATATTTAATGAATTTAATAATTCTTCATTCTTACTCATATTTAAATAATAAATAAATAATAAATACAAATAAAAATAAATATAAGAAATTTAATTATATAATATTTATTTAACAAGATTCATATTTTTTTCAAAATTTATTACATTTTATACAGTAATAAATTGAGGATTTGTTTTTGAAATAATTGATAAAAATAATAATTCATAATTACTATTTAATAATTATTTATAGGATTTAATTTTATAAAATTTAATATTTGAAAATCAATTTATTCTAAATTTGATTGTGATATACTTTATTTATAATTTTTATAAAGTATCTTTCAATTTTATTTTTTAATCTTTTATTATTATTTTTTTTCAATTAATCTGATAAATTATAGGATTGAAATTTATATTATTATTAAACTTTATTTCTTTCAATATTTTATAAATTTTTAATTTATTTAATGATTAAATCTTAAAAACTAATGGAATCCAATAACACAGAAAATTATGATGATGCAATTAGTCAATTAAGTTCTGAAAATGAAGATACAATTCAAAAAAGAATTGATTTAAAAAATAAATATAAAAATTATGATGAAAATAATGATGATAAAATAAATGTATTTTTCAAAAGTGGAGAAAATTTTACAAAAAATATAGGTCAAATTAGGAATAATTTATCAAGAAATAGTCTAACTGTATTTGAGAATAATAAAATTGAAAAAAACTGTTGTGATGATATAAATTGCTTTATATATTAAATTTATATAAAAAATATAATAAAGCAAATATAATATTTTGAAGATTAAAAAATCAAAAAAAAAAATTTTTTAAAGATGTCAAATAAATAAATATTTATTAATTTAATTATAATTTTTCAAAACAAAATTAATTAATTAATATTTAATACCTTCTTAGTAAAAATAATGAATTGTGAATATTTATATCTAAATTATTAAAAATATAAAAAGAATAAAAAATATAATAACACATAATATACTATAATATAATAAAAAATTACCTTTTTTAAATTAATGTATTTTGAGAATTTAAACATTGCCAAGCAGTTAATCCATCACCATTTTTTAAATTTTCATAAGCTCCATATTTAATTAAAAGGTCAGCAATTTCAAAATTTTGATAAATTAAAGCATAATGAAGTGGAGAATTTAATTTATTATTTTGAGTATTTGGATCTGCACCTTTACATAATAAATAATTAACAATATTTTTTGAATCACATTGTACTGCTAAATTTAATAAAGAATTACCATCTTTATCTAAAATATTTGGATTTGGTTTTATTCTTTCAAATATTTTTATAAAATTATGATAATCACTATGTTTAATATAAAGAAATAATGTTTCTGTATAATTTTTACATTTTTTTAATAAATCATGTTTTATTTTCATTGTTTCAAATAAATTCATTTCTTTATCATATCCTCTTAATGAAATAGTTCCTCTATGAGTTATTTTATATTCATTATTTAATGTATTTGGTGATATATATAATGTTTTATGTTTTTTACGAAGTGTTAAATTTCTTTTATATTTATTATTCCTTTTTCTTTGAAATATCAATTCATTTTCAAAAGAATTTCTTCTTCTTTTAAAAAATTCTTTTTTTAATATTTTACATTTATTATTTTCTTCAAAAGATTTTAAATTATTTATAATAGTATTTTTTAAATAAGTATTTTTAAGTGATAATCTACCTTTATTATATTTAATACTATTTCTAGGTTTTATATTATAAGATGGATGAAAATGAGAAGAAGAATTCTCTTTATTAGTTTGATTATTATAAGTATAATTATATCTTACTAATCTATCATGATGATATCTTTTCCTATTAAAAGTATAATAAATTTCTTTATTATAATCTTCATCATAACTATCAATATTGTCAATTTCTTTTCCATCTAAAATTAAAAAATTATTATAAAATTGAAAAGAAATATTTGATAATAATAGATTATTTGAAATATTAATTTGATGATTAAATTTTCTTATTGCTTTTATTGTTTTTTTTTGATTTTTTTCGAAATTATATAATAGATTATCAATATCTGATTCTTTATTTCCTAAATCAGTTTCTAAAAATCTTCCTTTCATTATTTGATCATATAAATTTATTTTAAAATGATTTTTTAATATTATTTGATTATAATAAAATGGAGTAATATTTTGAATATTTAGATTTTTAGGATTTATTAATTTTATTATTCTAATTTCAAATTTATTTAAAGATTTTTCATTTATTTCTTTAAAATAATTATCATATTCTTTTTCATATTTATCATTTTTTTTATTAATAGATATTAAACTATTTCTTTTTTTTAAACTAGTGATATTTTTATATAAAATTTGAAAAGTATTAAAAATTATTTTTTCTACAAAATTTACTTTATCTAAATCAATATCATCATCATAATCTTTAATATTATTAGAAAGAAACTCAATTAATTTTTTCTTCTTAACATCAATAAAATCTTTATTTATTTTACATTGTAATTCTCTAATAGAAAGTCTTACTGAATTTGTTCTAAATTCTTTAAAATTAAAAGTATTATTTAAGCTTACAGTTGATTTTCTTTCTGATTTTTCCGATTTAGAACTATTAGAAAAAGAAGCATCAATTTCAATTATTTTTTTTTCAATTTTATCAATTAATTTTTTAAATATTTTATATCCTTTATTTTGAATTGGAGTTAAATTTCTTTTTTCTTTAAAATTTTCAATCTTATGTTCTATAATTTCTTTCATATCTTTTAAATGTTCTATATTTGGTTCTAATAAAATAAAACTTGAAGTATTTTTTCTTTTTGATTCATTTAATAAAGAAATTTCTGGTATTTTAGATAATTGTTTTTTAAAATTTTTCATTATTTTTTGTTTTGAATTTCTTTGTGAATTTTTTAAATTTTCATCTATTATTTCATTATTCATTGGACTTAATGTATCTTCCAAAGAAAATATATTATAATTTAAAAGTTTATTCTTTTTTTTTGGTGATGATAATATAGTTTTAAAATTTGAAAATTTTGAATTTCCATCTAATTGATTATAAAAAAAACTTTTTCTTTTTTCAAAAAAATTATTTAAAATATTTTTCTCATCTTCACTTTTAGTTTTATTTTTTTTTAAATGTTCATGATAAAGAAAGTTAAAATTTTTCTCTCTATTTGATTTACTTTTTTTATCAGTTCTTAAAAGTAAAATTGGATAATTTGTCTTTTGTTGTTCATTAACTTTTTTTTCAAATTCATCCATTTTTTTTTTAATATTTTGATGTAATAAATTATGGAAATTGGTGGACTTTTTTTTAATAGTATTAAATTGAACAATATCTGTAGTTGTATTATTAATTATTGAATAATTTTTATTATTTACCAAATTAGTGTCTGTACTAATTTGATCATTTGATGATGAAATATAATTTGGATTTTTTTTAAGTGTTTGATAATTTATTGTTTTAAAAACAGTTGAACGTCTCATAAATTTATTATGATTATTATTTATATCTTTTTCATTATTTTTTTCTATTTGATTATTTGATTGATTGTTTTGTAAAAAACTGTTCATTTTTAAATTTTTTTTAGGTGAAAAAAAAGAAATGTTGTCATCAATTATTATTGATTCTGTATTGTTTAAATTATTTTTTAAGTTTTCAAAAATATTTTTATTATTATTATTTGAATTATCTAAATTATTTATATTTAAATTTGATAAAACTTCATTTTTATTATTTTCATTAACATTTGAAAAAATAGATAAATTTTTATTATCCATTGAAATTTCTTTTGATTTCTTATTTGCTTTTTTAATATTAACAAAATTATCTAATGAATTTTGTAATGAGTTGATTTTTTGTTTAAGAATATTCTGATTATCATATTTTTTTAAAAATTTTTTATGATTTCTTTTTGATTTATTTTTTAAATTCAAGTAATTATTAAATGGTATTTTTTCTTTTGTTTTTCTTTCACTATTTAAACTTAATATTTTATTTATATTATTTGTTTTATGATTTCTTGTCGTTAATGATAATGATAATGAATTAATCTGTGATTTTTTTGAATGTTTTATTAATTTTATATTATTCTCTTTAAATTTTAATATATTAGATGTATTTTTTGAAAAAATTGATAAATTATTACTTTTATTATTCTTTTTTTTTTTAATTAATGAAGTTAAATTGTTGATTAATGGACTATAATTTTTAAATAATATTTACAGATTTGATAATTCAAGCAAATTCTTGGGCTTCATTTTATTTATTTAAATATAAATAATTAATTGATTATTGAAAAAATGTAAAAAAAATTAAAACATATATTTAAACACAATTAGATTAATTTTTAAAATGAAAATATTAATTATATTCATTAGATATTTTAAAATACGAAATAAATTATTATTTATATAATCGAATTATTCTATAAAAAACAAACTTTTACAAAGTAAAATAAAAAGAAAATAATTCAAAATATCATCTATTAGAAAAATGAAGAAAACAAAATGGACAAAAGAAGAAGATGAAATATTATTAAAAAAAGCGAATGAATATCATTTTAAAAAATGGAAAGAAGTAGCATCTTTTCTTCCTGGTCATTCATCAATTCAATGTTCAGCTAGATTTA
>Ga0256407_10004882_pt1 | contig 21934 bp, 21 predicted proteins | sample RumenRJG_04DNA_FD_193489 | JGI IMG/M metagenome (GOLD analysis project Ga0256407, IMG submission 193489) | Bovine rumen microbial communities from Lethbridge, Alberta, Canada - RJG_04 | ecosystem: Host-associated > Mammals > Digestive system > Stomach > Rumen | place: Canada: Alberta... | reverse complement strand
TCTATTTTTAATTTTGAAATTTTTTTTTTGACTTATTTCTCCTTTATATAAAGCTTTTAATTGACTTGTAATTTTATATTTTTTAAAAAAAAAGGTATTAAAAACAAAAATTAAAAAATATTTGATTTTTTATATTTGATTTTTAAATCCTCAATATAACTAAAAATATTATAATTAATAATTAAAAAAAATAGAAGAATTTCAGTCCTAATAAATCCATTATCATTAAGAGTTACTTCAATATCATTAATAATTGAAATTTGAAATTCTTTAAATTATATGGATTTATTTAATAATAATTTAGATATTCATAAAATATTAAATAATGATTCAAAATGGAAAAATAAAAGAAAAAATTATATAAGAATAATATTTTATTTCAATTAGGTAATAAAAAATATTTTAACAGGATTTTTTAAATCAATGTTCTGATGTTATTAATAATTCTTTAAATAATGGAAATGGGAATAATGATAATATTATAAAAATAATTTTTTAAATGATAGTTCATTAAAAAATGGGATAAACTTGAAGAAATAGTTAAAAGATTTACAAAAATATTTAATTTTTTTCATTTTTTATAAACATAATTATTTAAAATTTATTTAACATTATTTACAATTTTTTATATTAAAATAATTTGACAACTATGGCTTTTATATTTTTATTAAAAACTAATAATTTTTATTGTTATTATTTATATAATATTTGATAATTATGTTGTATTTAAATTATAAAGTATAAATTGTTGGATGATATGATATAATAAACTTTTTAAATTAATTTTAAGAAAAAATTATTTTTCATTTTATTCAAATTTTATGAAATTTTTTTTTATTTTTGATGGATTTTTTTTAATTTGAAAACATGAATATTTATCTTTTCTTTTGCATCTTTTCTTTTGTGTGATTTTATATTGTATTTTATTATTGTTAATTTTTTGTTTTTTATAAAAAAATAAAATATAATCCATGTTTGATAAATACTTTTTATGAATTTTATTATTATCAATAAAATCCTCATAAGTAATTAAAGTTTGAGTTTCAGAATTTTTTCTTTTTATTTCAAGAAATTTATTTTCTTTATTTTCAGAATTATCTAATTGATTATATATACCATTTAAAGTTTCCATTAATTTAAAATTATTTATTTATTGTTTAATTTATTTATTTAAATTATGAAAAATGAAAATTCAGCTTTTGAAAAATTAAAAAGTATTCATTTCCAATCACAAAAAAGAATAAATGAATTAAATGAAAAACTGAATATTTTAAGAAATGAATTAATTCAATTAGATGAACTTTTATTAAATAAAAGAGAAAATAATAGAAAGAATAAAGATGACGAATTAGATTATAAAGATTTACAAAATCAAGTAGTAGGATTTTTACAAAAACAAAGAAAGGTATTAATAAATATATAATTATATTTTAAAGGGTTTAATTGAACAAATAAATGAAACTTTTGATGAAATAAAAGATAATATTAGAAAACCATTTACTCAATCTAGTATAAATAATGAAAATACAAAAAATTCTATTACCAAATTAGAAAATGAAATAATGTCAAATTTAAATTTAATAAATGAACAAATTGTAAATACAAATAATGAAAGAAATAATGGAAATAAAATGTTGGTTGAACAAATGAATAAGGCTTTTAATAATATACATAATGAAGTATAATATTTTTTTTATTAAATTATATTTCAGATGATCAACGATTATCGGAAGATAATCGAAATGAATATATCAATTCAATTGAGCAAATGCTTATAAAATTTTCAAATCAATTTAAAAATCAACAAATACAAAAGTAAAATATAATTATAATAAAAAAATAGAAATGAATTTGAAACAAAAATAGTACAATTATTAGAAGAATTATGTAAAAAAATAAATGAAATAAAAACACAAAAAGAAATTTTATAAAAAGGAATAAATAATAAAAATGATATAATAACTCATAAAAAAATATTACCTTTATGTAATAAATTTAAGAATTAATAATATAATTAAAATACTATCAATAATCATCATAATAAAAATTGCCTTTTTCGCACAATTTTTTTTCATTTCATTATCAGCTTTAATTAAATTCTTATGTCCTTCTTTTATAGAAGAAGCTGAATTTTCAATATTAAAATCAATTCTATCTAAAATTGTACCTTGTTGCATTATTAATCCTTGTAATTCTTTAAAAATTTGAGCTAATTCATTAATTGATTTTAATAAAATATTTAATTCATTATCTCTTTGTCTTAAAACTTCATTTCCTTCATCTTGAATAAAAAAATTATCTTTTTTATTATTACTTGAATTTGTTGTTTGTGAATTTGTGTTTTCATTTAAATCTTCTCCTATTATTTCTTTATATTTTTTCATATAAACTTCTTGATTTAATTTAAATTTTCTTGTAAATTCACCTAATTTTGAATAAATACTTTGTTTCATATTAATTTTTACTTGTTCTTCAATATTTGATTTATCTGATTCAATTAAAAGTTCTTTTATATTATCTTCACATTTTTTTATATTTAATGTCATATCTGGAATTATAATATTTATATCTTTATCTAATTTTTTATTTTCATCATCATTAAATTTTATTACTAATCTTTTTTGTTGTATTTCTTGTAAATGAGTAACTAAAAATTTAATATTTAAATTATTTTATTTTTTATATTTTACATTTATTTTCTAAATCTTTGATGATTTCATTACAAGTTTCAAATTTTTCTATATATTTTTTTGGAAATGATGATGAATTTGAAGTTAAATCATTTAATAAATTTGGACTATTAATATATTTTATAATAAATTTTTTTATTACTTTGAATTTAATTTTTCATTTACATAACCTGAAGTTTCATTAAATTGAATTTTATTTTCTTTTATATTTTTTCTTATTTCATTGAATCTATAATTTAAATCTCTAAATACTCCTAATTTTCTTTTCATAAAAAAAATTAATTAATTATAATTAAATTAATTGAAGTAATTTTTATAAATATTATAAATAAATTATTATTTATCCATATTTTGATAAAAATTATTTAATTTTTTCGTATCTTCAAGAAGTTTAATTAATAATTCTTTTTCTCTTGTTGATTGAATTTCAGTATTTAATTTATTATTTACTTCTTTTTGTAATTGTATTAATAAATTTTGATTATCATTAATAGTAAAATTTCTTTTATGTGTTGAAACTTTTTCATTAATTTGTTCAATTTTAAAATTATTAATCTCTTCATTTATTTCATTATTAAAAAATATGTTATCATTCATAACCTCATTATCTATAAAACTATTTTTTTCTAAATATAAATTATTTTTCTTTAAATTTGAATTTGGTTTAAATTTATTTTTCTGATTATTAATATCTCCTATTTTTCTTTTATATCTTTCTCTATTTGAAGTTTTATATTTTTTAACATTATTAGTTCGATTTGTAATTAAGAATTTATCTAAAGATAAATTTTTAATACATAAATTAATAGGATGTTTTGTATTTTTTTCTATCTTTTTTTTTGAATTAGATTTTGATTTAGATTTAATACTTCTTTGAGAACTTAATGATATATTTAATGAACATAAATAATCTTTAATTTCATCTTTAATAATATGATTATTATTATTATTATTATTATAATTATTATTATTAATAATATTATTATTAATATTATTATTATATATATTATTATTATTTTCATCAATTTTATTATTTTTTTCATTATTAATATTAATTTTCTTTTTACTATTTTTCTTTAAATTATTTTTATAATTATATTTCATAATATTATTATTTGAAGGAATATTATTTTTTGATTTTAAATTAATAGTTTGTGAATTATTAATATGTTGAATGAATAAATTTTCTGAAGTAACTAAAGGAGAAAATTTCCTACGAGAAACAGTATTTTTATTTTGAAAATAATTATTAATAACATCCAAATCAATTTTCTCAATTCCTAATTGATTAATATATCCTGAAAAATTTTCAATAAAACATAATAATCTATTCCTAGGTCCAATAGGAATTTGCATTTCTTTCAAATCTTCTTTATTAAGAAGTAACATATCATTAAAATCAATTTTATTAAATTTCATTTTTTTAACATAATTAATTGAATCAATTCCTAAAAAATTAAAAACTTTTTCCATTAAATCATATTCAGGTTTTCTTATCGAACTACTTACATTAGAAAAAAAAGTTTCATTATTTGTAGTCGTTAAATAAGTTTTATAATTTGGACTTTTACTTTTACTCTTACTTTTACTATTAATTTTATTTTTATATGATTTAATTTTATATGCAGTAAAAGTATCTTTTCCTTTATTATTATTTAATCCTTTTTTTAACTTATAATTTATTATTGATAATTGTTTATTTTTAATGTTATTATCTGATATTTCACCAAAGTCACCTGAATTATATTTAAAATGACAGTTTTTATGAAAAGATTTTAAATCAAGATTAATTGATGATTTATCATAATTTTTATCTTTTGATTTTTTCATTTGATAAAATTGAAAATTTGTCTTTTTTGAGTTTTTTGTTTTCATAGTAAGTTATTTATTTAAAAAAAAAATTTAAAAATTAATGAAATATGAATTATTAAAATTTATTTATTTAGATAAATTTTAAAATGGAATTAAAAAAGTCTCTTCAATTATTAAAAAAAGATTTTTCATTTAAGCATTTTATTCCAATGACAAATAGAACACCTCGAAAAATAAATAAAATAAATTTAGATAGAACAAGACATAATAGTACAGGGATAAAACCATATGAAAATATAGAAAAGATTAAGAAAAAACCAATATTTCCATATAGTTTATCCCATAAAAATGCAAATATTTTTATTTATCCAAAAATAATATCACGTACAAATATAATAAATGAAAATCAAAAAAATTCTTTAATAACAAATTTAAGTATATTAAGTTTAAATAAAAATATTCAAAATTATAATGAACCAATAACATCAAAAAAAAATAAAAGATATCATTCTAATTCAAAAGAATCAGAATCAAATGATAAAATAAAAACACAAGATTTAATACAAGTAAGATACTCATCTAGAAAAAAACAAAAAAAAATATTATCTCCTTTATCTTTTAGTAATAATGTATCATTGTTAAAAACACAATATAATATATTTGATATTCAATCAGATATTAAATATATTGAAACTCCAGAAGATATGCATATATATAATGTATTGCTACTACAAAAAACAAAACATTTAAAATATAAATTTGATAATATAAAAAATGAAATTCAAATAGGAGAAGAAATAAATTAATTATTATTTTATATTGTAATAGAATAATTTTATATTTTAATTAATATTTTCTATTTGATTATTAAATATCAATGAAAATAAATAATTTATATGGAAAAAGAAAAAATAGATAAAATTTTTCAAAAAAGTCGAAAATATATATCAAAACTTGGAATAATAATAATTTTAGTATCAGGGACTTCAAATTTTTTATCTTGTAGTATGTCATTATTAAATAAAACTCCAGAATTCATATGTGAAAATAAGACAAATATTTCATATAAAATAGAAAAATGTGAACCAAAATATTTTTGTAATTTAACAAAAGAAATAAAATTTACAATAAATAAAAAAGATTCATTAGATAATTTTGCTTTAAAATTTGATTTATATTGTGAAAGAGAAAAATATATAAGACAATTTCAATCATCATATTATTTCGGAGCAATGGTTGGTTCATTTATTTTTGCACCAATTGCAGATTCAATTGGAAGAGAAAAAACATTTAAATTTTTAGTTTTATTAAATTTATTTTCAATGATTAATTTAATGATAACTTTTCATCCATTTCATTTATTAATAATTTTTTTTATTTCTGGATCATTAAATTATACTAAATATTTATGTAATGTTATTGTTTCTGAATTTTCAGGAGGAAAAAATGTTGGTTTATCTATTAGTTTAGCTAATTCAATGTTTCCTATTTTAGGTATGTTATCTGGGGTTTATTTTATTTTTATTAATAAATTATTTTTTATTTTTTTATTCATTACAATTTTAGTTATTTTAATTTTCCTTTTATCTATGATTTATATGGTTGAAAGTCCTAAATGGTTGATTACACAGAAAAAATATAAAGAAGTTAAAAATGTTTTATCATTTATTGCTGAAATAAATGATGCTAAAAATGAATTAAAATCATTACTTTCAGAAGAAGATGAAAATAAAACAAATATTGACAATTTAGAAATAAATAATACACTAGATTCAAATTATGAATTAGAAACAAAAGAAAAAGAAAATGAAAATGAAAAAGAGAAACAAAAAAAACAATTTTATACATACATTGATATTCTATTAATGAAATCACAAAGAAAAAAATTAATAAAAATATGTTTTTTAGCATTTACATTTTCAATGTCATACTATGGAGTTTTATTAGGAATAAATACAATAGCAGAACAAACATTTTATTATGGATTCTTTATGAATTTTACAGGAGAAGTAATATCGCTTTTATCAAGTGGAATAATTTCTGATTATTTAGGAAGAAAAGTAGTAATGATAATATCAGCTTTTTTAGCAGGATTACTTTTTATAATTTATTATATTTTAAGACTAATTTTCCAAGATAAAATAATTAATTATTCTGGAATTTTTGTTGGTGTAATCTCATTTTGTATTTCTGCTGGATATAATATTCAAGGTATTTTATCAAATGAAATTTTTCCAACTGCTATTAAAAGTACATGTAATGGATTTATTAATATAATTGGGAAATTAGCTTCTGTTGTTGTTCCTGCTATTATATATTTTGCTGAAGATTATATTCTTATTATTTTTGGAGGATTTTTGATATTTGGAGGGTTTTGTTCTTTTTATGTTAATGATAAAGATAATAGTGATGAGGAAATATTAGAATAAAGGTTTATATTTTTTTTGGTTTTAATATTTTATTTAATTTTTAAATTTATTAATTTTTTTTTATTAATTTTTATTTATTTTATTTAATAATTTATGCATTAATAAAATTATGGAAAATTCTTTATTAAGTCCTATTCTTATAAATAATATTTTTAACGAAAAAGAAGAGTTTTTATTTAATGATGAAACTATTTCAATAGATTTAAAACTAATTGATAATGAAGATTCTATAAATAATGATACATCCATTGAAAAAAATGAGAAAAATGTATATAATAATAATTATCAAAATATTAATTCTTGTAATAAAAGTCAATTAAAAAGTAATGTATATAATAATAATTTAAATATTGATAATAAAAAAATTAATTTATTATTAAATAATAATTGTATTAATTTGAATTTAAATCATATGAATAATGAAAACATTGTAAATAAAAATGAATCAAATATTATTTTTATGATTAATAAAATTCCCCATAAAAATAAATTGAAAGGAAATAAGCCAAAAAAAATTTTTAAATGCATTTGTGGAAAACAATATAATTCAAAAGAAAATCAAATTCTTCATTTTAGAAATATTCATTTAAATAAAAAATCTTATGAATGTTCATATTGCAAAAATAAATTTTCTCACAGAAATGGGAAAACATATCATGAAAGAATTTTTCATACTTTTATTTTTCCTTATAAATGTAATATAAATAAATGTACGAAAGTTTTTGCATCAAAATCATCTTTAAATTATCATATAAAAAATAAACATTAGAGTTTATTATGTAGATTTATATTGGATAATTAAAATAAAAATTATTATTATCAGAAAATTATACAGAATTTCTTAAAGTTAAATAAATATTTTTAAAATTAAGTATTTAATAGTTTTATTTTTAATATATATATTTTATTATTAATTTTCTATTTAAATAAAATTCTTTTTATTTTTTAAATATGATTAATAAATTTATTTGCAAATATTGCAAAAAAAATAAAGAAATTGAATATCTTGGTTTTTCTATTATTGATAATAATGAACTTGAAAAAAAAAATTTAATTACTCATGTATTAGACAATTCTCAAAACTTAAAAATTCAAAAAGCAATAGAAAATCAAATATGTTCAGCTTGTTATAAGGAAATAATAAAAGAAAAAAAAGAAGAATTAAATAGAATACAAAATAAAATAAGAGATATTGATAATATAATTAAAACAATTGATATTCAAATGGGAAAATCAGTGTTTATGGCTTTATTAAATACAAATATTAATGATTTAAAAAATGAAAATAATAAAGTAATTAATAATTTTAATTCATTAAAAAAAATTCAAAATGAATTAGAAAATCAAATTGGAATTAAATTAAATGAATTAAAAAAAATAAAAAATGATGAAAAAAATATTTGGTCTCTTTTTGAAGGAATTGAAAATGAAATAATATTGATTTCAAAAAATATAAATTTAGAAAGAGTAAATTTATCAATAAATGAAAATATTCAAATTAATTTATTAAAAACTAATATTTTTAATTTATTATTTGAATTAGAAGTTAATGAATGTTATGGTTCAATTAATGGAATAAAATTTGAATATAATAATAATAAATTTAAATTTGATGAAATTTATTGTGGATGGGGGCATATTTTATTTTTAACTGTTATTTTAAATTATAGAGCTAATAAAATTTTAAATATTAATGATCAACATAATTTTAAAATTTGTTATTGTCTTGATTATTCTCAAATTAATGATTTTCAAAGCCAAAATGAATATAAGTTTTTTTCTGAAAATGTTAATGAATCTGATAAAAAGAAAATTGATGGATTAAATAAATCAATGAAATTTTATTTAAAAATATTAAAAATTATAATTAATAAATATCAAAAATTTGATAATTCAATTAATTATATAAATTCAGATTTTGTTATTGGAGAAGATACTATAAATAATTTTTCTATAAGTTGTAATATATCAGAGAGAAGTGATAAAAATTGGAATTTATGTATGAGGAATGTCATTATAATACTTCAAATATTAATTAAAAGTATATTAACTTGGGAAAATAAACAATTGTCGACATTATTAGAAAAAACAAAATTATTTCAAATAAATAAATAATTAAAAAAATAAATTAATTCAAATAAATAATATTTAAATTATTAGTAATTTAAATTCAAAAAATGTCAAATAATTATTTTACTTCATTAAATCAAAATTTACATAATTGTTTTAATTTTAATGAAGAAAATTACTTATTAATCAATGAATATTTAAGTAAAATTAAAAAAAAGAGTAAATTATTTCAAAATGGAATTAATTCTATAGAAAATCCAGAACAAATAAATAATTTTATTCCTGGAACTAAAATATTAAAAAATAAAATTTCAAATAATACAAAAAATAATTCTCAAAAAGAAAATAACAATTCTTTATATGAAACACCTAAAAATATAATTCCTTATTCATCTAAAGTAAATAATTTTTATTCTTCTGTTAAAAAATTAAATGAAGATTTTTATAATATAAATCAATATTATTTTAATCCTTTTCCTAAAATTGAATTAAAAGATCCATTTCAAAATATTATTTTAGAAAAATGTGAATTAGAAGTTAAAAATAAACCAAATTACGTATTAGAATATTCAAATGATATATTTAGATTTTTAAAAAATTTCCAAAATATAAATCAACCAAAATTAAGTGAAAATTTACTTGAAAATCAAAATAATATTTCAAAATCAAAAAGAGCTTTATTAATTAATAATCTCATATATATTCATGAGCAATTTGAATTAATTGATGAAACTCTTTATTTAAGTGTTAATTTAATAGATAGATTTTTATCAGATTCAAATCAAAAAATAAAAAATGATATTGAATTTTTATTACTTGGAATAACATGTTTATTTATTGCTGGAAAATATGAAGAAATTGAACCACCTGAAATAACTGATTATATTTATATTACTAAACATATTTTTTCAAAAGAACAAATTATTTCTATGGAATATAAAATATTGTCTACCTTTAATTTTAATATTATTTATATTTCTCCTTTAATTTTTTTAGATAGGTTAAATTTTATTTCTGAAGTTTCAAATAATAAAATTATTTCTTTATCTAAATATATTTTGGAATTGTCTTTGTTTGATACTATTTTTTATAAATATAATTCCTTAAAAAGAGCTTGTAGTGCTATTTATTTAACTAGAAAAATTTGTAAATTTAATGATTGTTGGAATAATACTTTAAAAATTCATTCTGGATATGATAAAAAATATATTAATAAATGTTCTAAAGATTTGTTTTTTATGTTAAAAAATATAAATAAAACAAATTTAAAAGCTATAGTACAAAAATATTCTTCAAATAAAAAAAATAAAGTGTCAATAATGTAAAAATAATAAATAATATTAAATAAAATAAATTTAAATATAAAAAATATAAATAACAATTAATAAAAATTTTAAATATAATTATTAAATAAAATGTGAAATTTTATTTATTTATTCTTTGCATTAAGTCTATCTAATTCTTCAGTTCTTTCAATAAAAGTAGGATGAGAATTATTAAAAGTAGAATATAAGGGATCAGGATCCATATTAGATAAATTTTTTTCAAATAATTTTTTAAGACCATTTTTTAATAACTCTCCATAACCTAATTCAAAAGCAAAAGCATCAGCTTCATATTCACAAATTCTAGTTAAATAATTTTGTAAAATTTCAACAAAATAAGATAAAGGATCATATAAAGAAACATATAAAAATAAAGCAATAAAAATTGACATATTTTTAAAACCAAAACTAACAAAAATATTTTTATTTCCAATAAAAAAACCAAAAATATAAAATAAAATAAAAATATGAAAAGCACTAAAACAAAGTAATTTAATATTATGAGATTTTTTCCAATGTCCTAATTCATGTCCTAAAACAGCTTCAATTTCATTTGATTGTAATGTTTTAATTAAAGTATCAAATAAAACAATTCTTTTATTTTTTCCAATACCATATAAATAAGCATTTGAATGAGCAGATCTAATTGATTCATCTACAACGTATATTTTTTTTAAAGGATAATCTACTTTTTTTGCCATTAATTCTATTTTCTCTCTTATTTCACCTTTTTCTAATTCAGTAAATTTATTAAATAATGGTGCTATTAAATTTGGATATGCCCACATGAAAATAAATACTAAACATAAACATGTAATTTCTGCTATGATATAAAAATATTTTCCTCCTTTTATAATTGCAAATATTAATATATTTGTTATTAATGGGAGAAATATTATTGAAAGTAATAATTTTTTTATTATATCTGTTATAAATGTTTTCATTGTTGTTTTATTGAAACCAAATTTTTCTTCAAGAATAAATGTTTTATATAAATTAAATGGAATATCAATTATTGTTCCTCTTATATATTCTATTATCATATAAATATAACATAAAATATATTCATTGTTTGGATTAAAATTTAATTTAAATGCTATTTTTCTTGATATTTCCCATATAAATGGATAATAATTAAAAATATATAATAATGTTTCTAAAAGAGTTGAAAAAGTAGTTTCAATAAAATTATATTCAAGTTTTGCTTTTGTATATATATTACTTTGTTTATATTTTTCTTCATCAATATCTAAATCTTTTAATTTTTTTGGTAATGGCCTATTTGAACTTATTCTCTTATATTGTCTAAATTCAATATATTTTTTAATTGAAAATTTTATTAAAATTAATAATATTGTAAGGGTTTTATAAGGAAATCCAATTGAAAAATCTGTAATTTCTTCTACTACCATAAAGAAATAAAAAAATAAAAATATATTAAATAATAAATTTATGTTTTATAATTTATATACCGAAAATATAATATTTTATATTAAAAAAAATTAGGAAAAAAGAAAAAATATAAAAAACATAGATAAAATTACTTACTAACATCACTTTTAGTAGAAAAAATTTTAATATGTATTCCTAAAAAAAAAGTTCCACTAAAGAATAAAATAGGAATTACATAAGGTGAAATTTCAATTCTTTTTTCCAAAAGCATAGGAATTGCAATTCCATTTGCAATAAATGTAATAATACAAAAAAAAATAGTCATCATTAAAAACCAAATTTTAGTTTTAAAATAAAAATAAAGTGAAATACAATGAATAATAGCAAATGCAATAATTGGTGCAAATGAAATATAAATAGGAATAAATAATATTTTCCAAGAACAACCTTTTATTGGATCATCTAATTTTTCACCTATTTGATTAAAATAAAGTACAAATAAAATACCAAAGAATATTTTAAAAAAAAAAGAAGAAAAATTCATATATCCTTCTGATATTGGTGAACTAAAATTTTGAATATTTTTTTTTATTAATGATACTCCATTATTACCAGGATATTTTTTTTCATAATAAAATAAATTATTTCTTTTTGATTGGGAATTTTGGTTTACTTTTATTATAATATAATTTAAAAAACTTTTTATAAACATTATTCCATAAAATAATAATGATGATATGAATAAAATAGTTTTATTTGATATTTTTTTAAATATTATAATTTTTACAGCAATTGGAATAAAAAAAACAATAATTCCTTGAAGATAATCTTCAAAATTATTATTTTCATAGTATAATGCTTTTAATTTTAATTTTTTACATAAATTGTCAATATTTTTATCAATTGCATATTTCATTCTATTTTTATATGAATTAATAACATTTTTTACTTCTTTTTCTACTTCATTATGTTTTATTTTAAATAAAAAATAAATAATAATAGTAATAATCCATTCAACAAAACATGGAAATATAATAAATATAGACATTTGCTTTTTTTTAGCTTTGATAACTTTTGTATATTTCATAGAAAAAAAAAGTGATGTCATGTCAACTGCAAGAATAAGGAATGAAAAAATATAAAAAATTATAAATCCTTTTCTTGTATTTTGGAAATTTTTGTAAATTATTTCTGTTTTTTTTGATATTTCTTCAATTATTTCATAATTTGTTTGCTCAAATAAACTTTCCTTTTTGAATATTATATCTGATATACTATAATTAGTATAAAATATAATTACGGTACTCTAGACTCTCCTATTATTTCTAATAAAAGTTGATTTCTTTCTGTTAATTTTGAATTTATTTCTTTTGAACAAAGTGTTAAATTATATATATCATTTTTATCTAAATAATTCATTAAAGAATCAATTAATTTATCATCTTGAAAAATTGTTTTAATATATTTTTTATTTTTATGTTCCATTTATATAATTAAATAATATCATATAATATAATAAGGGCCTTAAATAAATTAAATAATTTTTTGTTTGAGGATATTAATTTTATTTAATTAGTTTTAATACTTTTTTTTTATTTTTAAAAATTAAATCTTTATATTTACTTAATATTTCATTAATATTTTTAATTTGATCATGATATTCTTCAATAAAATGTATTACTTCAATAAAATTCCCTTTTTCACAATAATATTCTAAAATTTCATCAAATGCACTTAATTTAACAAGTAAATTTATTCCAAATTTTTCAAATTGATTGTTTTGTTTAATAAAATCAAAAATAAAATTAGAATTATAATAAATATAACTATTATCAAAACTATATAATATTTCATAAATATTATCTAATTTTTTAACAAATGATAAAATCATTTCATCAAATGAAGTTATTTTATTTTTTATTTTTTTATGTCTTTGAAATAACCATAAATTTTTTAAATAAGCCATATAAATAATAATATTATTTATTTGGTTTTGGGTTAAAACATCTTTTTCCAAAAATTTTTGAAAAAAATTATTCTCAATTTCTTCGTTTGTTATTAGAATTTTAATTCTATCATCATATATTTTATTATTTTTTGATTCCTTTGGAATTATTTTTAAAATATTAAATGTTTTAATTAAATCTAGAGACTGAAAATTATCATTAATCATATTAAAAAGTAAATCTAATATAGCTTTTTTATTATTTTTTCTAACCACTAATATTTGTAAAATTTCAAATAGATTTAAATTTCTATTTTTTATATTAGGATAATAATTTTTTACAAATTGTTGACAATCAAATTCAATTTTACATAAAATATGATTTTTGTTTTTTTTATTATCTTCTAAATAATTCCCACAAACTGTAAAAAATTTATAATAAGGAAAATCTATAATTGTTCCTTTATTAATCAATTGTTTTCTTATAAAATCATATACATAAGAAATTTTTCCTAAAACATCATGAATAATTAATAAATTATCTACAATTTGTAAAGTACATATTTTAGAATCTTCAATTTTTAATACAGTATCATTAATAAAATTATTTGGTAGGGAATAAAATTGAGTTATATAAATTTTATTTTCTAAATATGGTAAATAAATGAAATATAGTTGATTATATATAATAGATAAAAAAAATTGAGGATTAGTATATTTATCCATTGAATTATAAATTCCAAATAAACTTTTTATATAAATTGTTTTATCTTTAATTGATGTTTTTGCATTATGTGGATTTTTATAAAAACTAAATTTCCTTGTATAATATTTATCATAATTTCTTGGGTCAGATAAATCTATAAAATCAAATAATTCATCAGATCTTACACATAATAATAATTTATATATATTATTATATGAAAAATCTTTAATGAAAACATTTTTATAAATACGGGTTAAAATATTTTTTATTTGACATTCATTATTCATTGAATTATACACTAATTTATTTATATGTATCATTAAGAAATCTTTTTTATTTGAGTCATATCTATTATTATCTATAAAAAACATTCCAATAAGATAATCAAAACTATCTGAAAGAAGATTTATTTTTTCAGTGTGAGTATTGATTAAAAGTAGTTTATTTTGATCTATTTTTTTTTCAAAAAGGATATTAATAAAATTAACTTTAATATCAATTGAAATGAATAAAATAAGTTCTCTTGGTAATGATATTTTATTAAATTGTTTAATACAATTATTATTTTCATCATACACAACAATTACATTTGATTTTATATTTAATATTTTTTTTGAATATTGATCATAAAAAATAATATTATCATTATTTTCATTTTGAGAATTGAGACAATAACATTTTAACACACTTATATTATCCATTAATAATATTTTAAATAAAAAAATAAAATAATTTTTCAAAATATTGTTTAATAAAATAAAAAACTAATCATTAATAAATATAAATATATTTAAACATAAGCAACTTGTTTTCCCCCAACAATAAACTGATTAAATCTTCTTCTACCAAAATAAGGTTGTTTTTTATTTTCTTGAATAGCATTTGTTAAAGTAGAATTATTATTATTAGTAATTTTATCAACTGGATCATTTCTATTATAAAAAGAACCAAAAGTTTTTCTTAAATTATTACTTGACATATAATCATTTACAGCTTTACTTTTATTTTTAACTCTATTAGTAAAAGAATTATTCAATTGATCAGTTTGTTCTTTATTTAAAATTTCAATAGGATTAACAAAATAATTATCATGTATTTTTTTTTTAAATGCATTTCCTTTTTTATTTGATCCAGTCTCATCATAATAATTTGTACTTTGTTGTAATTGAGTATAACTTGCTTCATTTCTTTTTTTCTGCATACGAAATATTTTATTTTTTTCAACATAACTATCATTAAACATTACATTATCTTTTGTTTCAAAATGTTTTTTTGCTTGATTTTTCATTTCTTCAGCTTTTCCTTCAAAAAATGTTGATATGTTTTTTTGAGATTTTGGTAATTTATTTATTTCTTTTGTTGGATATAACATTTTTGTTTCTGCATAAACATGATTTTTGTCATTTGATCTTAATGCATTATGAAATGTTGAATGAGCGTTTGATTCTGTGATTGCATGTTGAGTTTCTTGTTTTTCAGTTATTTTTTTATTTTTTATTTTAATTTTTTACAAATTTCCTTTTTTTAAATATTTTTCTTTTAGAATTTTTTTTTAATTTTTTTTTGACAATTTTTATTTTTTTTTCAATTAGTTGTTTTTTAAAATTAAAAAATGAATAATTTATCTGATTTAGATATTACTTCTAGTTCCACTGGAAATGATAGTTTATTAGATGAAGATTTATTATCTAAAAATTTGTTTTTAAGTCAAGAAATTAAATCATTAAGGAATTTAATACAAGAAAGAGAAAAGGAAATATCAGAATTGAAAAGAAAAAATGAAGATAATGAAATTGAATTAGTTCATCAAACTGAAATTAATGATAATCAAAATAAATTAATTAAGTTTTATAAAAATCAAGGGAATACAAATTTAATTATTAATAATGATAATATTAATATTATTAATATTTTAGAAGATAAATTAAATCAAATAAATAAACAATATGAAATCACAAAAAATAAAGTAAATGAATTAGAAATAGAAAATACTAAAAATAAAAATGAGATAATTGATTTAAAAGACACTAATGAAAAAATGTTAAATTTATTAACAGAACAAGAAATGGAAAAAAATGAAATTAAAAATGAATTAGAAAAGTTGAGAGAATATTATAATAATCAAGAAATTGAAAATAATAAAAAATTAAATAATTCTGAAAATGATAATTCAGAAAATGAAAATTTAGATAAAATGAAAGAATTATATATTGATTTAGAAAATGAATTTGAAGAATACAAAAAAAAAAATAATGAAAGATTTAATAATATATCTAATGAAATTATTGAAAATCAAGAATTAAAAGAAAAAATTAATGAATTAAATGAAGAAAATGAAATGTTAATGAAAAAATTACAAGAACAAATAAAATATAATGAAGAAATAGAAATGAATTATCATAATAATTCAAATACACAAAATCAAGTATTAATAAATGAAATAGATGATTTACAAAATATAATAAGAGATTTAGAACAATCAAAAAGTCAATTAATTACAAATTCAAAAGAAGAAAAAGAATTTATTGTTTCTGAGAGAAGAGAAATAGAAAAAATGTATGAAGATATATTTCAACAAAAAAATAATTTAGAAATTGAATTTAATAAAATAAAATTGACTTTAAATCAAAGAATAAAAGAATTAGAAGATGAGATAAAAAATATTAAAGATATAAAAGAAAAAGAAAATGAACAATTTTTACATACAATAAATAAATTAAAAGAAGAAAATGAATTATTATTAAAAGAAAAAATAAATAATGAAAATTTAGAAAAAAAATATATTAAAATAATAAATGATATTAAAAATCAATCTGAAAATGAGAAACAAAATTATGAAAAAAAAATAAAGGAATTAATAACAAAATCAGAAATTGAAAGAAAAACTTTTTCAGAAAAAATGCAAAATTTAACAAAGAAATCAGAAGATATGAAACAAATAGTTTCAGAACTTCAAAATAAATTACTTAAAGAATCAAAAGAAATTTCTCTTGAAAGAATATTAGAAGATGATTCAAAAAATGAAATGAATAAAGAATTAATTTCCAAACAAAAAAAAATTGATGAATTAAATAAAAAATTAATAAATTTAGAAAGAAAAATTAATGAAGTTAGAAGATTAGAAGCAGAAAAAGAATTTTTAACTAATAATTGTCAAACTTTAAGTAAACAATTAGAAAATATTAAATCATTAAGAGAAAAAGATAAAAAATATTTTCTCAATGAAATAAAAAATATAACTGATGAAGCCATGAAAGCAAAAAATATACTTGCTAATGTAGAATTTGAAAAAGATAATGAGATATTAAAATGGAAAAAATATGTTAAAAAATTTCAAGATAAATTATCTAAAATGGGAATACATATTATAAAAAAACATAAATAAAAATCATTTTTTTGTATTTATTGAGTTCATTGTATATTTATTTGACAATTTTAATTTTTAATAATTTAAATATTTGATATTATAAAAATTTAAAAAAAATTAAAAATTCTTTTTTATTTTTATTCTTTTAATTCTTATTTTGTTATATTTTCTTTAATATCAGATCATCATTAATTCTTATATATTATATATTTATTAAAAATTTTCAAATAATGTAAAAAATCAAATCAATTTTTTCATATATATTTAATATAAATTTTTTCAACATTTTATTTTTAATATATATTAAAATAATTTTATATTAAAAATAAAAAAAATTTTATAATAATTAATTATTTAACCTAAACTTTTTCTTTTAAATGATTGATCTAATATATTATCATTTTGAAAAAATCCATATTTTTCTCTATAACTTTTACAATTATTTTCCCAAAATTCATAATCTTCTTTAAATTTTTCATCCTCATTTACATAACTTAAATTATATTTATTATTATTATTTAAATTAATTGATTTCCCATAATAAATATCATCAAAAATTTTATCAAATTCTTTCTTTGACATTTCACTTAAATATTTATCATTCATATCAATAATTTTAGCAATTTTTGATAATTTATCTCTTTGAATTAATTCATTCTTTTCTTTAATATTTTTATATTTAGGTTCAATAGTTAAATTATCTCCTCTAAATAATTTAATTGATAACAATTTTTCTTTTTCTCTTTGAATTTGTAATTGTTTTTTTAATTCTTTTTCCCTTTGAATTCTCAATTCATTTTGTTTAATAATTAATTTTTCTCTTTCCTTTTCATCACAACTATTCTGTAAAGCTAAATTTTCAAAATATTTTTCAGGTCTTAGAATATTATGATTAATCATATGTAAAGTTTGATTATTTAATATTTTTTTATTATCATAACTAACATTATTTAAACTTTGTAAAAAGCCTCTTAATTTTTCATTTTTTTTTTCATTATAAGGTAAATCTAAATAAACTTTTCTTGAAAGAAGTGAAAAAGTTGTATATAATTGAGTAATAAAATAATCATCTTGTTCTCTATCAATTAATTGAATATCTGGTACAGTTTCATTTTCTTCATATAATAAATCAACTAATTTTTGATATTTTTCATTTTCATCAAATTCTTGCTTTTCTGATAAAAGTGTTATATTTCCTTTATGATATGTACTATTATTTATAAAATTGTATAATAAATTATTTTGCATTTTTTGAGGTTGACCTTTTTCTTTTTTGTTATTTTTTTTGTTTGATTCTATATTTTTTTTCTTTTCTTCTTCTAATTTATTTTGTTCAAATTCTTTTCTTAAATTTTCCCAATTTAATAAATATTCATCATATTTTTTTTCTTTTTCATTTCTATCATCTTCTGAATTCATCCTATATATTTTTTAATTAAAAAGAATTAAAAAATGGAATCAAAAAATATAGATAAAAATGATGAAAAATTTATTATTAATAAATTGGCTTCTAATATTGATATTATTTATAAAACATTAGATAATTCAATTTTTAATGTCAATTATGATTTATATGTTTATATTAAATCTAAATTTATTAATATGGATTCTTTATTACCTTTTTTAGAAGAACATAATGAAGAAGGTATTATTGATTATCTTATTAATCTTATGACATCAAAGTTTTTAGATCAGTCATTTTTTTATATTTCACAATTAATAATTTTAATTTCATATAAAAAATATTGTTGGAGTTTAGAACAATATATATTAGATAGATGTACAAATCAAATTAAATTTTCAATAAAAATTACTTTATTGTTAAAAGCTTTTAAATCATCTCCTAATTTTCAAAAATTATTATATAATATCGAAAATTCATTAATTAAAAAGAATATAAGTATAAAAGATAGTCACAATAGTATAATTTATAAATTTATTCAGGGTGATGATTTTTTTATTACTAATCCAACTATTCTTAATAGTGAAATATATTATTATTATAAATGTTTAACTTTTTATGAAAATTTAAATACTTTATGTCTTTTATTATTTCAATATCCATTAAATCCTGAAAATAATAATGTAGGGAGGAAAGATGCTTTAAAAGAATTTATACATTTAATAAATCAAGAATTAAATTTTTTTAGAAAAGAAAATTATGTAAAAATACAAAAAGACCCTCAAAATAAGAAATATCTTTATAATAAAGGATATTTATTACCCTTTAATAGAACTTTATCAAATTTAGATCCATATAGTTTTATTATTGTAAATATTATTCCAGAACATTCATTTTGTTTTAATACAAAAGAAAGAGTTCCAATAAAATTATGTTGTGAATGTATTGAAATAAGTGAATGTGAAAATTTTTTTGAAATATATGATGATCCTGATTTTTATAATGACATTGATAATAATTCTATAACTAGAAGTACAAATGAATATCTTAATCAACAATCATCATTTTTTGAAAGTAAAACTGGTAAAATTTTTGATAAATGGAAAGATTTAGAAAAATTCAATCAAATAAAAAAAAATGAAGATAATAACTTAAATGAAAAAGAAATAAATGATACTTTCTTAGAAAAACAAATAAATGATTTTATAATAATAGATTTTAATTTAGATATATTAAACCCATTTGGTGAACCAATTGAAAAAGTAAATGAAAAAATAAAAGAAAAATCAAAATTTAAAAATTTTAAAACATATAAAATAAAAAATTTTATTGCAAAAGCAAATGATGATTTAAAACAAGAAATGTTTGCATTACAAATGATAAAAAAATTCGAAGAAATATTATCAAAAATAGGAATATTTATAAATTCATATGAAGTAATAACAACAAGTCCTAATTCAGGTTTAATAGATTTTCTTCCAAATACAAATTCAATTGATGGAATATTAAAATCAATTCCATCAAAATGGAAATTAAATCAATTTTTTAGAAATTTCTTTTATAATAATTTAAAAGAAGCTCAAAAAAATTTTGCTGAAAGTTTAGCTGGATTTTGTATTATTGCTTATTTTTTACAAATTAAAGATAGACATAATGGTAATATTATGCTTGATAATAAAGGACATATTTTTCATATTGATTTTGGTTTTATTTTTGGTTCTTCTCCGAAAAATTTAGGATTTGAGAAAGCAGAATTTAAATTAGTTAAAGATTATGTTGATATTTTAGATGGTTTTGATAGTGAATTATTTATTTATTTTAAAAAAAAATTTGTTGAAGGAATTATTGAATGTAAAAAACATCATATAATATTAAGTTCTATGATAAGGATTATGTTTCATGCTGGAATTAAATGTTTTGATGGACAAAATATTGATTATGTTTTGAAAGATTTTCAACAGAGATTTTTATTCAATAGTACTGAAGAAGGAATTATAAATTATGTTGATAAAATGATTAAGAATTATTATGAAAATTTCTTTACGAAAAAATATGATTATTTCCAATATTTAACAAATGGAATTCTATATTAGAACCAAAAAACATTAAATTATTAATATTATATAATAATTAATAATATAAATACTAAAAACAATAAAATTATATTAAAAAAATACTACATTAAATCAATAAAAAAAAAAATTAAAAAAAAAAATTTATTATCTCAAAAAAAAAAAAAAATTTCTTTCATATATCAAAAAAATTTCAAAAAAACCAAATAAAAAAATTTAATTTATTTAGATTTAGGTTTTTCTTTTTTTCCTCTAAACAAGGCATTAAGTCCAATATCAGCAACATGAACTACTTTAAATCTAACACCAGGAAGATCACCAACAGCATGTCCTTTTCTTCCTAAACCAGCAATAAGAACTCTATCATTTTCATCAATAAATTCTAAGTTACCATCACCAGGAATAAAAGCAACGATACTTTTATTATTTTTTTTAAGTTGAACTTTAACACATTTTCTACAAGCTGAATTTGGTTGTTTTGCTTCTACTGATACTCTTTTTAATACAATTCCAGATGCATGTGATGCTCCTTCAAATGGTGTTTTCCATCTTGATATTCCATGTGCTTTGTTATAGTTTTTGTCATTCCATTTTTGCACTCTTCTATGATCACGAAGTTTTCCTCCAGCTAATATACCTTTTGCCATATATCTTTTAAATAAAATTCAATTATTTTTATTTATTTTTTATTATTTTTTTTTTATATTTTTTTTTAATTTTTAAT
>Ga0256407_10004881_pt1 | contig 21935 bp, 20 predicted proteins | sample RumenRJG_04DNA_FD_193489 | JGI IMG/M metagenome (GOLD analysis project Ga0256407, IMG submission 193489) | Bovine rumen microbial communities from Lethbridge, Alberta, Canada - RJG_04 | ecosystem: Host-associated > Mammals > Digestive system > Stomach > Rumen | place: Canada: Alberta... | reverse complement strand
CGTTAATAGGAAAAAAGTGATTTACAGTTGTTTCTTTGTCGTGCACTCGTTCACCAGATATACAATACTCATGTAGGGTATGCCGGTGTTGGTCTGCAGACCAATCTCGCAGGTGCGGCTGTTGGAATAGCCCACCTCTATCTTGTTCTTCTCAATCTGTGGACGGAGCTTGCGGAGTGCATACTTGTTCATCTCGGGGAATGTGAATCCACGGTCGCCGGCAAATCCGCAGCATCCCACTCCCTCGGGCAGGTACACATTGTTGGAGCAGAGACGTGCAAGAGCAATCAGGTCGTCGGCCACGCCCATCTCGCGGGTCGAGCAGGTGATGTGCAGCGCGATGTGACGGTCGATGGGATGGAAGTCGAGACGGTCTTTCAGATAGGTCATGATAAACTCGGCTGGCTCATAGAGCTTGAAGCGCTTCATCACCTTCTTCATGCGGTGCAGACAGGGACTTTGGGCGCAAAGCACCGGGTAACGGCCTTGCTCGCTGGCCTTCCAAAGGGCGTCCTCCAACTCGCCACTCTTACGGTCGGCAATGTCGAGCATGCCCTTGCTTTCCCAGATCTGTCCGCAGCACATCTTGTGCATGTTTTCCGGGAATATCACTTCGTATCCGGCCTTGTTGAGCAGACTGCACACCTCGTCGACCAGTGGGAGGTCAACCGGGGCTCCCTTGGCAAGTCCCATTGTCTGGTTGATGCAACTGGGGAAATAAACCACCTTCAGGTCTTCTTTCTCGGCCTTGCCCACATGCGAGCCGGGCTTTGGCTGCTTGTGCTTCTTGGGCATGGCGGTGGTCCAGAGGGGCAGACCCATCTTGTTCATGGCACGGCATACACTGGTCATCGCCTTCGGTCCCAGTGTCAGATGGCCAAGGTGAGCCACGTCGAGCACCACGCGGAGACCCGACTTGATGCCTCCCATGTGATTGGCGGCGAATTCTCCCACCTTGTAGCCCATCTTGTTGTTGAGCATGTCCATCTGACGGATGAGATGGGTCAGTTCGCCGGTATTGATCTTCATCGGACATGAGGTGGAGCAAAGTCCATCGGTGGCGCAGGTCTGGTCGCCATAGTATTTGTATTGCTTGCGCAGGCGGGCCGCACGCTCTGGGTCGGCACCGGTGGCCTCCAACTCGCGTATCTCTCGCTGCACGGCGATACGCATGCGCGAGGAGAGTGTGAGACCGCACGACATGCAGTTGACTTCGCAGAAGCCGCACTCTATACACTTGTTGGCGCGTTTCACGGCCTCTATCGTCTCCTTGGCAGTGGAAACCTTTCCTCCCTCAAGTTTCAGATACACACCGCCATCGGGCACTTTGCTAAAGTCATAGTCGAGCACGGGAAGGGGCTTCAGGCATTTGATGAAGCACTCGGGGTCGTCGTTGAAAATCACTCCTTGGTTGAGGAGTCCTTCGGGGTCGAAAATCGACTTCAGTTCTTTCATGGCCTCATAGGCCTTGTCCTTCCATTCGTATTTCACGAAAGGAGCCATGTTGCGTCCTGTGCCATGCTCGGCTTTCAGCGATCCGTCGTATTCCTCTACCACCAGGCGGGCCACATCGCGCATCATCTCCTCGTAGCGCTTCACCTCGCTCTCGCTCTTGAAACTCTGGTTCAGGATGAAGTGGTAGTTGCCCTCAAAAGCATGACCGTAGATGCAGGCGTCATCATAGCCATGGTCGGCGATGAGTTTCTGCAATTTCACGGTGGCATCGGGCAGGTCGTCAATGTGGAAGGCGACATCTTCGATCAGGCATGACGTGCCAACGGGACGGGTTCCTCCCACGGAGGGGAAGATGCCCGAGCGGATGGCCCAGTATTTGCCATAGATGGCAGGGTCTTCGGTGAACTCGGCAGGAATATAGAGGTTGAACTGCTTCAGACACTCTTGGATGGTGCTGATCTTCTCGAGCAGCTGTTCGTGGGTGATGCCCTTCGTCTCGGTAAGGATGGCGGTGAGGTTGTGGTAGTCGCCTGGCTCCACACCGGCAATCTTGCCGGCATCCACATCTTTCTTGTATTGCAGGTAGACAGGGTCGTCGACCGACGAAAGCGACTTGTAGTCGAGCATCTCGGCGCTCTTCACCACCAGGTTCTCGGCGCTCATCTTCAGGTCATCTTCTCCAGCCTTCAGTTTCTTCATGGCCACCACAGCCTCACAGCTCTCTCTCATGGTGAGGAAGTAGACCATGGCCGATGCCTTGAACTTGTAGTCGTGAAGGGTTTTCATCGTTACCTCCGACAGGAATGCCAGAGTGCCTTCCGAACCCACCATCGAGTGGGCCATGATGTCGAACGGGTCGTCGTAGGCGAGAAGCGGACGCAGGTTCAGACCGGTAACGTTCTTGATACTGTATTTCAGTGCAATGCGGTCGGCCAACTCCTTGTCGGCCCGCACGCGGTCGCGCAATGCCTCGATCTTGGCGATGAACTCGGGATGACTCTTTCTGAAATCTTCCTTGCTCTTCTCGTTGCCTGTGTCAACAATCGTTCCGTCGGAGAGGATAAGGCGCGCGCTCACCATCATGCGGTCGCTGTTGGCATGCACGCCACAGTTCATGCCCGAGGCGTTGTTGATCACGATGCCGCCAACCATTGCACTGCCTATCGAGGCAGGGTCGGGAGGGAACACACGGCCGTAGGGCTTGAGGATCTCATTCACCCTGGCACCCACAATGCCCGGCTGCATCTTGATGGTGTCTTGGTTGGGCCCTAACTCGTATTTCTCCCAATGCTTGCCTGCAACAATAAGCACGGAGTCGGTACAACTCTGTCCCGACAAAGATGTACCGGCGGCACGGAAGGTAAAGGGCAAGTGGTATTTCGAGCAAAGACGGAGGATGAGGGAGATTTCTTCCTCACCATCGCTGCGAATCACTACTTTGGGAATCTGCCGGTAGAAACTGGCGTCTGTTCCCCAACCAAGCGTGCGGAGCTCGTCGGTGTAGATACGGTCGGATGCGACGAATTGTCGGATTTCGGCAAGAAACTCATCGTAATGACGCTGATTTCCTGTTGACTTGGAATCTGTGGATGTTGTCATAGTATATAAGTTATTGGAGGTTGATAAGCATGAATAGAAGTGAGTCGTCGACTCACGGTTTTTCACATAGACTTTTGCAAAAATACAAATATTTCCCAATAAAGCAAATCCATTTGGATTATTTTTTTGAAATTGCCTTATTTTGCTGCGGTTTTGCGTGTGTTTTTGCTCCTTTTCACCATGTCGGGGCTCTGGCAGATACTTGATTCCTATCCTCTTTCTTTTCCCATTGCGCCGCATGAGGGAAAGTTCGTACATTTTTTCACTTATTTTTACTTTATTTACAAAAAATAATTATATCTTTGCAGCATTAAAAGAGGTAAGTATACTTTAACGAGCCACGTTATGATTTTTCTTGAAAAGCATAGTACCAAATATTAACTATAGTTTTTTATGGCAAATGTGATTAAGTTACGCAAGGGCTTGAACATCAACCTCAAAGGTAAAGCCACTACAAGGCAACCCGCCGTGAAAGCTGACGGTGAGTTTGCGCTCGTACCCGAGGATTTTCCGGGGATGACACCGAAAGTAGTGGTGAGAGAGGGTGATGTGGTAAAAGCCGGAGACCCCTTGTTCGTTGACAAAAAGGCACCCGATGTGGGGTTCGCTTCGCCTGTCAGCGGCACGGTCACTGCAGTGATCAGGGGCGATCGCAGAAAACTGCTTTGTGTCAAGGTGAAACCCGATGCCAAGCAGGAGTTCAAGAATTTTGGGGCGAAAGACCCTGCCAAGCTCGATGGCAAGGCTGTGGTTGAGAGCCTGTTGCAGGCCGGTCTGTTTGGTTACATCAACCAGTTGCCCTATGCAGTATCGGCCAATCCTGCCGACAACCCCAAAGGGGTGTTTGTAAGTGCTTTCCGCGACATGCCTCTGGCGGCTGACTTCAGTGTCGAGTTAGAGGGTAATGAGAAAGCGTTCCAGGCTGGTCTGACCGCACTTTCGAGAATCGCCAAGACTTACCTGGGTATCAGTGCCGAACAAGCCAGTGGTCCGCTCGGTTCCATGAGCGATGTGGAAACCACCATTTTCGATGGTCCCTGTCCTGCAGGCAACGTGAGTGTGCAGGTGAATCATCTCGATCCCGTGAACAAGGGCGAGGTGGTGTGGACGGTGGATCCTACCACCGTGATTTTCATCGGACGATTGTTCCTGGATGGCAAGGTCGACCTGCGACGCACGATCGCACTCGCAGGCAGTGAGATGAGAAATCCTGGCTATGTGGATGTCATGGTAGGACAGCCGCTTTCCAGCATCCTCAAAGACCAAATCGACAGCAGTCACCATGTGCGTCTCATCAATGGCAACCCGCTCACCGGTTGTGTTTGCTCGGCCGATGGCTTCGTGGGAGGGCATACCTCCGAGATAACCGCCATCCCCGAGGGCGACGACAACGATGAGTTCCTTGGATGGATCATGCCGCGTTTCAACCAGTTCTCTGCCAACCGCAGCTATTTCTCCTGGTTGGCTGGAAAGTCGAAGGAGTATGTGCTCGACGCACGTGTGAAAGGTGGCGAGCGACATATGATCATGAGCGGCGAGTACGACAAGGTGCTCCCTATGGACATTTACGCTGAGTACCTCATCAAAGCCATTATCGCAGGAGATATCGACAAGATGGAGCAACTGGGAATCTACGAGGTGGCTCCAGAAGACTTTGCCGTGGCAGAGTTTGTCGACTCATCGAAACTTGAGCTCCAGCGCATCGTGCGAGAGGGGTTGGATATGCTCAGGAAAGAAAACGCATAAATCTCAACTAAAGCTATAAGATGATGTCATTAAGAAGTTATCTCAATAAAATAAAGCCTTCCTTTGAGGAAGGTGGAAAACTCCATGCTTTCAAAAGCGTGTTCGACGGCTTCGAGACGTTCCTCTATGTGCCCAACACCACGGCCAAGAGCGGTGCGCACATTCACGACGCCATCGACTCGAAACGCATCATGAGTATGGTGGTGATAGCGCTCATGCCGGCTCTGCTCTTCGGTATGTATAACGTGGGCTATCAGAATTATTTGGCTGCGGGAACCTTGCAGGAGGCGGGGTTCTTCTCCATTTTCTTCTATGGATTCCTTGCCGTTTTGCCCAAAATCCTCGTCAGCTATATCGTAGGTCTGGGCATCGAGTTCATCTGGGCTCAGTGGAAAGGTGAGGAAATCCAGGAGGGATATCTCGTGTCGGGTATTATCATTCCGCTGATTGTGCCCGTGGGATGCCCACTGTGGATTCTTGCCATCGCCTGCGCCTTCGCAGTGATCTTCGCCAAGGAGATTTTCGGCGGAACAGGCATGAATATCTTCAACGTGGCGCTCGTTGCACGTGCCTTCCTCTTCTTCTCCTACCCGCAGAAGATGAGTGGCGACACCGTCTGGATTGCCACCGACAAGATCTTCGGACTTGGAAACACATTGCCCGATGGATTCACCGCAGCCACTCCTCTGGCTCAGGTGGGACAGAATGCCGACGTCTCGGCTTCGCTCTGCGATATGATCACCGGTTTCATCCCTGGCTCCATCGGCGAGACAAGCATCATCGCCATCGCCATCGGAGCGGTCATCCTGCTCATCACCGGCATCGCCTCGTGGAAAACCATGTTCAGCGTCTTTGTGGGTGGTGCCGTCATGGCCATTATCTTCTCGGCCGCAGGCATGACTCCGATTCCTTTCTATGAGCATCTCGTGCTTGGTGGTTTCGCTTTCGGTGCCGTGTTCATGGCCACCGATCCTGTGACAAGTGCCCGCACGGAGTGCGGTAAATACATCTATGGCTTGCTGATTGGTGCCATGGCGGTGATTATCCGTGTCATGAACCCAGGCTACCCCGAGGGTATGATGCTCGCCATCCTGCTCATGAACATGTTCGCTCCGCTCATCGACTATTGTGTGGTGCAGCGCAACATCTCACACCGCATGAACCGTCTTAACCATAATAAATAAATACAGACTATGGCAAATGAAAGCAAAAAGGGTTTGAATACCAATTCAAATTCATATACCATCATCTATTCCATCATTCTCGTCGTAGTCGTGGCGTTCTTGCTGGCTTTCGTCTTCCAGGCGCTCAAAGCCCGGCAGGATGCCAATGTGGCACTCGACAAGAAAAAGCAGATTCTCTATTCGCTCAATATCCGTGGACTTGGCGACGAGGCTGCCGCTGCCAAATATAAGGAGGTGGTGATTTCCGACGATATCATTGCCGACAATGGCGAGGTGAAGGCTTCTGAGGCAAAAGACAACGAAAGCAATGGTTTCAAACTGGGGTCGGCCGACTACAAGAACGGCCAACTGGCGCTCTTCACCTGCAAGGTGGACGGGAAGACCAAGTATGTGGTGCCTGTCTACGGCATGGGACTCTGGGGACCGATCAGCGGATACGTTGCCCTTGACGATGATTGCCAGACCGTGTTTGGCGCATATTTCAACCACGACAGCGAGACCGCCGGCCTTGGTGCCGAGATCAAGGACTCGAAAGAGTGGCAGGAGAAGTTCATCGGAAAGAAACTCTTCGACGGTGACGACAGTTCGATAGCGCTCTCCGTGGAGAAGAATGTCAGCAATCCAGCCACCCAGGTGGATGCCGTCACTGGTGCCACGCTCACCTCCAATGGTGTGAGAGATATGCTCAAGGAGGGCCTCGGAAAGTATATCGCGTTTTTCAAAGCTAAAAAATAAAGGAGATACATAGATATGAGCAAACTCTTTTCAAAACAAAACAAGGAGGCTTTTGCCAACCCGCTGAACCTCGATCACCCCATCCTTGTGCAGGTGCTGGGTATCTGTTCGGCATTGGCGGTCACCTCACAACTGAAGCCGGCCATCGTTATGGGACTTGCCGTTACCGTCATCACGGCTTTCGCCAATGTCATCATCTCGTTGCTCCGGAACACCATCCCCAACCGCATTCGTATCATCGTGCAGCTGGTAGTGGTGGCAGCGTTGGTTACCATCGTAAGCCAGATTTTGAAGGCATTCGTCTATGATGTCAGCGTTCAACTCTCTGTGTATGTTGGACTTATCATCACCAACTGTATTCTCATGGGACGCCTCGAGGCTTTCGCCATGATGAACAAGCCCTGGCCGAGTTTCCTCGATGGCGTGGGCAACGGTTTGGGATACGCGCTTATCCTCGTGATTGTGGGCGGCGTACGCGAACTGCTCGGACGTGGCTCACTGCTCGGCTTCCAACTCATCCCGCAGGCTGCTTACGACGCTGGTTACATTAATAATGGCATGATGACCATGCCTGCTATGGCACTCATCCTTCTGGGATGCGTGATTTGGGTTCACAGGGCATATTTTTATAAGGAGGAGAAATAATTATGGATCACTTGATTAGTCTATTCTTCAGGTCGATTTTCGTCGACAACATGATTTTCGCGTTCTTCCTCGGCATGTGCTCGTTCCTCGCCGTGTCGAAAAACGTGAAGACCTCATTAGGACTCGGTCTCGCGGTCACTTTCGTGCTCCTTGTCACCGTGCCAGTGGATTATATCCTCCAGACCAAAGTGCTTGGTCCCGATTGTCTGGTAGAGGGCGTCGACCTCTCTTATCTGAGTTTCATCCTCTTCATCGCAGTCATTGCGGGCATGGTGCAGCTTGTGGAGATGATTGTCGAGAGATATTCTCCCTCGCTCTATGCCGCACTGGGTATCTTCCTGCCGCTTATCGCCGTCAACTGTGCCATCATGGGTGCGTCGCTCTTCATGCAGCAGCGCATCAATCTCGACCCGTCCAACTCGCAGTACATCGGCAGCATCGTCGATGCGCTCGTCTACGCTCTGGGTAGTGGTATCGGCTGGACGCTGGCCATTGTGGCTATGGGTGCCATCCGCGAGAAGATGCAGTACAGCGACGTACCAGAACCTCTCAAGGGACTGGGTATCACTTTCATCACCGTGGGTCTGATGGCTATGGCCATGATGTGCTTCTCGGGACTTAACATCTAATCAAAAGGAGGTTTGAATATGGGACAGTTTATTATCGCAAGTATAGGAGTGTTTCTCGTAACAATTCTCCTTTTGGTAATCCTGCTGCTCGTGGCGAAGAAATACCTCTCGCCCAGTGGCAATGTCAATATCCTGATCAATGGCGACAAGACCATCTCCGTGGCACAGGGCAGCAGCCTGATGACCACGCTCAATGAGAACGGCATCTTCCTTCCCTCGGCATGTGGCGGAAAGGCTTCGTGCGGACAGTGCAAGGTGCAGGTGCTCGAGGGTGGGGGAGAGATCCTCGACTCCGAGAAGCCCCACTTCACCCGTAAGGAGATCAAGGACCACTGGCGCCTCGGATGCCAGTGCAAGGTGAAGGGCGACCTCAAGATCAAGGTGCCCGAGAGCGTGCTCGGTGTGAAGGAATGGGAGTGCACTGTCATCTCCAACAAGAACGTGTCGTCGTTCATCAAGGAGTTCATCGTCGCCCTTCCTCCGGGAGAGCACATGGACTTCATCCCGGGCTCGTATGCGCAGATCAAGATTCCTGCCTACGACTGCATCGACTACGACAAGGACTTCGACAAGGACGATATCGGCCCCGACTATATCTCGTCGTGGGAGAAGTTCAATATCTTCTCGCTGAAAGCGCATAACCCCGAGGATACCATCCGTGCCTACTCTATGGCCAACTATCCTGCCGAGGGCGACCGCATCACCCTCACCGTCCGTATCGCCACCACTCCGTTCAAACCCAAACCCGAAGTGGGATTCCAGGATGTGCCCACGGGCATCGCATCCTCCTACATCTTCTCACGCAAACCGGGCGACAAGGTGATTATGAGTGGTCCTTATGGCGATTTCCATCCTATCTTCGACTCCAAGAAAGAGATGATATGGGTGGGCGGTGGCGCCGGTATGGCTCCATTGCGTGCACAGATCATGCACATGACCAAGACCCTCAACACCCGCGACCGTGAGATGCACTTCTTCTATGGCGCAAGGGCACTGGTGGAGGCCTTCTTCGTCGACGACTTCCTTGAACTGGAGAAGGAGTTCCCCAACTTCCACTTCCACCTCGCACTCGACAGACCCGACCCCGCAGCCGATGAGGCTGGTGTGAAATACACTGCGGGATTTGTGCATCAGGTGATGTATGAGACATACCTCAAAGACCATGAGGCTCCTGAGGATATCGAATACTACATGTGTGGTCCTGGCCCCATGTCGAAGGCTGTTCAGGGCATGCTCGACTCCCTGGGCGTAGACCCCGAAAGCATCATGTTCGACAACTTCGGATAACATCCCGACCAATACAATTCGTGCGGCATCAACAAGTTGGTGCCGCACGTTTCGTTTTTGGATGGTCTGCCATGTTTATCCCAACACCACGTCGAGCACCATCATCATCACAAAGCCAAGGGTAAAGCCAATGGTGCTCAGGTTGGTATGCTGTCCACTCGACGCCTCGGGTATCAGTTCCTCTATCACCACATAGATCATGGCGCCTGCGGCAAAAGCCAGCAACCAGGGCAGAAGGGGGACGAATAGAGAGGCGAGAAGCAAAACAATCACGGCACCGAGGGGTTGGGCGAGTCCGCTCAGACAGCCCAAAAGGAATGACCTTGTGCGCGTGTGGCCGTCGGCATGCATCGGTACGGAGACGATGGCGCCCTCGGGGATGTTCTGTATGGCCATGCCGAGCGACACGATGAGTGCGCTCGTCAGCGAGATGTCGGCATCTCCTTGCAGGGCTCCGGCAAGCACCACGCCGATGGCCATGCCCTCGGGGATGTGATGGAGGGTCACTGCCAGCATCAGCATTGTGGTGCGTGAGAGATGGGCCTGTGGTCCTTCGGGTTGGTTGGCGTTCAGGTGTAGGTGAGGGGTCAGCATGTCCAGCAAAAGGAGAAATCCCATTCCCACCAGAAAACCGCCTGCCGTGGGTAATACCGACCATGAGCCCGCACCCTCGTTCATCTCCATCGATGGCAGCAGCAGCGACCAGAATGAGGCCGACACCATCACGCCGGCAGCAAATCCCAGAAGAGTTTTCTGAAGCAGTCCGGTCATCTCTTTCTGCGTGAAGAAGACGAGGCTGGAACCCAGAACGATGCCCATCATGGGGATGAGCAGCCCTATTCCTATTGTTTCCATTGTCAAATTATATATAAGGTGTTGAAGGACAATCGATGCCCATGTTGTTACGGTTGGCAAAATTACCTAATTTGCTGAATATCCACAATACCTATTATGTGCGATTTTGTCTTTTTTTGCTGGTATATGCCTGATAATCACGCTGTCGTCCTTTTACAATAAGCCGAACAGGTTGTGACGAAAGAAAAAATCCGGGCACGACACGACGTCGTGACCGGATTCGCAATATGGATATTGGTGAGCTAATTATTTGATCAAATCCACCGAGCGCTTCAGGAAAGCAGAGAGGGCTGCTCCTTTCAGCATGCCGTTCTGAAGCAGGGCAAGGTCGATGAGTTGGTGGATAACAGCGTTGCCCTTGGCGCAGTCGGTGATGATCTCTGTCTTCTTTGCTTTCTGCTCGTTGATGGCCTTTTCGGTGGCGGCCATGTCGTCTTTCTCCTCCTGGGTCACCTCCTCAGGCTTTTTCTTGTTCTGCTCCTGGCGAAGGACGGCCAGACGGGCCTCCTGGCCCTTGATCTCGGCCAAGATGGGCTTCAGAGCGTCTTTTGTGGCACTGGTGGTCTCATCGAGCACACGTTTGATGATGGGATGGTCGGAGTTGAGCACCATGCTGTAGCTGTCGGGCATCTCACCATAGAAGGCCATGCCGCTCTGGTAACGGCTGATGTCCTTCATTCGGCGCATATACTCACTCTGGGTGATAACCACGGGTTGGGTAGATTCGCCCATCGACTGTACCTCCACGAAGAAGTTGGTCTTGTCGATGTTGGGCAGTTGCGACTTGAAGGCTTCTGACAAATTGTCACTCTCTTCCTTCGTCAACTCGCTCTCCTTCTTGTCTTCCTTCACAATCAGACGGTCGATCGTGTCGCCATCCACACGGGTGAAGCGGCTCTTCTCGAATTTCTGCTCAAGCATCGACACCATGGGCACGTCGAGGTCGCCGTCGAGCAGGAGCACATTGTAACCCTTCTCCTTGCATGCCTCGATGTAGCTGTATTGGTTCTCCTTGTCGTTGGCATAGAGATAAATAGTGGTGCCATCCTTGTCGGTCTGGTTGTCCTTGATGAGTGTCTGATACTCCTCATAGGTATAATACTTGCCCTCTACATCTTTCAGAAGGGCGAACTCCTTGGCGCGGTCGTAGAAGTCTTCCTGCGAGAGCATGCCATAATGGATGAAAATCTTCAGGTCGTCCCACTTCTGCTCGTAGTCTTTTCTGTCGTCCTTGAAGATGCTCTTCAGACGGTCGGCCACTTTCTTGGAGATGTAGTTGGATATCTTCTTCACGTTGGCATCGCTCTGCAGATAGGAACGGCTTACGTTGAGAGGAATGTCGGGAGAGTCGATGACACCATGCAGAAGGGTGAGGAATTCGGGCACGATGCCTTCCACCTGGTCGGTGACGAACACTTGGTTGCAGTAGAGCTGTATCTTGTTGCGTTGCAGGTCGATGTTCGACTTCACGCGGGGGAAATAGAGAATCCCGGTGAGGTGGAAGGGGAACTCCACATTGAGGTGAATCCAGAACAAGGGGTCGTCCTGCATCGGATAGAGCGTGTGGTAGAACTTGGTGTAGTCCTCGTCTTTCAGCGTGCTCGGGGTCTTGGCCCACATGGGGTCGGTGTCGTTGATGATGTTGGGCTCGTCGGTGTCCACCATCTTGCCGTCTTTCCATTCGCTCTTCTTGCCGAAGGCCAGAGGTACGGACATGAACTTGCAATACTTGTTCAACAGCGTCTCGATGCGGTTTTTCTCCAAAAATTCCTTGCAGTCGTCGTCGATGTAAAGAATGATGTCGCTGCCGCGGTCGGCTTTCTCCACCTCCTCGATCTCGTAGGCCGGACTGCCATCGCAGGTCCATTTCACGGCCTGGGCATCATCGCGGTAGCTGCGGGTCACGATCTCTACTTTCTTGCTCACCATGAAAGCACTGTAGAAACCAAGTCCGAAGTGGCCGATGATGGCGTTGGCATTGTCCTTGTATTTGTCGAGGAAGTCGTTCACGCCCGAGAAGGCGATTTGGTTGATATACTTGTCTATCTCCTCAGCTGTCATGCCGATGCCATGGTCGCTGATGGTCAGCGTGCCTTTCTCGGCATCGAGGTTGATGTTGATGGTCAGGTCGCCCATGTCGCCCTTGAACTCACCACGCTCGGCAAGAGTCTTCAGTTTCTGGGTGGCATCGACTGCATTCGAAACCATCTCTCTGAGGAATATCTCATGGTCGCTGTAGAGAAACTTTTTGATGACGGGGAAGATGTTCTCTGTGGTAACCCCAATGTTTCCTTTTTGCATAATCCTTGATTTTATGTTGTTTTTGCTATTTTCCGTCAATCAACTCGCAAAGATTGTGCCAAATTTGCCTTTTGATGATGACGAAATGTGAGAATATGGTATGCCATCCAAGATGGTCTTGTCGTGGAAAAAGGTGACAGAAGTTGAAAAACATGAAAAAACTCCCTAATAAAATTAAAAAATGATTTTTTTTGTTATTTTCTTGCGTCGTTTCAGAAGAAATGTGTAAATTTGCATCGATTGTGGAAATGTGGGCATATAGAGTCTATTTTTGATATTGGTGAATGCACCCATCTTATTTTTAGAGTCGATACCTTCATTCTCCACATGTTCTGAGAACATGCCTGGCAGTGCCGGGCGTAAACACCAGTTGATAGGAAAATGAATATGTGACAACAATAAATTCAATAGGTAGTTTTAATAAGGTACGCCCCCGAGTTTGTAGTGATACTATGCTCTGGGGCTATTTTTATGGCTATAAGAAAAGCCCCATGTCGCAGTCAGCCTGTGACATGGGGCTTGGTCTATGCCGAAACAGCCACTATGCCTTGGGGATGTTTCTCAGAATCTCGATGAGATGGTCCCAAACCATTTGCACGGTGGGAATGTGCAGGCGCTCGTCGGGGGAGTGCACGCCACGAAGGGTGGGTCCAAACGACACCATGTCCATGTTGGGATAGCGCTCTGAGAACAATCCGCACTCCAGTCCGGCGTGGATGCCCAGCACTTTCGGGTCTTTGCCAAACAGTTTCTTGTAGGTCTCCACCACAATCTTTGTCAGTTTGCTGTTGGGGTTCATCTTCCAGGCGGGATAGCCGTCGCCTTGCTCCACTTCGGCTCCTGCAAGTTGGAAGAGGGCCTTCACCGTGTTGGCCATGTTGCGCAAGTTGCTCATCACGTTCGAGCGTTGGCTAGTCACTACTTCCAAACCGTCGGCCGACGAATGCACGCTGGCCACATTGCTGCTGGTTTCCACGAGCCAGGCGATTTCCTCGTCCTGGCACATGGCCATCACGCCATTGTCGAGGGCCTGAAGGGCCTGCACCACACGGACAGAGGCGTCGGCAGGAAGTACGGGGGCGGCATCGGCGCTCTCCATCTCAAATACCATGTCGTGCTCTGTCACGTGGAATTCCTCTTCCACCTGACTGGTGAAGATGTTCCACTCGGCACGCACATCTTCTTTCTTGTCGAAAGGAACGCCAAACAACACCCATCCGTCGCGTGGAATGGCATTGTGCACCTTTCCTGAATGGAACTCGGCAAGACGCAAGCCCCATTTCTCCTGTACGGTGTAGAGGAACCGGGCGAGAATCTTGATGGCGTTGGCGCGTTTCTTGTTGATGTCGTCGCCCGAATGACCGCCGTTCAGGCCTTTCAGTGAGGCCTTGATGAAGAACAGGTCAGCGGGAGCCTCTTCGCGGGTGAAATGGAAACGGGCGGCGGTGTTGATGCCACCAGCGCACGATACAAAGATCTGGCCCTCGTCTTCAGAGTCGAGGTTGATGAGCATGTCGCCGGTCATAAAACCGGATTGCAGGCCGAAAGCGCCGGTGAGCCCGGTCTCCTCGTCGACGGTGAACAGACATTCGATGGGGCCATGGGCAATATCGTCGCTCTCGAGCAGGGCCAACTCAATGGCCACGCCGATACCATCGTCGGCACCTAGGGTGGTGCCCTTGGCCTTCAGCCACTCACCGTCAACATAGGTCTGTATGGGGTCGTTCAGGAAGTCGATTTCCACATCGACGAGGCGCTCGCAAACCATGTCCATGTGGCTTTGAAGCACCACTTTGGCGCGGTCCTCATAACCAGGGGTGGCGGGCTTGCAGATGAGCACGTTGCCCGTCTCGTCGACTTTCGTCTCCAGACCATGTGACTTGCCAAACTCCTTGAGGTATGCGATCATCCGTTCCTCGTGCTTGGACGGACGGGGAATGGCGTTGATTTTTGCGAATTGACTGAAAACGCATTTGGGGGTCAGTTCTGTCTTTTCCATTTTTTCTGTTAAGATTTATAGTGTTAAGTTATTATAATAAAGGTATATGGCCCACAACACATCCAAAATATTAAAATAGCAAAAAAATGAATGGTTTCATTTTGAAATGCCATCAGATTGTGTTAACTTTGCAAATTGAATGTGTGTACAGGGCGGCCGGAGCCCATTGCTGTTTGCAAAGGTATAAAAAAATGACGGAAACTCTTATCGTTAGCGTGTTAATAATTGCTATCGCCGTGGCTTTGCTGTCGGTGAAGGTGATTTTCCGTCGCAATGGCAAGTTTGCCTCTCCGCATATTCACGACAGCGAGTACTTGAAGAGCAAGGGCATACATTGCGTGCTCGATCAGGACCGCGAGATGAGAAGTCCCGGAAAGGGCGTCAGTGAAAAGTCGAAATCATATAAAAACAAATAACAAAAAATGAACAAGAAAAATTTTTTCCGTACAGTGGCTGTTGCCGCTTTGGCACTCTTCACGATGAGTGCTTGCCAAGATTCTACCAAAATGGATGAGAAACCTGCTGCCAGCACTCCTGCCAAAACTGCTGCCGATGGGCTGAAAATCGCTTACGTCGAGGTTGATACCATTATGTCGCAATACACATTCTGCAAAGAGTATTCCAAAATCTTGGAGAAACGTCAGCAGAATATACAGAACACCTTGGCCAGCCAACAGCGCAACCTGGAGGCCGCTGCTCAGAATTTCCAGAACAAATTGCAGAACAATGGTTTCTCTAGCCGTGCAGAGGCTGAGAACCAGCAGGCTGCCATACAGCGTCAGGACCAGCAGCTGCAGGCCACTGCCCAGCGTTTGCAGAGCGAACTGGTGAACCAGACCGACAAGTTCAACACTGCCCTTCGCGACAGCATCCAGCATTTCCTGGCTCAGTTTAACAAAGACAAGAAATATTCGCTCATTCTCACCAAGCAGGGCGACAATATCCTTTATGCCGACAAGAGTTACGATATCACCGCCGAGGTGGTGGCCGGACTCAACAAGGCTTACAAGCCCAAACCGCTCGATAAATAATCTCCTGACAAATATCGGCAGGATGACTTCTGCTGTATAATCCAAAAAAGAGACGTCGAAGACTACGGCGTCTCTTTTACCATATTTCTAATGCGATGACTCCTAATACCTGTAGCGATGACACGAAAAGAAAGATATCGGTTTATCCTTGATTATTTCCGCAAACAGCAGCCTCACGTCACCACAGAACTGCAATTCACGTCTCCTTTCCAACTCCTTGTGGCTACCATTCTTAGCGCACAGTGTACCGACAAAAGGGTGAACGAGGTGACACCTGCGCTCTTCGCGAAGTTCCCTGATGCCAAGTCGATGGCCGATGCCGAGGAGGTGGAGGTCTTTGAATACGTGAAAAGCGTCTCTTACCCCAACTCAAAGACACGGCACCTGGTTCAGATGGCAAAGATGCTGGTGGCGGAGTATGGGGGAGAGGTGCCGTCCGACCCGGCCCAGCTTGTGCGCCTGCCCGGTGTGGGGAGGAAGACCGCCAATGTGGTGCAAGCGGTGGCTTTTGGGAAGGCAACGATGGCTGTCGACACCCACGTCTTCAGGGTGAGCCGCAGGCTCGGATTGGTCACGCGCGATGCGAACACGCCGTTGAAGGTCGAGATGCAACTGATGCGCAATATCCCCGAGGCTGATATTCCTGATGCCCATCATTGGCTGATCTTGCACGGTCGATATGTGTGCACCAGCAGGAATCCCCATTGCCAGGAATGTCCGTTTGGCGACATCTGTCCCCGGCTGATGGACAATGACAAATTACAAAACCGATAATCATGGATACGAAACTCATACACCATTTTCTCAACGATATCACCAAGCACAACAACCGGGAATGGTTCCAGGCCAACAAATCGCGGTATCTGGAGGCAAAGGAGAATTTTGAGCAGGGGGTGGCGCAGGCCATCACGCGCATAACGGAATTCGACCCCTCCGTTGCCCACATCACCGTGCGCGATGCCACCTACAGGTTCTATCGCGACACCCGCTTTTCGCCCGACAAGTCGCCTTATAAACGTCATCTGGGTGCATATATCGCCGCCCATGGCAAGAAGGCGTTGCATGGTGGCTACTATATACATCTGCAACCGGGGGAGTGCATGCTGGCAGGAGGATGCTACTATCTGCCTACCAATATTCTTACGGCATGCCGGAACGAAATCATGGCCAATGAGGAGGAATGGCTCTCAAGGGTAAGGAATCCGGAGTTCATCCGGTTGTTTGGTGAACCCGGCGACGGTGTGGCGGGCCGTGGCTTTGGCCTGGCCTTGCTGAAGTCGTGTCCCTCGGGCTTTCCACGCGACTATGAGCATATCCGCTATCTCAGGATGAAGGATTACTGCTGTTGGACTGGCGTGCCTGATGATTTCTTCGAGGGTGATGCGTGGTTGGAGAGAATGGCCGAGGTGTTCAAGGTGGCAAAACCGATGCTCGACTTCGTGAATGCCGTTATCGATGACTACGAATAGTCGCGCCGTTCTGGCTGCGTTTCAGCGGATGCGCTCCAGGATGTACGGCTTCAACATGTTGGTAATCTCGCGAATGTCGCCATCGTTGGGCGAGGGCTCAATGTTCAGTAACAGGCAAATCAGGTTGTAGATGCTCACGTTCTTAATGTCGCCCATGCTGACGTGCTCAAAGTCGGGCCCCACAGCCCGGAAGAGGGCATGCATGTCGCTGAATTGTGGGTCGAAGCCATGAGAACCCCATTCGTTGAGTTTGGTGTCCACTATCCACCCTAAGTCGGGCATCACCACAATGTCGCCTATGCGGGGATTGGTGCCAAAATGTAGATACGAGGGGATGTCTTCCTTATACCAGTATTTGATGTGGTCAACGGTCTTAAGCGCCTCGAAAACAGTATTTCTGAATTCTTGCTTCACGTAAAGATTTAAAGGGTTGTTGCCTTCGGCTGCCCTGAGCCATTCGGGCTGAATGACATGGGTGAGGTCTACAATCCTGTCGGGAGCCAGTGGGGTCATGCCATGGTCGGATAGTACGATGAAGTTCACGTCTTTGCCCACTGGCAAAGCCATGATGCCGTCGTAGAGCTTTCGCATTTGTTTGTCTATCTTCTCCACGGCATCCCGCGTATGCTTGTTCTGTGGACCATGAGAGTGGCCATTGGCATCAGGCTGCTCAAAGTAGGCCATGATGAGCGAGGGACGCTCATTCTCTGGAAGGCTCAACATACTGATGACGCCGTCAATCCGCTCCTCAAACGACAAATGGGGCTTTTCATCGTAATCATGATAGTGCCAGGGGTGCTTGCCGCCCACCTGCACGTCCGACCCAGTCCAGTAATAGATGGCGGTGCGCATTCCCTGTCGCTCGGCCGTGTTCCAAATGGGGTCTCCACCATAGAAATAGGGGTCTTTGCTGGTCGATGGATCCGACAGGGCATAACGCCTGCCCGACTTGGGGTCAAGGAATGAGTTGGCAATGATGCCATGATGGTCGGGATAAAGTCCGGTGGCAAGTGTGTAGTGGTTGGGCCCAGTCTTCGAGGGGAACGAGGGAATGAGGTTGGCCTCCACTCCTTCATTGGCCATCTGGTCGAAAAATGGGGTGTCATACCAGGTGGGGTAGTCCCAACGGAAACCATCAAGCGAGACAACCACGGTATAGTGGCGCTGGGCGCTTATGGGGAGTGACAGGAGCGTCAGAATGACAATCAGGACAATGTTTTTTCGCATGGTGGTTCATTTTTAAGGCTGATGACCAGGGTCCGTTTAATGAGAAACGGATAACCTCAACTGTCTCGAGATTATCCGTTTTTGGTTGCGGAGGCAGGACTCGAACATGCGACCTCCAGGTTATGAGCCTGGCGAGCTACCAACTGCTCCACTCCGCGATTTTCAAATGCGGTTGCAAAGGTACTGCTTTTTTTCGCCATCTCCAAATTTTTCGTAGATTTTTTTGCTTTTTACCGCATTTTTCCTCTGTTTTGTTGAAAAAAATGATAAATGTGGGTGTGTACTATGTGTATTCATTTCGTTCAAGGTCATCTCTACCTCATTTTTGACATGTGTCAAAAATAGTAAAATCTTTGTCTTTTCATCGTTTTTATTTTGCGAAAATCAAATAAAACCACTATTTTTGCACACGCATTAGTTGATGTGCAAAAATAGGAGGTTTTATGTCAATTTCGAAAACAAGACAGAAGTTGGTTGATGTGGCAAGACAACTATTTGCCAAGAAGGGCATCGAGAATACCACGATGAATGATATTGCCGTGGCTTCGGGAAAGGGCCGCCGCACGCTCTATACTTATTTTAAAAGTAAGGAGGATGTCTACTATGCGGTCATCGCTTCCGAACTGGAGCGGCTTTCTGACAAATTGGACGAGGTGGCTGCCAAGAAAATCCAGCCGCAAGACAAGATTATCGAACTCATTTACACGCATCTAAGTATGATTAAGGAGACTGTGGTGAGAAATGGTAACTTGAGGGCTGAGTTTTTCCGTAATATCTGGATGGTGGAGAAAATGAGGAAGAATTTCGACGAAGACGAAATCGAACTCTTCAGGAAAGTGTATTCCGAAGGGAAGGCCGAGGGCGAGTTCGATATCGACAATGTGGAACTGGTGGCCGACATCACCCATTATTGCATTAAAGGTTTGGAGGTGCCTTATATCTACGGCCGACTCGGCCACGGACTGACAGAGGAAACAAGCAAGCCGCTTGTGGCCAAGGTGGTTTATGGTGCCTTGGGCAAGAGTCTGAACAAGTAAGAATTCTATCAATATAAAAATTTAAATCAAAAAAAATGGGATTATTAACAGGTAAGACAGCACTCATTACAGGTGCTGCACGCGGTATCGGAAAGGCTATCGCGCTCAAGTTTGCTGAAGAAGGTGCCAATGTGGCTTTCACCGACCTGGTCATCGACGAGAATGGACTCGCCACGCAGGAAGAAATCGCTGCCAAAGGTGTAAAGGCCAAGGGATATGCTTCAAACGCGGCCGACTTTGCACAGACAGAAGAGGTGGTCAAGCAGATCAAGGAGGAGTTTGGCTCCATTGATATCCTTGTCAACAATGCTGGTATCACCAAGGATGGCCTGATGCTGAGGATGAGTGAGCAGCAGTGGGATGCCGTTATCACCGTGAATCTTAAATCCGCTTTCAATTTCATTCATGCATGCGTGCCCGTCATGATGCGCCAGCGTGCAGGTAGCATCATCAATATGTCGTCGGTGGTGGGTGTTCACGGCAATGCCGGACAGGCCAACTACGCCGCATCGAAGGCCGGACTCATCGCCCTGGCCAAGTCCATCGCGCAGGAGATGGGACCAAAGGGTATCCGTGCCAATGCCATCGCACCGGGATTCATCGACACAGCCATGACACAGCAGCTCTCCGAAGAGGTGCGCAAGGAATGGTGCCAGAAGATTCCTCTCCGCAGAGGTGGAACCGTGGACGACATCGCCAATACTGCCCTGTATCTGGCCAGCGACCTCTCGGCTTATGTGAGCGGACAGGTCATCCAGGTGGATGGCGGCATGAACATGTAATGGCTGATGCGGGTCATATACGAAGACAACCATATCATCATCGTCAACAAGGAAAGCGGTGAGATCGTGCAGGGCGACAAGACCGGCGACCAACCTCTTTCCGAGACGGTGAAACAATACATCAAGACGACGCACAACAAGCCTGGGAACGTGTTCCTGGGCGTTGTGCACCGTCTCGATCGGCCTGTGAGCGGAGTGGTGGTTTTTGCCAAGACTTCCAAGGCCCTGGCTCGTCTCAACGATATGTTCCGTGAGGGACAGGTGCACAAAACCTATTGGGCCATAGTGCAAGGCAAGCCGGGAAGTGAGGCCGACACGCTTACGGGATGGATTACCCGCAACGAGAAGCAGAACAAAAGTTACATCCATCCCAGAGAGGTGAGAGGTTCGAAACAGGCTGTTCTCAAATACCGGCTCTTGGCTTGCACCGACAGGTATAGCCTGCTTGAGGTGCAACTGCTCACCGGCCGCCATCATCAGATCAGATGCCAGCTGTCGGCGATGGGATGTCCCATCAAGGGCGACCTGAAATATGGCGCCAAGCGCTCCAATCCCGACGGCAGCATCTCGTTGCATGCCCGTAGGGTAGAGTTCATTCATCCGGTCTCCAAACTACCTATAGTGGCCGAGGCAACCATTCCCAACGACAATTTGTGGCGAGAGATCACCACGTCGGTTCAAATGCCCTAAAATCTAGTCAACTTATAATTCTATGGAAACAAAAATTGCATTTTTCGACTCGAAAAGCTACGACAAGGACACTTTTGAGAAAGTGAACAAGAACTTCGGATTCGATATCCATTATTACAAAGAGCGACTCTCGATGAACACGGTCTCACTCACCCAGGGAGTGGATGCCGTATGTATTTTCGTCAATGCCGAGTGCGATGCCAGGGTGATTGAGCGAATGGCACAGAATGGGGTAAAACTCATTGCCTTGCGCTGTGCAGGATTCAACAATGTCGACATCAAGGCAGCACGCCAATATGGCATCAAGGTGGTGCGTGTGCCAGCCTATTCGCCTCATGCCGTGGCCGAATATGCCGTGACACTCATGATGGCGCTCAACCGAAAGGTCTACCGCTCGGTCTACCGCACAAGGGAAGGCAACTTCAAACTCAACGGTCTGCTGGGTTTCGATATGTATGGCAAGACTGCCGGACTGATTGGTATGGGACGTATCGCGAAGGAACTGATAAAAATCCTCAGGGGATTTGGCATGAACGTGGTGGCTTATGACCTTTATCCCGATGAGGCCTTTGCCAAGGAATATCAGGTGAAGATGGTGACGCTCGACGAACTGTATGAGCAATCAGACATCATCTCATTGCATTGCCCGCTCACCGAGGAGACGAAATTCATCATCAACAACGAGTCGATCACTAAGATGAAGTATGGCGTGATGATCATCAATACGGGCCGTGGCAAACTCATCAAGACCGAGGACCTGATCGATGGACTCAGGTCGCACCAGATTGGCTCGGCCGGACTCGACGTGTACGAGGAGGAGGCCAACTACTTCTATGAGGACCGCTCCGACAAGATGATCGATGACGACAAACTGGCTCTGCTCCTGATGATGCCGAATGTCATCATCACATCCCATCAGGCTTTCTTCACCCAGGAGGCCACACACAACATCGCTGTCACCACATTGCAGAACATCCTCGATTTCGCAGAGGACAAACCTCTTGTCAACGAGGTGAAGTAATTATTAGGGGAAATAACGATACTCTATAAAATCGGGTGCCTACCATTCAGCAAGGTCGGCGCCCGATTTCACTTTTTTCGCCTGCGACTTGTCGAGATTGGGAAAGAAGGTTAGCCCCGTGATGCGCTCCACTTGGGAAATGGAATTCACCCACATGTCCTTCTTGCCTTTTACATTGGTGTTCTTCACCACAAACCCAATGCCTTTGGGGTGCTTCCCGAGACATAATACAACCTTGAAGAA
>Ga0256407_10004879_pt1 | contig 21939 bp, 16 predicted proteins | sample RumenRJG_04DNA_FD_193489 | JGI IMG/M metagenome (GOLD analysis project Ga0256407, IMG submission 193489) | Bovine rumen microbial communities from Lethbridge, Alberta, Canada - RJG_04 | ecosystem: Host-associated > Mammals > Digestive system > Stomach > Rumen | place: Canada: Alberta... | reverse complement strand
ATGGTAGTATGCGCGAAGGGATTCCCTGGAAGGGGTGAGTTAAAACCATGAAATTCGATTTGAGCAATAAAACAAATAGGTTTGCGCAAAGAACACTGCTGGCATTCTCATCTTCCTTGATGAAGTTGTTGGAAACAAAAGAATTTGAAAAAATAACAGTAGGCGAAATCTGCGAAGCCTGCAATTATCCGAGAGCGACCTTTTACAACTATTTTGACGACAGCTATGATTTGCTGAATTACTGTTGGATATCCATGCTGCAGGAAATCAAAGTAAACGACTATCCGGATATGGTTCCTGAAGAGCGTGTGTATATTATTTTCGAGCGAATCTATGATTACTTTGATTTCTATCAGGAACGGCTCCAGAAAATAATGAAATACAATCCTTTGGACGGAACATTGGTGATGTCTTGCAATCTCTTTGTAAAACAGCAGACAAGCCGGATCATGATGGACTGCCCATATGGGAATGTGCATCCAGTTCCGCACCAACTGATGGCCGAGCATTACAGCAATACGCTCCAGCTTGTTTTAGAATGGTGTTTTCTAAGAAGGAATACTGTTTCAAAAGAGGATGCTCTTAAATATCTGCATTACCTTCTTGGGGATGTTGGATAAACAAACGACTCAAATTCCAGTTTGTTGGGAAAAAGACAGCTTGGGATATGTGCAGATATTGGTAACGTATGTGAGGTTATTGTCATGACTGGCCTGAGCATCAGAAAAGCGACTAAGGAAGAGATTCCGCAGATCATCGATATACAGAAGGAAATCTTCTGTGGAGAGCAAAGTATCCCGGAGGAACTGATCGGCACTTTTCTGTCGAGTCATCCCATCTGCTGGGTCGCAGAGCAGAACGGTCGAATTGTCGGTTCTATTTCTTCATGGGAAGAGGAAAAAGAGGTTCACCTTGGACGTTTCGTTGTCCTTCCTCGGTTTCGTGGACAAAAGATCGGAACAAAGCTGCTTAACCATGCAGTGTTTGAACTCTTTCAGAACGGCGTAGAAATCATAACCATAGAAGCACGAGACAGTGCGGCGAGAATGATCCGAGCTATCGGCGGCAGAGATATCGGGGATGCTTTTGCTTTTTATCTTGGAAATGTCACTCCCATGGTGCTGGAAAAAGAAGCCTACAGGAAATGCAATTCCATTTTCAACCACCATCCGCATCCGCAGTCTGAGATTCATGACGATAAGATCATTGCGATCACGAAAGCCAGTTTGGATCAATTTCAGGATATCAGGGCCTTCTATCACGCTGTCATCGACGGAATCGGAGCTTCCCGGAACAGTGTGAAATGGAAAAAAGACATATACCCCTCATCTGAGTTTCTGGCTGAATCTCTGCGCAGCGGTGAACTTTTTACCGTAGAAGAAGGCGGAGAAATCATCGGATCCATGATCCTGAATCATCAGAGCAATGACATGTACAGATCATGCTGTTGGCCAACGGAAGCAAGTGATTCGGAAGTTACAGTCATTCATGCGTTAGCTGTTCACCCGTCTCATTCCGGAAAGGGCTGTGCCAGGCAGATGGTCCGATTCGCAATCAATTATGCACGACAGCATCTGCAAAAGGCCATTCGTCTGGATGTTCTAAAGGGTAATCTCCGTGCGGAAAAGCTGTATTCCGGAATGGGATTTCAGTATTTGCAAACTTTGCCGATGTTTTATGAGGACACCGGCTGGGCGGATTTTCAGCTTTATGAATATCGGCTGTAGCTTTTGACATTGAATCAGTTTTGGAGGTTCAAAATGAAACCATATACTCTGCTTTCAGATGATCGGTCCTTTGCTTTTTCAGCAGAGAACCCTACCGGAACTCGCGGTGGAGGTTCACGGGGTGGAGATTGCACAAAGCTCTCCCCTACCGTAACGATTCCGGCCGGAGGCACTGTCACACTTGTCGACATAGAGGGCCCGGGCATCATCCAGAACATGTGGTTTACCGGATATGTCGGGCACAGCTTTATTCTTCGGATTTATTGGGACAACCAGGTCTATCCGTCCGTGGAGTCTCCTCTCTCCGCTTTCTTTGGCTGCGCCTACGATGAGAACTTTGTCGACTGGGACGGAAGATATCCTGTTCTGAATTCCGCCGTCATGCTGGTCGCTCCGGGGCGTGGTTACAATTGTTTCTTCGAGATGCCTTTCAGAGCACGATGCCGGATTACAATGGAGAATCGCAGCAGCAAGCCAGAAGACCTGTACTATATCATCACCGGCTGCCAGAAGGAGCTTCCTGAGAATATTGCTTATTTCCATGCGTCTTACAGACAGGAGCACCCGGTTCAGAAAGGTCGAAGCTATGTCATCATCGATGGGATCAAGGGAAAAGGGCAATTCCTCGGTGTAACTCTCGCGGCGGGTATGAATGGGAACAACACCTGTTGGGTAGAGGGCGAAGCCCGAATGTATATTGACGATGACGAGTATCCTTCCATCCATTACACAGGAACAGAAGATTATTTCACCGGATCCTACGGTTTCGGTAATGATGTCCACATCAGGAAGTATCAAACTTTCAGTGGTCACTATAGTGGGCTCTTCGCAATTCTTGGAGATAATCGGGAAAACTATAACGGTCAGCAAAGGTTCCTGCTTTATCGCTTTCATGTCCCGGATCCGATCCACTTCAGCAATTCATTTCGCATGACAATTGACAATTTGGGTTGGACTGGTCCCAGATATGATGATTATACAAGCGTCGCCTACTGGTATCAGTCTTTACCCTCCGCGGAATTAAAAGCACTGCCGAGCGACGAGGAAATGTGCATGCGATAAACGTAAAAAGCCAGGTACAGCATCAAAACTGTGTCTGGCTTTTTTAAACGGGAAAGCTCCATTTTTTTACTGTGCTTCTTGGCAGGACTCCAGATTATGTCGAAATAATGCTTTACTGCCTTGTCGCCTTGTCTTTTTGTTGCCTTGTCACTTTGCCTCTTTACCAGCAAAGCGACTATGATTTTGCTTTGGGAAGGTTCCCCTTTTGCACGGTGACCGGTGGTTCTTTCATTGCTTTTGCCGGGATAGAGAAAGCGTTCCAGCCAGCATTGCTTTTCAAGGATCGGACTCGGCGCTGGAGTGCCTGGCCGGAAGGATCCGGTTCTTTCATCCGATCTGTAGAATTCAGCCCCTGTTCTTCTGATACCACCGTTTCCGGCGCTGGTTTTATTTCGCTCTTTGGGCTTTCCGCCGGGTGCTCCTGGATAGACAGAATTTCACCTGAAAAAGTATCTATTTCAATGCTCAGGTCGTTGAATTGAGCAAACTGTTGTTCAGAATCACGCCGATAATGATCAAGGAACTTTTGAAATGCGCCTTTCTCAGCAGATAAATTGGGCTTTTGTTTCTCTGATGTGCCCACATGAGCTTTCTTCCATTTTGTATTGTAGGATTCTTCTTTGCTGAAAAGCTTCTGAATTAACCGCGTCCCACACTTCCGGACGAAAGTGAAATCATCACGAAGCATGGAGATCACCATTGCTGTCGGATCTTGCGGTGGTTCCATGAAAAGGGCGCCGCTCAGATCCTTGTATTTCATGTCCGGATGCATCGGATGTGTTTCCCAAAACTCCTGACGGTAAGCAATTTCCGCTTGCCGAAGAGTGTGTCGCCCGGCTCTGTCGGAAAAATCAATAACATCTTGCGGAAGCGTATCCTCCATTTTCTCTGCGTCAGGGTGAAGGACGAAGGGAAACTTTTTCGCGTAAATCGGTTGGTGGTCCGCGAAAAGGATGACACTTCCATCGCGAGAGAGCTCGCAAATTTCAGATATTGCGAGGAAGGCCCGTTTTCCAACGCCGGTGGACTGTTTGCTCATAAAGGATTTTGCACTGTCAGCAACAACGGATTCCGATTTTGAGATAACTTCGATTGATGTTTCCCCGATGCGCTGTGAGAGATAAGGCGCTGTTTCATGAGACTCATTAATGCCCAGAATCAACATACAGCCGCAGTTATTCAGAATCGTCATCCAGCTTTCAAGATAACGCTTTTTCAGTTGCGGGATATCCTGGATAATCATGACACAGTTAATTTGGCGGGAACGGACCGTTGCGATTTTCCGATCCCAGTCCGGGATTACGCCAAGTGCCGGAAATTCGTCAAGGAGAAAGTCGACCGGGACCGGAAGCTTTCCGTCAGACGTATGGATGTCCGCATAATCGACCAGATTGATAAATGCCATGGAGAAAAACAACGAAATAATGAATCTAAAGGTTACATCCGTGTCCGGGAAGTTAAGATAATATATACTTGGGACCTGGCCGGCCTTGGTAAGATCGATATCATCCGTAGAAAGGATATCGCTCAGCAAAGGATTGTTCAGAAGCTGGATGCCTGTAGCGAGATGTGTAATGATGTTTCCGGCCAGGTTTCCGGATGCCCGCTTAAAATCCATGTAAAACCGTGTACATGCTTCTTCAGCGGATGTAACATGCTCATGGCTGAGCAGGCTGTCCAGGAAATCGATCCCACCAGGGTTCTGAAGAAGCTCATGGACCGTTTTAATTGTTTTCTTCTCGGGAGGATATTCTTTTCCCTGCAGGACTCGAAGGATCAGCGCACTCAGGAGAGAGCCGCCCGCTCGGGAGTAAACGTCATCCCTCTCTGATATATTTGCCATGACTGTGCTGGAAAAAACCTGAACATTTGTGATGAGATTTGCTCCATGCAGTGAACCAAGACAGTGCCAGCCGTCTGACTTTTCAAGATTTTTCAGGTCGAGCTTTCTTACGACGTATCCGTTGTCCCGAAAATACGAGGAAGTCTCTCGAAACAGATCTCCTTTGGGATCGGCAATGAAGAGACTGTGTTTTTCTTTCATTGCCTGCATCATGTAGGATTTAACGAAGGTGAAGGTCTTGCCGACACCGGATCGGCCGATTGCGATCATATGGCTGTTAATACGGCCCTCATACGGGTTGAAGTCGATACACTGTCGTCCGGCGTCATCAAGCTGGCCGAGGATTATTCCCTTGCATTCCTCTACCGGTCGTATCTGGGCTGCGTCTGCGAATTCCCATGGCTGCGCGAAATGAGCATCGCCGTAGGGAGCACCGTTTTTGGAATGCAGAAACCCACGTTTAAGCTTGTCTTCTCTCTGGGCTTCTTCCCAGGTCTTATGCACCGCGGCAATTGCAAGGCCGGAGAGTAGAAAGAAAATGACCGGAAATAGCAGCAAACTCAGCTTCGTAGAGAAAAGAGCCTTCAGAACAACTCCGAATGCAAAGCCTTCTGCCAAATGAAACAGTACAAAATCCAGAAGTCCGGTAAGATAGACACTGATCAGGAATATTCCAATCAGCGTGATGCGGATTCGTTCTCTGAAGATTTCCTCCTGAGGTTTTGTGTTATATTCATCTGTATGCTCATGTTTCCTCAAATGTGAACCCTCCTGTCCATAGCTTGCTTCTGTAGCGTATCAATGTGGGTTTGCAGGGGCTTCACATCATCTGGGCAAAGACGGATAGACATTGTACATCGCATGCGCACCGCGGAACTCAGCCTGCGTTGAAGAATTCTGCGGAGATTCATAAGTCAGGCAGAAGCAGTATCCGGCCTTAAACGCGCCGTCCGGGGAAGACGGACAATCCATGAGTATGCTTTTCAGATCCGGGTAGACGGTTTCCAATTCATACCACAGGAACATCAGCTGTCCTTCCAGGCTGCTCCAATCGTAGCCGGCAGCATTGCAATAGTTGATAAGATCCTGCCAACGGCTCCTATGCCACTGGCAAATGCCAAATGATGTTCCATTGTCTCCCAGAGCTTCCGGGAATCCCTCTGACTCATACTCGATATTCGCGATAATCCCGCTAATCGCAGCCGGATTCAGATTCATTCTGTCTCTCAAAAACTGAATGATTTCTGCGTATTTGTAGTCTTCGGCTGGGACTGCAGGAAAGAATGCAACATTTTCGGTGCAATGTGATGGATCAATCTCAAAACGCTGTATTTCTCCTTCGACATCTCCGACAACATAGTCAATTCCTGAGGAATCCGAGGATATTACAATACCGACATCAAGAGTATCGCTATTTTCTTCTGAAGGGAAAAAGACCACATCTCCCGCTCTTACATTCATTCTTCCTTCCGAGGCCATGAGATTATCCGCGGTATAGAGCTGATAGCCATTCTCTTCAAACCAATGAAACATATCTGCAGCATCATTGGTCAGTGGAAAGCAGTTCCGGCTGATATATCCGAGCTGATCCGCGCACCAGCATACAAAAACCGCATTCCACCTGTGAGTCTGAACGTATTCGTTCTCCTGAAGCTCATTACTCACGGCATGCCCATAGTACCACTCATTGTATTTGATTGAATCCGAGCCAACCGGCTCTTCTTTTTCCCCGCTGTGGTATTCCCCCATCGCAACATCAGCCATCGTGATTGTGTCCGCCCACGTTAACCTTACGGTGAGCGCAATCATAACAGTCAGTGCGAAAGCCCACATAAAAACATTGTAGATTCTATTCATTTTTACCCCCTGTTGTTTGCGTATTTTGGATACCAATTATTCTGGGCTGAATAGCCCCGATTTACTGCTTTGCTTTCGGCGTCCTCCGGGCGTTCAAATCGGACGCACCACTCATATCCGGCTTGATAAGCTCCCAGGCTGTTATCCGCCTGCGACATCAGGACACTGTAAATGCCAGTGTAGGCTTCACCGCCCTGCGTGATTTCATATTCCAGATAATAGAGCTGCCCATCCATCGTTTCCCAGTCGTAGCCATTGTCGTTGCAGAACGCGATCAGCTGATCCCAACGACTCGGGTTGTGCCACTGGCAGATCCCATATGATGTTCCGCCATCGCCTAAAGCATTCGGATTGAAGTTGGATTCATGCTCAATGTTTGCGATAACGCCACAGGCTGATGACGCCGGCATGCCCATATGCTCCGTCAGAAAGTAGAAAATAGCGCTTTCGTCACTTGGGTATTCGACATGCACAATGGTTCCTGCATTCATATAGCCGTCAGCTGACATTAGGCTGGCCATGACATTGTCCTCTGAGCTGTTGCCGTGGGTTACCTCAATAGAAGTTTCGCTCACGTTGGTCACGATTCCGATATGACCCATCCCTTCAAAAAAGAACAGGTCTCCGGGAACGGCAGAATATGAGCCTCCCCCTAATTGCTTGACCTCCCTCCAGGAATAGGAGGCAAAGCCGTTTTCTTTGGTCATATAGGAAAATGTTGTTGTCACGCCGGCGTCCTTGCGGTACAGCCCGGAATCGATCAGACCACACTGATCTGCACACCAACTGACGAAAATAGCGCACCATGGCGCTTCCGCTCCCGCACGGTTGTAAAACCAATCATTATATTTCGTTCGGTTTGATCCCAGTGGGATCTCCATGCTGTCCGGAGCGTCAACTTCCGCTCTCGCAATCGCGGCTATATTGAATCCGCCCGCTCCGCCCGCGTTTGACACTGTTATCAGGTTGTGCTCCACGCAGTATTCCTTGCTTTCCCGGAAGAGATCCTCGTAATATTCCTTCTGATGGCCAGCCGCCCGGGAAAACTTTGATTTTCCATCTGCCCCGATCCAGTCTGACGCATCAATTTTCTCTCGATCCCATCCATACTCCGCTACAAATGATTCCAGAACACTGTCTGTTTTCGAAGAAAAAGCGAAGAGATCCGCATAGGCTTCAAGTGGAAATGCCAACAAGAGCAGCACGGCACAGGCAGTGGACAGAGCAACTTTCCTCTTTATCATGCCGCGCCCTCTCTGATATAGATTCCGTTGTATTTTGCTTCATCTTCCGGCAGGAGTCCTTCCCAAAGGCCAACCATGTCGAGCAGGCTGTTGATATTTCGACAGCTCACCGTGACGCTTATTACATATTTCACATGGATATAGGTAATGTCGTATTGATACTCGATCTCTTTATCCTCATATCCAATGATCGGCCCGGTTTGCTTCGGGTTTGCGGATGTTCGGACCAGAGCTCTTGCCCCGTTTTGATAAGAAAGTGTCCATCCAACATTTGAATACAGGTAGTTCCCGTAGCGGCCTTCGCAATACACCCCCTCGACATAGCGATATCCGTTATTGAACCAGGTCGAGTAATAATCACTGGGGCGTTTATCTCTCAGATAGGCTGGGTAAATATCACCGGAAGAGGCTCCGTATATCGGTTTGCTGTAATCCTTAACCGTGCGCGTTGCGGTACCGGCATCGTATTTCAGTTCTTCCGTCTCCTGTGGCCGGATACTGTACAGATTTGGACAGTCCACCTGAATGAGCATGTCCGTTATAGCGGCGCCATACTTCTTTTCATATTCCTCGGTCTTTCCCTGAGCTGCCGCTTCATCCTCCAAATACTGTGGAAGAAAGCCTCCAGTCCAGGACCTCATGGAATACTGAATTCCTTTGTTCTCACCGAGCGGGAAACAGATACGCCTGTTATCCGCCCCGTTATAACCAAGCCATTTCATAAATCCGCTGAGCTTGATATTCGCAAGGTCACCGTTCTTTTGAGCTGTATGCAGGCACAGAAGTTGCAGCGCCTCTACGTCTTTAATCGTTCGGTTCATCGCAACGACCTGCGTCCCGTCATATACATTGACCATGGATGACCGGATTTGGTTTGTTCCCGGAACATACTGAATGTCATGCTCATAGCCGTTGGCTGTGTAGGCAGAAATATACCGCCCATACATGATGCCGCTGATCTGTCCGCCATTGGCGTCCCGGTTGATAACATCGATGACCTGCTTTTGCCGCGCGGTTACCTTGTCCTTGGCTGCCTGAATCTTTCTGGAGTAAACGCTTGCCAAATCCGCCTCACTGTCCACAATCGCCAAATCTGAGTCTGTCGCCTGATCGGTATCTCCGTCTCCGGAGCTTTGACCTTTTATTGCGTTCCAGATCACCGTTCCTGTCGCTTTCAAAAAGCTGACAAACCTGCCGCTGGTCCCGGAGTAATACTCCACTTTCCATTCTTCCGCCAGTTTTGCAACCGCTTCATACAATGCCATGGGAAACAGAAAAATCGCGCAAAACAGAGAAAAGAGGATCACAATGGCAAGAAAGAGCGCAATCATACGCCATGTTTTATCCTTTGCCAGCTCCACTGCGGCTCCCGCCAGATTCCCCGACGCTGCTTTTCCTGCTGCAGCGGCTGTATGCTTCACCGTGCTGGCTGCCTGTTTTGCTACTTTGACCCCGGCTTTTGCCCCTCCCGCGAGCTCGTCTGAAGTGCCGCAATAGTTATTTGCCACTTGCTTCCTCCTTTTCTATTTTATATATTAGTTTTTTCTTAATGCCATTTTTATTATAGTATTCACCCATTTTGAAAGCAACGTCTCTGCCTCTAAGAACGCTGTTCTTGGAAAAACATAAGGATGGGCAATCGACCAAATCACCCATCCCTGTGTCGTGTTTTATCAAAAAGTCAACGTCTACGGGGCTTTTTCTTTATCGAAGTGAAAATGTTCGTAATTAGGCTTGGCTCCCTTACCTGTCGTCCGGACGCAGGCGCAGTCCTGTTTTGTCCCTCCGGATCATCCGTAAGCCAATGCCGGCCATCAGCTGACTTGAACACTGAGAACTGTGACGTGATACTGCCGGGAAGCGCAGAGGTACCTTTTCCGTTCAGGAAGGTTCTGGTTCCTGTGCTTCCGTCCAGCTTTGTGTATGTCACAGCGATTTCACGTCCACCCTGGTTTTCAAAGTTGCCCGGATTGTCGCTGTTGTTCGGAAGATCGCTGATACTCACTCTGCTGAATCCTGTTCCCGGTCTCATGTCAGTGATTGCGTCTTTGAACACGTCATATGCCATCTGTCTGGTCTGCGGGATATCTGCAGGAATGAAGTTGGGATTATTCAGCGCACGTGCCTTTGAGAAAACATCCGCGGTACGAATCGTCTCATCCAGAAGTCCGCGTGCCTGAGACTGAATGGCGTCATAGCTGTCTGAAAGCTTGACAACATCATTTGCTCTGGCCTCATCTGCCGCGGTCTGCCTCAATTTATCATAAGCTCCTGGTGTATTGGCACGGCGATAAGATTCCTGATATCCTGCAAAAGCTTCCTGTCGCTGTTTGTATTCAGCTGCAGCATCACGGTATTCCTTCGATCCGTGGTCAACACCGTTCCGCTCCAGATTGTCCAGTTTCTGTCGCGCTTCATGGACTTTCTTCTCTCCAGCCATAACTGCTGTATCATGAAGGGACTGTTTTGCTCCTTCATATGCCTGTTCAGCGGCATGAAGCTGCTCCGGAGCTGCGCCCGCCTGCTTCAGGACTTCCATGCTGGCTTTTGCGGACTGTGCGGTTGCCCTTGCCATCTTTGTCTCGGGCATAGAACCTTCATAGCTGCTGATTCTCTGTGCATCTTCACGCTGCACTGCGTCCGCCTTCTCCTTTCCCTTGGTCCGGTAGGCATCCTCATCCAGACCTTTCTCAATGTAAGCCTGCTTTGCAGGCATTGACACAGCATAGTTTCTGGACCCGTCAGCATTTGCGTCTTCCTGGCTGACCGCCTGCGCCATATAGTCGGAAACCGCACGGCCGCCACATCGATCTGTCATTGTCAGTTGGCCATTACCATCCCGAGTTTCCTTACTGTTGAGGCCAACACCGGCGGCAGCTGCCGGGATAGACGCCTGAATATCATCATCTCCGTTGAGTTCCAATACTTTGCCGTCTTCGTTCCTGATCCCGTATTCTTTGTAATTCTCATTAAAGTTCATGCGGCGAGCTGAACCTTTTCCCTCCTGAATCTGCCTTGCGTCTTCCCGAAGCTCATCCGGCATGACGGCGCCGCCGCTCTGGTATTCCTGCGCTTCATCCGCAACAGCCGCCGCATTTGCCCGAGCGTTGTTTTCTGAAGCCCTCAGCTCATCCTGTGTATATTGTGGCTGATCACTATTCAGACCAAGCATATTCGCGGAACCTGCCATAAAGCCTTTTCTCGCTTCTCGCCAGGGAGAACGATACTGAGTCGCGGTCTTTGAATCCGTCTCTTTACGTCCCTCGGACGCTGTTTTCGATTGTTCGGACGTTTTCGCTGCTGTCGCTCTCGGATCAACCGCGCCGCTGCTGGTTTTGGTATTCCCGGTTTGTTTTGCCGAGCTTGAAGTATACACAGGATTACCCGACGATTTTTGTGTATCGGCTTTTTTCGAGCTGGGAAGCATCGTGCCCGCTTTATCCGGAAGCTTTCCCGCAACTTTTGCTTTTTCCGATACCCCGCTACTCTGCTTCTGTGCCTGGTTGGCCTTATGTGCCGCCCACGCCGCGGAAACCGCGCGTCCGGCTGGAGATTTATGAGCCAGATTATCGGCCGCGCCTTTTACACCGGCTTTGGCTGCATCGCGGACGCTTGCCCCAGATCGGAAAGCCGAAGCTGCAGCATTGATACCCGCGCCGAGGTTTGTTCTTCCGGCATAGCTGCCCAGAATGCTTCCTTTGCTGCCTCCGTTCTCGCCTTTTCCTCCTCCCATACGACCGGCAAGCCGACTGAGTCCCTGCGCTCCGGCAATCAGGTCATCCACCATATTACCGCCCGTGGTGGCTACGCCAACGCCAAGCTGCTGAAGATATGAGTCAACACGTTGGGCTATCTTGCACATTGCAAGGATCATGAGGAGCTTGATCACGTAATTTGAGCTGCCAGCGTTAAACCCGGATAGGATGAGTTTCAAAAACATGACCGAGAGGGACATCTGAATCACAGATCCAACGAACATGCTGACCCATTTTCTGAATATACCGGAAGTATCGCTTGATGGGATAGTACAGTATACCAGCGGCGAGGTGTAAACCAAAACCCCAACCATCAGCCAGCGCTCGCAGATTTCAACGACAAGCTTGAATAGATTCCATGAAATTACGATCAGGAGGAAAATCTCGCAAAGCCCTTTCGCCAGATTACTCCAGCTCGCGATCGAAGCTGTCGCGAAGCCAAAGAAACCTGTTATAAATTCCTTGAAATAGACTTTTCCTTCTGTAACCGCTTCGATATTCAGAAATTGATTATAGGGAATAGACCCCAGATGGACGATGTATTCCAGCACATAACCACCCCAGTAAACTGCAGCAACGGCAAAGAAAGTCTTCATCAGGATCATTAGAGGATTATCTTTTGCGCTGTTATCAATTGATCCGAACCAGAAGGTTGCCAATGCTTTCCCGGCAATTATCGCTGTCAGAGCAACGGAAAAGCTTCTGAGATAGGTATAAAACGTTGAAAGCAGAGGAAACACATCAAGGAATGAGGACAGATTCATGTCCAATGCTTCCAGAAACATCGTCATAAAGCCTTCCAGCACATCTCCCAGAGCGCTGGACAGGGACTGAACAATACTTGCCAGCATGTCGCTTTCTCCTCTTGATTACTTGACTACTTGATTACATGGCTACTTGGTTATTTGGTGGTAAGATGATCAGGAGACCAGGCGCCAGCCTGAAAGAGGCTTTGAGCGCTTCGGATCACTGCCGGGAGCGCAAATACCGCAGCCGTTGCAATGAGAATGATGATCATGCGAGACCTTGCTTTGGCGGATTTCTGTTCATCCCCGTAGGCAAATTCAAGTCCAGACCAGGCAAGTCCTACCGCTCCGCCACCAAGAGCCATGGTTTGGATGATGCTGCCCACATTTGATTCCTCACCATTAAACCCCGACGCATAACAATGCTCTGAAAACCCTGCCGTCAGCACAAAGGCAGCAAAAACTGTCAGAAAAACTGCCAGCGCTTCTCTTATGCGCTGATCAGAAACCCATTTGAAGTTTTTCATTGTTCCGTGCTCCTTTCACAACTCAATCTAAAAATGCCCACCCGTGGAGAGGTGGGCGTTCATATTGGATATTAAAAATCAGCTGAAGCTCCATGATGCAGCTGTGAACCAGCTTCTCACCGCAGATACAATGGCGGGCGCCATAAGCACAACGGCAATAGCAACGATTATTTTGATTGCCGCGCTTTTGGCCTCCTCTGCAGCTCTAGCACCACCCCAGATAATTTTGATAACCTGGAGCGCCAGTGCCACTGCTCCGATAGGCGCAACAATGGCTATCAGAATTCTCCAGACCTGCTCAGTTCCCTTGTTAATTCCCTGAATAATGGTCTGAGAGTTTGCAAGTGCCGGCATTGCGGTAATCACAGAGCAGTAAATACCTGTCATGATTGGCGCAATCCACTTAAGGTTTCCTCTTTCCGATTTCTGAAGACTATCCAACTTCAACATCGTTTCCTTCATCTTTTCTCCTTTCCGCTCCTGTCGAAACATTTCAAAATGGCTAAAGCTTAAAGGCCATTTACTCTTGGACTTGGTTGATATGCTTTTTCGCATAATCAAATCGCATGTAAATTCTATATTGTATTTTGTTAAATGTCAACTTTTCACAGTTTAAGAACATTCCTATAAAAAAGAACGCCTCAAATTGAAAGCGTTCTTATTACAGAATTCTATCTTATCAGTTTTTCAGGCTAAATTTTCCAAAACCATTCTTTTTTTGCTGTTTTGGAAATTTTGTCTCATAGCGAGATAAACAGTGCTACATAGATTGTTGCCGATTCCTGTCATAGCTAAAATTACAGTTTGTTTCGACTGTAAATTCCCGCAGCAAGGCTATGCAAATAGTCGTCATATCCCTTGGTTTCCGACCTCCAATGGTTCTTGATCCTCTTTCCGTCAACATACTGAACATTATATTCTATATGCTGATTTGTAAGGATCTGAGCAAGTTTCCCGATATCCACGAAATCATTTCCGGACGACACAAATGGGATCTGATTGGCATTTGTCAGGGTGAGCAGTTCTGCTTTCTTTTCCCTCGCGAATTCCGGATCCCAGACAATTGTATCCACCCGGATTTGTTCTGCACGAAAGAGCTTCCGCAACACTCTGTCTGCCTCTGCAACCGCAAGGTTTCCGCATTTATCCATGTCAAAAGCGGAATACACGGTGCGAACTCCAGCTTTTCGGAGCTTTGCGGCAATCTCGGGAATCTCCTTTGTATTCTTCACTCCCTGCAGAGCAATCACCGCAACATCTGCCTGCTTATCCCTTGTCAGATACCAGAGAATCACATTTGCCTTCAGAGGACCTTCCGTAACATAAACCTTTGTTCTCCCGGAAATACTCTTCCTGCTGTGGATCACGTGTGTCCTCGCGATCCTCACAGTGGGGCCTTCCGGCAGGCCTTTGGATGACAAAGTCATATACCGTAGACCGTTCTTGCCAAGAGTATCGCGCCGGGTTTGTATGCCGACGATGTTTCCCTCATACGATATGGTTGGGATCAGCATCCCAGTATCATAGCGAAACGCCCACTTTTCGGGAGCAATCCGATAGAATCCTGGCACTCCTTTTAGGTTCACGCCCTGACGGGTGAGATCTCCCGCAATCAGGATACCCGCAACCACATCTCTCCACCGATAAATGGAAAGGGCCGGCGACTCTTTACGGATTGTTTCGATGTCATTCGACCAATACCAGTCAGAGACCGCTTTCCCATCCGGATGATCTTTTACCACCATATAACTTGGCGGGAGCGTAGCGAACTTACCTTGATAGGCTACCTTTTCAGGCAGACCTCTTGCCATCAGATTTTCTGCGTGTTTTCGTGACAGCTTCAAATACGGTAGTTGAAGCAAAGCAGAGTATGCTTCATTCAGCGTTTTGTCTTCTGCCGGATAGATGTTTCTGTCTTTGACAGATGTTTCCCTGGTCTTGCAGACTTGAGGGCTTTTGCTTCCGAGTTCCTCGCAGAGTTGGTGAAAAACCTTTTTCCGATCCAATTGATAAGACGGAACTCCCAGGCGCACTCGGCTGTATAAGTCGAGTGCGCCGTTATTCCGCTGCATATCATCCGGACAATGGAAGCAGTGATAAACACAGTTCACCAAATCTACATCCATTGTATACCCCCGGTGGCCGCAAAAAGGACAATGAACCTTGATGCTTCTGGCGCCCGGATGGCTTTTTGGACTTCTTTCAAGACCCAGCAAATCTACAATATCTTCAATGGGGATACTAAACTGGGCCATGTTCAAGCCCTCCTTACTGATTGAGTACCAGCTTTGCCGCTGCTTTCAGATCCGCATTTCTGCATGTGGCATAGAAACGCACATCCTTGGGCCTCTTGGCTAAGACCTCTCCGAGAGGATGTCCAAACCATTCTCCCTTCATGGGAACAATAAATGTCAGTGCTTCTTCCCGTGTTTTAGGCGCGTTTCCCGTTTCCGGGACTGTCGTTGCCTGCCTTACGGGCTGATCCACAAAGGCCGGAGTAAATGCCGGCGTGCTGGGCTGAGGAGTCGAGTCAGGCTTAGCTGGCACAGCGGGAGGCGTCGTCTGAAAGCCCCCGGTGATCGGATTTCCGGCAGTTGGCCCAAGCCACTGCGGGCTGAACACAAAGAAATCTGTGCCCATGCCTCCGTCGCAGGGGATATCTGCTCCGTTCTCGCTGTCAAGGGCGCTTGAAAACACAGACCCAAAGCCAGCGTTAGCCAGCGCGCGGCCTTTGGCAATCGTTGCGCAGCTCTGAATGCAGTAATCTCCGCCTTTGCTTCCGTTGAGATTGATGCCTCCAATTCCATGGCCAACTGCTTCTCCGTCAATATAGACTGTACAGCAGCTTTGAATGAAATTGGTACCGGGGACAATTTCCACCGGCCGCTCTTCAATCAAACAGGCTTTTCCGTTTTCCTGACACCAGATCTGGAACCAGTACACACGCCATTCCACCGTCAGATATAAACGAGGGTTTTTGTTTGGATCATTTTCCAAATTGATCAGATGCTCTTTGGGTTCAAAAGAGCATTTCCGTAGGACATAATCAGCGCCGACAGTCATATCCGTGGTGCTGACGGCCTGCATTACTTCCATACTTTCCATATTGCTCATGTATTTGTTCCTTTCTTTCCCATCATTCACCAACTGCTGGCGCCTGTGTTATTGGGTGGCTGATACCCCTGCTGTCCGGCCGAAGCCTGCTTTTGGCTCTGTCTGTAGCTGTTCTGCTGATATTCATATGCCGCAACACCGCTTTGAATCAGTGGGATCCCATAAGCCATTTCCCATGCCGTGATGAAGTGGGAAACCGCATAGCAGCATCGCCACATATCGTCGTCCGAGATCTGGATAAACAGATTGACCTCATTGCGTTTGGTGTTGCTCCTATAAGATGTCGTTCCGTTTTTCTGTTCATTGGGGGCTGCTTCAAAATTGGAGATGTTTACAGACCAGGGGGATTTCATCACTTCATTCTTGGCATTGAACTGCTTCCTCTGGATTGAAATCACAGAAACACGAACAAAACCGTCATTGGATCTGGAGTAGGGGTTTACCCGTTCCTGCCGATAGCTGAAGTCGGCGTAGGGTTTTCCATAGGCTGTCGCCGGAAACTTCTGATAGTCTGTATAGACCGTTTCAGCTCCCCTGGCTGCATTGCCGAAGTCCGCGAGGGGACCCTTCGGATGCCCACTCTGTTTGAGGATGCGTCCACAGGCAGATTTCACGCCCTTTACCAGTTCAAAGAAGGATTTATAGATACGATCCACCTGGAAGGCCACCGTTGTTCCGTCATACTCCAAGTCAACCGCGTTTCTGCGGCAAACCTCCAGCATCTTGTCGATCAAAAAGCACGGGACAATCGCCTGCGCTTTCTGGCTTCCATTGGAATTGTCCTGAATCAGGAGCTTGATTCCGCTTGTCGGAGCGTGCTTTCCGCCGCCGATTCCCTGCAGATTGGCATAATCCTCAAGGAAAGCCAATGTCAGGGCATTTCTGAAATCAAGAAACTTGTTTTTGCTGGCAGCTTTGGCAATGGTTCCATAGATGCGGTCAACAGAGCCTCCCGGATCTCTTGTCCTAACTTCCACGTCATACCCTCCTTAAAAAGCCGAATTGATAATTCTTTTCTTTACAATGTCAACCAGAGTTTTCGGCAGCTTGCTTAGATCGGTAATGTCGATAAAAGAATCCCCGTAGATTGCGGCGATGTTCTCTTTGTCGTCTCCGATGGCGCAGGCCAGGACCTCAATTCCTCTCTGTTTACACTGCTTTACAATGTTCTGTATGTCTTTTGCTGCTTCCTCTCCGCCATAGCCTTCATCATTCGGGCGACCGTCTGAGATGATAATCAGCAGACGGACCTCCTCCTGGCGCTTCTCAAGAAGCTTAGCGGAAATCGTCAGCGCCGCTCCATCCCGGTTGCAGTTGTTTGCCCGCATTTTGGTCAGTGCCGCGGCCATTCTTGCCGCCCGATATCGATCCTTGTTGCTGATCTGCTCATAATCCGCATAGATATAATAGTTTACGCAGACCCCTCTCTCAGCATTGTGGCCGGCTACCGCGATCGGGATATTCAGGCCGGTACAGAAATCATGGAGCAGGAGCGACGCCTTCATTGCGGATTCAATGCGATTTCCGCCCATAGACCCCGAGTGATCCACCAACACCGACAAAGCCATATCCGGCAGATCCTGCGGAAGCTTTTTGTTGGCGAAGAACCGCTGATCCGGCCTGTAGGCGTCGGATGGGATGATTGTCCTTCCAAATTGCTTATGTCTCTGGACATAACCGTCTTTCAGATCTCTCAGTGCATCCAGCATCTGTTTTTGAAGTCTGCGGGATACGGGCCTGAGCTCTTCCATAATCATATTGTAGTTGTTCACGTCTGACGCCGTTACACCAAGGACACGATCCGTGTTGACCTTGATCCCCTTATGCGAGCCGGCATCATTCACTGCCGTTACCGCGTCAACCAAAACAGCTGAAGCTTCGCCTTCCAGCTCATCCTCCGCCTGGTTTTGAGCAATTTCACTGGTAATGGAGTTCAGTGCCTGGTAAACCGCTTCTTTGCCCTGCTTGGACATCGCGTCCGTCGCGGCCTTCGCTCCGGCCTGATTCTTTTCCGGAACCTTGCCGTTTCGTTCGTTGGCACGGCGTGTAATGGCGATATCCGATGAATGGTGATTCTGAGGGGCAGGATTGCTACCGAGATTTCCTGTTCCTTTGTTCAAAGCATTCAGCAGCTGCTGAACGTCGTCCGCCGAAATAGATGAGGTCGGCTGCTGGTTGTTTCCACCTTGCCCGCTTTGTAGCTGTGAGCCCTGATTGCCCTGAGTGTTCTGGTTTTGATCATTCCCGGAACCGGAACCATTCGGATTCTGCTGGGTTGCTGAAGATCCCTGCTGCTGATTCTTTTGATCCTGAAGTTTCTGGATTGCATTTCGAATATAGGGCCAGAAGTACAGGAGCATCCAGTTCATCTCACTGAATCTTCTGCTGATGTCGTCTGTCGCGCAGGCAATCCGCGCATGCTCCTGAATCTTCTCAATGCTTTGCCAGTAGTCACTGGTTTCTACCGTCTTCTGACTGCGTGCAAGCACCTCGTCAAACAGGCAGAGTTGAAACATATTGTTCGTCATGAAGACGAGTTCATCCTGCTCGCCGGTATTGACCTTGTGAACTTCCGATTCAAAGAAGTCGGCATCGGCTTGCTTCGCCTGGCGGGAGAGATATAAGCTCTCCCCGACAAACGCCCCGTAGGCATCGATCAGGCTGTCTTCATCGTGTCGGTCCGCGATGATGTTATCGAGATCTTTGAAGACCGTCTGGAAAATCTGCCTTGTGTGCGGAGCCTGCAGGGCATCCTCCATATCCGTCCAGTCAGCTTCCTGCTTGGCGTTCATATTCCGGGGCTTCTCTCCATAGAAATGGCCGGAGTCAATGTACCTCATTGCATTTCGGAACTCATTGAAATCATTGAACAGATCATGTGCTTTCTCGTGGAAAAAGGTTCCCATGAATCCAAGGAATTTTCCTTCGAGATTATCAAAGTAGTCGAGCTTATGCGACGTGCAATTAAGATACATCCGAGTGCCGTTTGTATACCCGGACGGAGCGTCCGGCCCTCCGTCATCTACAATGATTGTGGTCGTCTCTCCCGCTCCGTTTCCCATAGAAACAGCAAGACTGCTGAGGTAGCTCTTGAGTTCTTCGCTCATCAGCACATCCCTGGCAGTCAGTTTACTCTTCTTATCCAATGCGAGTTTTCGCACCTTTGCTCTTATTGCAGGGTCAAAGCCCATAATCTTACTCCTCCTTCTTAAATTGACGTTGTCAGGGCTGCCATCGTTGTTGCGACGCAGCCATCCATGATTTCCTGCAAGGTTTCCGGATCGGAGCAGGCTTTGCTCACCACCGCTTCTCTGCAGGTATCCGTAATCGCCGATTCTCCCTCAATCATCACAAGCTGGACCCAACGTTCCAGTTCTACAATTGAGATATCGCCCTCGGTGATGTCCCGATCTTTGCAGTATTTCTTGATTGCTTCCCAGACCTGGTACATCTCGTCCAGCAACTGATCATCGTCAAATCCGGTGTTGAGTTTGATTCGTTCCAGTGCACGCTCCCTGGGGAGCTCATAAGAATCAATGACGAAATCCATACGCCGCATAAACGAAGGATCAACGGGCCGGCTGGAATTGTACCCGACATTATCCGTCCAAAGTACCATGGCGTCATGGTGACGCCGCACATATCCGCCCGTAGGCAACGGAATCCGAGATCCGGGCTTATCAAAGTTGTTGAGTCCGACCAGTGTGGCAGAGTCACGGATCCGGCCAAACTCGGACGGTTCCACAATCCAGCCTTTTTCCAGCGCAGTAACAAAAGGTGAGACTACGAGCTTGAAATGGGACGCATTGCTGCGAGCCACCAGAGCCTCATCCCTGGCTTTCATCACTGCGTCGGCTTCGATGCTTTCATCAATCTTGCCCGTCAGCACTTCATAGGCACCGACAGGATCCATCTTGATTTCCTCAAATGTTGGCAGGCTTGCCGCTAATGCGCCGCTGTCTGTATCCGGATTGGGAACAAACTGGCTTAGGAAGTCATTCAGTTCCGTCTGGCTGCTGCAGGTAATGCGCACAAACGGCGTATGCAGGATGCAGGCCAGTATCTCAGCCCCTGTGGATTTACCGAAACCTGTTCCGCCGCGCCAGCACATGTTGTTGATAGGAGCCTTGAATTCTCTGCTCTTCACAAACCGCCTCGCAAAAGTCATGACCTCCGCCGGAACAGGCATCTCCTCCGGGAAAACCGGGATCAGGTCCTCTTCCTCCGCTGTCCAGACCCTACTGGCAGCATAATCGGCAAACTCCGCTTTTGCGGATGCGATGTCGTTTTTTCCAGCAGTTGCTGTCATAGGAACGCCAGCTGGAACCAGAATATCAGGATTTCCGCAGATTACCTCCGCTGAGGCAAACTCGTTGGCGTCAATCCTGCGTGTTGTGAGAAGGCTGATATTACCATTCTTCAGGCCACAGGGTATCCCGTTCTCATAGGTCAGGCCATAATACAGAGCATCGTTTACTCTGTTGACCACATCTTCCGGCATTACACCGGTCGATTCGAACTCCTTGCGGCAACCCTCTATCATTTCCCAAGTAATAGAGCGATCATTGCCGTTCGCTCTGGATCTGTCCGCCTCAATCAGGATAAACAATGCCAGAATGGAGGATGGATCAAAATTGGTATCTTTGTTTCCAAGTCCTGGGACGGTCTTATGCCGCCCGGTCTGTTCACGGATAGCTGCGGTTAACGCGCCGTTTGCCTGCGCAGAAGCCAGAATCACTGTCCCGTCAGGACGTGCCCACTGCGAAGCATAGCTTCCTGATGTGATCCTGCAAATCCCGATCTCTGCGTTTTTTCGGTCAACGATGCTGAGCAGCGCCCGAATGCAGAACGCGTTGAGCTTTGTCGGCATATGTGAGTTGCTGGTGTTATAGCTGGAGCAGAAGTCAGAGTTCGTTGAATTTGCCCAGCTGTTGTAGGGAATCGGACGGTTTTCCGCCTTCCATCCCTCTTGATTCTTAAAGAACGCATAGCTGTCTACTCGTGAAGTTGCCATTGTTTTTTTCTCCTCCAAATCTTTTTTCAAAATAGATATAGAAAGAGCCAGACTCATCGTTCCTTCGATCAATCTGGCTCGTAACAAAGAGTAGCTTTATATATAAACGGCAAGTTTCCGGCGGCATTTTTCCACCGTGAAACTAATTCCGATAACTTTACAATATTATATGTTTTGTTTTTCTAAATGTCAATTTTCGGTACGGTTAACGAAAAAGAGCTGAAACCGAAATGGTTCAGCTCTCTGTATAAAGCTGTATTTCAGCTTTGAAACTCTGCGCCAAGACCTGCGCCAATGACTTCACCTATGAGTTTGCTCCTCACTTCTGCAGGAAGAGCCGCGCAGATGCCGATCACATTCAGCGCTGTCTGATCCTTCAGTTCCCGGACTTCATCTCCCGACTTATAGAAACAGGGTACCATTTTGGTGAAGTCTTCTGCAACGAAGTAATCAAGAGCGAGACCTGTCTCGAAAGCGAGGTACATCAAAAGGCTCATTCGGGGACTCTCACGCTTGAAATCTTCAATAATGAACTGGCGAATATAGTTCCGAACGCCGTAGGGCGTCTCCTGTCCGAACAGTTGATAGCTCTGTGTGCCCTTATCATCGCTCAGCTCAAAGATTCTTTCACCAATCATTTCTGAGAGGTCACGATGCGGTGCATTTGCGATGTCTCTCGGGTTTTGCTTTTCATAAAGAGCCATCTGCGTCTTTGCTTTCCGGAGAAGTGCTTCTTTCTCTTCTGCCGGGATCTTTGCCATTGCCCTCGCCATCTCGGCATAAACCGACGGGAGCATAATTTCCCCTTCGGCACCAAACATAAGCTTGTGGCAGGATTCATGCATCACATTGTATGCAAAGGGGGTAATTACCGCCGCACTCGGGCTGAAAGGCCGTTTCCCTTGAAAGTACTTGGAGAGCATGGTTTTGTTCATTCCGGACATTTCGGCCGCTGCCACACTGCTCAATCCGATGGATTTCATCTTCTGAGTAATATGCCGCCCCGCCTGGAACTGCGCCAGAAGCATTTCCGGAACCCGATCTGGGGAA
>Ga0256407_10004878_pt1 | contig 21941 bp, 5 predicted proteins | sample RumenRJG_04DNA_FD_193489 | JGI IMG/M metagenome (GOLD analysis project Ga0256407, IMG submission 193489) | Bovine rumen microbial communities from Lethbridge, Alberta, Canada - RJG_04 | ecosystem: Host-associated > Mammals > Digestive system > Stomach > Rumen | place: Canada: Alberta | collected... | reverse complement strand
CAGAAATGGTCTTGCTTGTAGTAGGTGTCATTCTCAATCTGGATGCCGGTCACATTGTCAAGACCAGCCTGATTGGGGGCGTAGCGGAACGATAGCCAGGTGCCGTCCATATTGCCATTGCCAATCACGCCATAAGTGTAGTCAGTCTGAGTGAAATTGCCACCTTTGGGCCACTCACCAATCTTGTGAAGCTCCCCATCTTTAGTTTTCACATGAAAGCTCTGCTTACTACCATTTCTTTCAAAGCCATTGGGTTGACCGTAGTGATAGCGGAACTTGACCAGGACGGTTGGAGCCCCTATCGTCAGTTCGCCGCCGTAATCGGTCTCAAAGCCACGGAAATTGTTCATTCCCGTGTCTTCGTTGATTCCGGTGCACCATTGATAGCTTTTGCCATGGCTCACCTCGGCAACATAGATGTTACACATGTAGGTGCCGCCGCCCGCGTCACTGAAATTGCCCGAGATGGCACTCGCTGCCAACGAACAAAGCAGCAACATCGCCAAGGCAAACACTATCCTAATGCGACAATCTTTCATTTTCATATTTATTGGGTTGTCTTGAATACAATAATTATGGAGTTCTATCTAATAAAGTGCAAAAGTACTACTAAATACTATTAACATCAATACTCTTAATTGTTAATAAAGATTAAATTGTATAATATTAACTAAAAAGCTGTTCCCTTTGTGCTACTCCGCCGCCACTCTGCACACTGTCACCATCATGTATAGGCACCACTATCCTACTACTCTATTCGCGAGCAAGTTTTCTACTGGCGGAACTTCAGGGAAGCTATGGATTATTGACAGATATGGGGGGCGAAAGCAAAATAAGCACGATGAATCGTGCTTATTTTGCTTTTTCTGGGCAAGGCCAGAAGCATTCTGTGCATTAATCACGCTTGATAATCTGCTGGATGACGCGCTGGCCGCCCTGGGTGGTAGCCTCGACAAAGTAGATTCCGGCGATGAGGCTACTCAGGTTGAGGGTCGCCTGGTTGTCATCGAGGGTGAACTTGTCGACACACTTGCCATTGAGCGTGTAGACCTTGACCTCACCCAGGAGGTCGCCCGCACGCACATTGATCACATCGGTGACCACTGTCGGGGTGATGGTGATGGATGTCGATGCCATCACATTGGCGACACCCGAGGTGTTGTTGAGGTCAAACACCTGCGGCTGCTCGAGGTCGCCATAGATCCAGTCGCTGAGCCACTGCAGACGCTCGGCAAACCACACTTTCTCGCCGCCCCATAGGGTGGCAAAGTACACATTCTTGCCGGCCTCGTCGGCATTGCCGGCGATGGTGAGCAGATACAGGCCATCGTCGGTAGCGGTGGTCACGCCGCGGCACTCGCCGTCGACAAATGCCGCCAGGCACAGGTCATCCACGTCGACACCGTCCTTGACGATGCGTGCCACCACATTCATGTTGTCGCTGAACTGGTGGTGGTCGACCGGCGTGAACGGCAAGTCGGCCGGAGCACGCATCACCGGTGGGGCCCCTTGCACATAGCTGGCATCGATGGTGGGATAGCGGAAGGTCACCGGCTGCGTGTTGCACGACTTGTAGTAGTAACCCATGCCCGGAACGACTGCGGTGAGGTTGCCCTCCCACTTGTAGCCGTCGTAGAAGGCTACCTGGGTCTTGCTCTTGATCATATCGCCACGGGTGGGGTTGAGGTCGGCAAACGCCTCTTGCAGACTCAGGTTGTAGATTGACAATGGCCCGATCCAGTTCCATCCCGGATGGATGGTCTGCATGGTGGTGCGTGTGTCGATCATGCTGCCCACGATGCTGTGGCCAACATCGCTCTTGACCTTGATCTTGTAGAGGTTGCCGATGGCCAGGGAGTCAAGTCCTGTCGAGGTCCAGCGGGTGCCGCTGTTCATGGCAAATCCCTCCTTGCCCTTGACGGTGTTGAACACCTTGGCGTGTCCCAGGACGCTCTCCAGGTCTCCCTTCTCGGGCTTGACGTAGAGCGAAATCCAGTTCCACCCGGCATTCAAGTCAAGCGTCTGCTCAATGAGATTGCCAACGACCCACTTGACCGGAACGTCGTAAGAGCCTACGACATCGTTGGGGCTGTAGGTGATCTTGACAGTCTTGCCGTCAAGAATGGTGCTCACGTCACTGAGCACGACCCCACGATCGGCATCATAGATGCGGAACTCCACGGGTTGCGCCTTGGTGATGTCTTCAAGACCATATACGGTCATATTGACGAAATAGGCGTCGCGCGTGGTGACCAGCTTAGGCTCGGCGGTGCCGCGGCACTCGCCGTCGACAAATGCTGCAATGATGGTGTTGGGGTTGCTGCAGATTTTGTCCTCAAAATAGATTTGTCCTATCAAGTTCATCGAGCTTTCGTAGTTGCTCGGATCGACGTTCCACAAGGGGGTATTGCCCCAGACGTAGACCCGGACGGGCAGCGGTGTGCTGATGTCATCATCATTGACGGCGTACAGGTAGAAGATGTGGTTGCCCAGCGGCGCGTTGGCACCCACGATGATTTGGATGTCGACCTGTTCGTTGATGCCGAGCACACCCTTGGGGTTGGTCACGGTCACCCACGAGGGCATGCCGGTGATTGTGTAGTTCTCAGTCTCGCGGCCACGGTTCCACAGGGTTGCGACGCAGCTAGACTCGTACAACCTCTCCTTTTGGATGTCGACTCCGTCATACTGCGACCAGGCGAGCGTGCGATAGTCAACCTCGGCACTCCAGGTGATGGTCTCAGAGAGGTTGTCCTGCATGTCGCGCACGTTCTTGACAGTGAACGTGAGCAGGTTGCCCTGCATGCGGGCCGGCAGCGTGTTGAGGTTGATGTAAATCTCGTTGTTGCTGGCCGTGAAGTCAAAGTCAAGGTTCTGCTTGAGCGGCGAGGTGCGCAGGGCCGGTGCCGTGGCCGCCTGTGTGATGCCGTCGCCCAGGGCGGCAGGAGTGTTGATGTGGTACTCGCCAGGCGCCTTGTTGTCGAGGCTGAACTCGTTGATGATGTTGTTGCTGGCATCCAGGCGGCTGCGCTCCATGGGATAGTAGGCGATGAGGCCAGCCACCTTTGCGGTGTCAACCTGGTTGTAGCAGTTGGCTGTAATCGAGGTGCCGTCGGTGGCCACGTTCCACAGTCGCAACTCATCGATGTCGCCCTTAAAGAAGGTTGTCTCGACCGGTGTGGGCAACGAGCGCTTGAGGCGGGAGCCGATATAGAGGTTGTCGCCGGCCGGCTCGGGGATTTGCTGCTCGGGAATGCTCTTGACCGCAGCACCGTCAACGTAGGCCACCGCACCCACCCCGCGATGCACGTTCAGGGCGAAGTGGTGCCAGTTGCCGTCGTTGTAGTTGACATTTGACACGATGATGGGCAGGCCGTTGGAGTCGAGCGATGACTGCCCGTTGTTGTAGAGCTGCAGCACGAGCGAGTTGTCAACGTCAAAGGTCAGGGCCAGGCGGTCGGTGATCGAGAACAGCGTTGCCCCGGCATTCGCGTCGCGCTCGCCGCGGAACCACATCTCCAGCACGAAGCTGTCGGTGGGCCGGGGCGAGATGCTGCCGATGGGAACCTTGATGGCGTGCTCGCCGTCGAGGTGAGCGGCCAGGTTGGTGTTCTCGATGTTCCACGACTCGGCGGGCAGGTGGATGTTGCGGGCGCGAGCATAGTCGGTCACGAGTGTGCCGTGTCCCTCATCCATCTTCCAGTATCCCACCAGGCCGGGCATGTGGGCAGCGACTACCTCGTCCTTCATACCGAGCAGCGTCCGCACGGGCGTATTCTTGTTCCACAGCACCAGCTCATGCATCATGCCGGTGTAGTCGCGGCCCAGGGTTAGACGCCCATTGACATTGTAGTCAGGCATGTTGATATTGTCGAAGAGCATCGTCTCCTTGTCATCCTCGGCCAAGAGCATCGACAGGGTGTTGTCGCCGCTGGCAATGCCGTCGACGTAGTTGAACGCCAAGAAGACCCACTTGTCGACCGGAACGATGTCGGTTGAGGTGGCTGTGGTGCCGTTGATGTCGGCCACAACGTTGCCGCTCTCGTTGATGCTGAGCGAGAGCCTGTTGCCGCCAACACCATGCTCGATGAGCGAACCGCCGGCCTTCCGCTTGATCCACAGCGAGCCCGAGAAGCTGGTGTTGTTGATGGGCAGATAGGCATCAGTCTCGATGGGCGTGCCGTTGAACTGCAGCGACACGTCGTGGCTCACCTGCGAGTCATTGAGCGAGCCGGTGATGAAGAAGTTGTTATCCTTGGTGAGGTAACTCTCGCGGATGGCTTCGTTGAAGCGGATGTAGATATCGTCGGTCGGAATCAGCTGGCCTGTGTTGGGATGGGCCTGCCCTAACAACTTGGGCCCGCGTGTGTCGCGGATAACGGTCTGCTCGGGCGTCTGGTTGGTGTACTCCTTGTTGCCGAACATGCAGATGCTCTCGGCCGCGACAACATAGTTGCCATCGAAGTCGGGCAGTTCCAGGTTATACACGATGTTGGGCTGGTCGTTATCGAGCAGCGACTGCACGTCGGTCTCGCGGCCTTCGGGCAGATACTGCTGGCTGGTGAACCACTCGTGGGCAGTGACCCACTGAGCGTCGCCGACAAAGCGGTACTTGAGGCGGATGCCCTTCAGACCGGTGAACATGCGGTTGATGTCACTGATGGTGACCTTGAGCTGCTCGCCGCTCTGCACCGCGCGCTGGTTGAGGATGTTCTTGTCGAGCTTGAGCGTGATATCGGGCGCGGCAGGCACAAAGTGGGCGCTGAACGACACTTCGCCAAACGACCACGCTGCGGGTTGGCAGGTGTTGGCTATGACCAAGGTGATGTCGTTGTAGTCGAGTATCGAGTGGTCACTCTGCTTGATGGTGAGTGTCTTGGTCAGCGGCACACCATATTGTAGCCACAACTCGGTGCCGTTGAGCAACGACTGGCCGTCCATGAAGATTTGAAGTCCATTGGGATTGGACTCGGATTTGACATAGAGGAAGATGGGTGAGAGTTGCTCGTGCACCTCGCTCTCGTTGGTAAACACGACTTGCACTTGCGCCTCCTGCCCGGCGGGGATGTCGACAAAGTTACGCACGGGCATCGAAACCTTGGGGTTATCGAGCCTCATCGTGGCATAGTCGAGCGTCTGTCCCGGGCGGTAGTACTTGGTCTGCGTCTCACCCTCGTAGGGGCAACGCGTCTGTCCGCCACGGGTGCGGAAGATGGGTCCCCAGTTGTGTGGCGACTTGTAGATGTCCACGGAGTGGGCGTTGCCGCGCTGGGTGTCGTTGAGCGTGTAGGAGAAGCGCTCGTTGTTGGTTGTCTCGTCCACGGAGTGTATGGTCTGGTGGTAGCCGATTTCGGTGGTGGCGATCAGCAAGGCACCTTTCTTTTCGATTAGAAAGCCGTTCTTGCCCTTGTAGGCAAGGCCGGTTTTGAAATCTTCCACCGAGTTGTGCACCTCCTTGGTCGAGGAGCCGGTGGTCTTGGTGACTGTCACACCGCGCTCAAACGACTCGTTGCCAATCAAGTACTTCGCGTCGGCGAAGGCCTTGAGCTTGTCCTCCTCGTTGTCGGCGAGCGTCTTTTCCCACTTGGCGATAATCTCGTTGCACCACATCACGCTGTCACAGCCCTCGTAGCCCTGCGGGAAGCGGGCCCAGTAGCTCGGCCCGTCAAAGCCGTCCTTGGCCTCGTCGCCCCAGGCCTTCGTGTCGGTGTTCGACGTGCCGTACTTGGCGTCGGTGCTGGGAAGGTAGGTGTAGTAGGTGGGCACGGCAGGATCCTCCTCAATCTCGGCCGCCGAAGTGATGTGCTTGAGCATCGCGTTGCGGGTGCGCTTGATGTTGTCGAACAAGGTGGTCTCGATATACTTCTGCGAGTACTCGAAGTGGGTGTTGAACTTCTCGTCCATCGCCATGGTCTCTTGCATGCCCACTACCCACTGGCCTTGGTCGTTCTTGTACAGACCCACCCTGTCGGCCGCACCAATGATGTAGTTGGTCGAGTAACCGATAAACACATCGCCGTCGCGTCCCACATAGTTCATGTTGGACGAGGTGGAGGTGGCGTCACTCGTGGTGTAGGTGACCGAGGTGTGGTTGTCCCAGGTCTTGTTCACGTCATACTTCCAGGTGACCGCATTCTCGTGGACACCTTCGCTATAGTGTAACTTGCCGAAGAGAACGGGTCCGGTGACTATATCAACCGCGTGCGTGGCGTGGATGTCCGATCCAATATCGCTGCCGTGGTGGATGCCGCGCACGGTGTAGCTGTACTCACTGGTGACGCTGTCGGTGGCCCAGGTGGCGATGGAGGCGTCACCGGGCGGGTCGCGCAGCACCATCTGCACATGGCTGGGACCTGCGGTGATGAAGTTGTTGCCCGTGGGCACCACGCCGAAGACGATGCCTGTCAGGCCTTCATACCTCCATAACTTGGTCTGCTTGTTGATGACCATCGAGGCGTTCAGGTTGCGGGTGAAGGGTGCGGTGAGGCTCGGGATACCGGCCCGCCACTGGTAGCGAGCTTCGCCCTCCGAGTCAAGCACCACTTGATTCGACTGGAGCTTCACCAGGTCACCGCGCCTGAATATGAGTCCATCCGTAACGGTATCGACGGCGAGAATCTGCGCGTCGTCACCCATCTCGTTGTCAAAGGTGATAATCGAGTCGCGCAGCATGTCCTTGTAGAGCTTGGGCTTGCCGCTGTCGTTGTTGGTATAAGGCTCGTAGGCCTTGACCTTGAAGGTGTAGAGGCGTCCCATTTGGAAGACCGGGTAGCCGTAGTTGTAGGTCACTTGCCTGGTGTCCTCATCGTAGTCGTAGAGTGCCAGTTTGACATCCTGCCCGGCATCGCGCACCACGATGGTGTCGGTGCCAAAGGCACCGGTCGGAGCACCGTTCTGGGTGATGTCCATCACGGGCTGCGAGCGATAGGTGAGCATCAGTTTCTTGTTGCACTTGAACAGCTGCAACGCCTCCTTTCCGGGCGTGAAGACCGTGTCGGGGATAACGGTGTCGATGGGGTGAGAGAGGTCAATGGCCGGCACGCTCCGGAAGAGCTCATCGTTATCCAGCGACTCGTTCTTGGGGAACTTGACGCTCGCCACCTTGTAGCGGATGGGTGGCAGCAGCGCGCTGAACTCGCCGGTGGTGGCATCGGTGGTGATGGTGATGATTTTGGCTGCGTCCTCGTTGCCGCCCTTGCGCACGGCCTGGCTAGCGGTGGCGGTGGTGGCCGCTGCCACCGGCACGTCGTCGGCGTTGGCGACCCACTCGACGGTGGTGCCGCTCACGCGCTGCACGGCGTTGAGTAAGTGCTGCGGGTGGTCGAGCGGAGTGAGCGTGATTTCGGCACAGCCGATATTGTTCTGGCTCACGCCGTAGCCCAGTGGCTTCTGACCCTCGGTCTCGCCGCCGACGATGCGGCCGGCCACGATGGCCAGCGTGTTGTCGAAGAAGTCAATGTGGGTGTCGTCAAGGAACTCGTAGGTCGCGTCCTGGGCGGCCGGATAGCGGCCGGCGCCCTCAAAGGTGTGATAGTCGCGGCGAGCCTCAATGAAGTGGCTGCCAATGGGCACATCAAGCTCATACTCGCCCTTGGCGTCGCTCATGATCAGCTTGCCGTTCTTGCTGCAGGGCAAGCCGTCCACGTAGAAGGTCACACTGTCCACCGGGATGGTCGTGCCGCTGTAGCGGATGGTGCCGCGCACCTTGAAGCTTGACACGTCGATGAAGTCGGCATTGTTGATGGTGAGCGACGTGCCGCCGATAAATGCCGAGCGGCTCGTGGGGTTAAAGCTGTGGATGCCCTTGGTGGGATAGATGCTGTAGCGCGTGCCGCTGCCGGCGTAGGGGATGCCACGGATCTCATACTCGCCCTTGTTGTTGGTCACGCCGTAGGCCGACAGTTGGTCGGACGACGGAACGACGTCGCTCGGACGTGTGTTGGGACCCACGTCAATGTGGTTGCTGTTGGGAAAGCCGTTACTGCACGAGATGTCGAAGGCGTACGAATCGAGGCCCTCGTCAAAGGTGATGTAGGACTTCAGGCCGTCGCTCTCGCCACTGATGAGCCGGTCCACATCGGCCGTAATCTCGGCGGCGGGGAGCACGCGGTTCCACAGGCGCACCTCGTCCACGTTGCCGGTGAAGTCGGGCAGCAGCACCCAGTGGTCGCCAAGGCTTTTTGGCTTATACTCAGATGTAATCTCCATCTTCATATTGCGGAAGCGCGGACCGTAGTAACCACTCCAATACGCGCTGTCTTGGGCTTCAATGTAATACCGAAGTTTGGTTGTCCCTTCAGGGATGGTAAAACTTGTAGAATAGGTCTTAAAATCACCGTGACTCGATAAGTCGTTGCAGACGATATATTCACTCAAAGTTTTATCACCATCCATTGCTAACACCTTGACAGTACAAACCGTGGCTCCCCATGGCGCGGCTTTACTGACAGATGCTGAGACCGTTAGGTCAATCATGTCGGGTTCGATAGGAGCTTCTTTATATGCCCATAAGCTCTCATAAGTGGAGGCGAAAGCGTTATCTTCAATCGACCAATGGGCAGTTGCAGTGTTACCTAAGCTCCAGCCATCGAACGATGTGCCGTCGTCGTTGAGCAGCATGGCTCTCTCTTCCGGATACCTGGCAGTGGTGCTGACGTTCTCGGTGTTGGTGACACTTTTGTTGCCGGCGGTGTAGGTGGTGACCTTGCTCCCGTCACACATCAGTGACACCTGCGAGAACTCGCCCACCGGAATGCCACCGGCCACGGTGTTGTCCAGCAAGAGGTCAAACAGTTGCTTGTCGCGGTTGAACTTCAACTGGAGTTTCGCCGGCGCGTCGAGTAGCGTCATCGTCCGGTCGGTGCTGTCGGGACGTACCATCATCTGCAGGGTGAAGGGCTTGTGGTCGTTGACAACTTCGGCCAGGTTGGTGAAGGTGAGCGCATCGCCGGGCTCCAGCACGCTGCGGCTGTGGTAGGGGGTGTCGGTGTGCACGTCGCTCTCGCGCGAGAGACTCACGCGTACTCCGTCCACCGCCGTGCCTCCCTCAAACTGCACACGGCCGCTAATCACGCCCGTCGAGCTGGTGAAGCCCACATCACGCATCGAGTTGCTCATCACGCGGCCCGTGCCCTCGCAGTTGGCGATTAAAGCATTCACTCGATACTCGTAGTAGCGGCCCGGCTCGGCGGTCTTGTCGGTGTAGGTGTAGGTGGTCTTGGTGCCCTCCTCCTCGTAGATTGATATCCAGTCCGTGGTGCCGATGTAGCGGCGTTGCACGTCGTAGAGCGTGGTATTGGTGCCCACCTGACGCGCCTTCCACTTGATGACGACCTCGGTGCCGGCTGTGCCCTTGGTGGCGGCAATCCACGTGACGGCACTCGCGCCAAGCACGTGGGCGTTGATGGTGTCGCTGTACAGGTGTATCTTGCCATCGTCCAGGTCAAGCTGCAGGAAGTAGCCGTAGACAGTGCATGCCGAGGCCGGCTTCTCGTCGGTGAACGAGGCCTTGCCGGCGTTGCGCGCCACGGTGACCTCGGTGTAGTTGCGCGTGATGGTGCCGTCGGGCTCGATGCGGTGCACCTTGAAGGTGACGTCGGCATCGCTCTTGGGCACGTTGCCAAATTCCCACTCCACCCTCACGTTGTCGGTGACGGTCGTGTCCTGCACCAGATGCAGGGGGATAACAGGCATGGTGGAGACTGTCGCCTCGGCCGCCGCGACGATGGTGAGCTTCTCGGGGTTGGAGGGTATGTCGATTTCGCCCCACGAGTCATGCAGCATGAACACCTCGTAGCGGTAGCGCTTGCCGTACTCCATGCCGCGCGACGCGTTGTCGGTGAAGCTACGGCTACGGGTGGAACCCGCCAGCTCGCGGTTGCCCTCGTAGCCGCCCCTCTCGTTGAGCAACGTCCGATAGATTTGATACTCGCCCTTGTTGTTCAGGTAATCGTCCTCCCAGGCGAGCGTCGCCTTGCAGTCCACCTGGTTGAATTGCACCGTTAGGTTCTTGATATGGTTGGCAAAGCTCACCTGCTGGGTAGAGTCCTCGTTAAGGCTCTGCGACACATCTCCACCCACCTCAAAGGTGAACTTGGTCTGGGTGTTGCGCGTTACCTTGAGCTCAAAGTCCTGGTCAATGGGCACGCTCAGCTCGGCCGAGGCGTTGCCGCGGTTCAGTACACTGAAGTTGGCACTGCTATAGGTCTGGCCTGTGCTCGGCACAGTGACCGTCGCGTTATAGCTGGTGGTGAACGTGAAGTTGGTCACGCCGTTGCCGATTTTCGGCGGCAGCCAGCTGTTGTCGGCACTGACCTTCACCTTGCCTGGTGCGGGCCATTCAATCTTGGCCTCGCGGGCGCGCGACATCTCACTGAAGTCGATGTCCTTGAGGTAACGCGCGCGGATATAGAAAGAGTAATGGTAGAATACATTATCCTGTAAGAAGTATGAGGTGCTCTCGACCTGGATGGAGGCGACCTCGCGGATGCCTCGCTCGTTGGGAGCAAAGCGCACACGGAACCACTCGCCGTCCCAGCTGCCGTTCACCAGGCCCCAACTATTGTCGACCTGAGCCCAGTTATTGTGGGCCTCGCCAATTACGTGCTTTTTGCCGTCATGGGTCACCACATAGATGTGTTGATCTGAACTTCGGTAGTCGTAGTTTTTGCTCTGCTCCTTATTATAACGGAACTTGAAGAACACCCACGGGTTTTCAGTGGTGACCTTGCCATTGTTCTCGCACTCAAAGCCGCGGAACTCGTCCATCTTGGTGTTCTCATCGTCGCCCGTGCACCAGCCATAGCTCTTACCGTCACTGACCCACGGAACATACACGTTGCACCAATATTTGCCGCCTCCAGGGTCAGGGTAGTCGCCACTGATGGCATTCGCTGCCAGCGGACACAGCAGCAACAGCGTTGCCATGACAAACGCTATCTTAACACAACAATCTCTCATATTATTAATATTTAATTGTCAGTAATTTATAATTGTGAATTGTGCTAGTTCGCTTCGGCCGCCAAACGGGCGCGAGTGGTTCCGTCGCTGTAGCGCGTGACCACAATGTTGAGGCCACCGAACGGACGGCTGCGCATCATCCCCATCGGGTTAACGTATGTCACACCGGTCACCTGGCGGTCGGCACCGATGTCGTGCACAGCAGTGATGACACCTTGTCCACCCTCCAGAGGATAGACCGTGAATGGTCCCTGGGACACATCACCTCCATTGCGGCTGGGCGATGAGGGCTCTGGCTGGTCATAGCGCACGATGGCGTGAAAGTTGTAGGCACAACCCTCTTCAAAGTCCTTCTCGGGGATGCCGGGATAGAGGTCCCAACACACCTTGAAGTCACCCACGAGCTTTGCCGAATTGCCGGGCTCGGGCGGCAGCGTGAAGTAGCCATCGCCCTGGTAGGTGGCCCAGTTGACACGGACAAACTCCTGCGCTTTGGGCACAACGAAAAAGAACGGCGTGCCCACATAGCCATCGGCCGTGCTGACCTGCACATTGGGCTTCATGAAGTTGCAGGGCACATACTGGTTCTCAACGTATGCGCCGGCCTCGGTGGGCGCGACGCGGGCAATCACTGTCATGGTGGGGTTGAGCTTGTCGTCCAGCCTCGCCCGGAGTGTGCCACCCTTGATGACTCTGGCGGCTGTCTGCTTAAAGTCATGGCCCTTCTTGCCGGCGAAAGCCTCGGCCTGCCCGGCGTCGCCGAAATCGAGCAACACCCAGTTGCTCTGGTCCCAGGCATCGCTCTGCAGCTTGGTCCAATGCCGCACATAGTCAACCTCGCCCACCCGCTTGACGCTGGGCGTGCGGTGTTGGTTCAGGTCTTTGGCATAGACCTGGGCAGGCTGTTTGCCGGCAATGTAGATGCCCATCAGGTCGTCGGCGACAGTGTATTCGCTCCCCACCTTGCCATAGTTCACAATCCACCACAAGGGGGTGGGCCGGTCAACGGGGACTTCCTCAAGGAGCCAGGCCTCAAACTTACTTGAATTGTCATAGACCTCGGCAGTCCCGGCAGGGATGCGCACATGAGTACCACCAACGGGGTCGTGTTCTATGCGGTCGTCATCACCATCATACGGCTTCCTGGACTTGCGGAACTCGATGCCGCCATGCGGGTCGTTAATGTCATACTCGCCTTCAATGTCTCGATACCAGCCATCCCACCAGACAAACTCGGTCAGTTCTTGCTCGGTTGTCATCAAGAAATAGACATCGGTCACACCTGTACATTCCATGAATGCCCTGGCCTGAATGTTGCGCACAGTGGATGGAACAACCAACTCGGTGAGTGACGTGCAGTGGTAGAACGCCTCCTCGCCGATTGTCTCCAGCCCCTCGGGCAATACGACAAACTCAAGACCGGTGCAACCACTGAACGCACTCTCGTCAATATAAGTAATACCCTCGTCTATCATGAGATATCTGATGTCCTCATTGTCCTGAAAAGCCCCACGGTCGATGCCCTCGACATAGCCATCGTCCAGCTCACCCAGGATGTGCAACGATTGCAAGGGGTAGGTTTCGTCCCAGCCGGTGACAATATAAATACCATTTTTGTAGGTGTAGACCACACCGTCAACAACGACACCACCGGCAACATGGGTGGCAGTCGCGGTCAGCACAACGAATAATGTTGCTAATAATTTTTTCATCTTTTGATAACTTGCTTCACGGCACCGGAGCCGCAGGGGGTGTGGGCTTCAACAAGGCTGTCGGTCATCTGTCATCAGCTGTAAGATGAGCTGAAAAACCGATGACCAAAAAAACCGAGAAATAATTATGGGGTGGCAAAGATAAGAACTTTTCCACAAACAGGCAACTAAAAAGCGAAAAAAACTAGATGATTATCGTCATTATTAGGGTACAAGGGCGACAAAAAACATAAGAACACAATTGTAATTCATAATTTATAACACATAATTCATAATTCATAACTATTCAACGATTCCGCGCTTCCCCTCCCCTTTGGCAAAGGCCGCTGAAAAAGTAATAAACCGCGAATTACGCGAATAAAACGCGAATCTTTAGCTCGCAACCGAACGCGCGCAATTATCGAATTATCGAATTTTTCTGCTACATTCGCGCCATTCGCGGTTGTCAAGACAATGATCACGAATTTTCGAATTATCGAATTTTTTCTGCCACATTCGCGTAATTCGCGGTTTAAAAAAAGACATAAGGACATAAGAACAAAAAAATTTCGCGGTACTTCGCGGTTGTCACGATTATTATCACGAATTATCGAATTATCGAATTTCTGCCACATTCGCGTAATTCGCGGTTTAAAAAAAGACATAAGGGCAAAAGAACAAAAAAATTTCGCGTCCCTTCGCGGTTGTCACGATTGTTATCACGAACCTTTAGCTCGCAACCGAATGGGCGCAATTTTCGAATTATCGAATTTCTGCCACATTCGCGCAATTCGCGGTTTAAAAAAAGACATAAGGACAAAAGAACAAAAAAATTTCGCGTCCCTTCGCGGTAAAGAATCCCCCCAGCTTCGCGTTACTTCGCGGTTGTCAAGACAATAATCACGAATTTTCGAATTATCGAATTTTTTTGCCACATTCGCACAATTCGCGGTTTAAAAAAAGACATAAGGACATAAGAACAAAAAAATTTCGCGTTACTTCGTGGTAAAGAATCCCCCCAGCTTCGCGTTACTTCGCGGTTGTCAAGACAATAATCACGAATTTTCGAATTATCGAATTTTTTGCCACATTCGCGTAATTCGCGGTTTTAAAAAAAGACATAAGGACATAAAAATTTCGCGTTCCTTCGCGGTAAAGAATCCCCCCAGCTTCGCGGTGCTTCGCGGTTAGTAAGGCAGAAGAACAGTGTTTTTCCGCGAAAGCTGCGTGAGATTGTTTCTTCTAGAAACCAACAAAGAACAACGAAAAACTAAATTCAAGCACTTTTTGTTGCGTGATTATCAGAATTGCTATATCTTTGCACTATTTTTAGACTATTTGTATAATAAAATGCTGAGCCGGCTCAAACAATTACATTCCTTTTACCAGTCGCAGAGGAGTCTGCGACTGGTGGTGCTTGCGGCATTGCTGCTGCAGGTGATTCTGGCAGTTCAGCACTACTATGCCCACCGCCTGCTGGAGAAGGATCTGGAACGCGATGCCGAGCGCGAGATGATCTTGAAGGCATTGCTGATCAAGGGCATCCTTAACTCCAGCGAGTCGGCGCTGCGTTCCAATGAGTGGAGCATACAACAGAACCTGAACAACCCCGACTCGGTGTTCAACGTGGGCAAATGGTTGCTCAAGTCGACAAAGCACCTTGAGGGCTGCGGCATCGCCTTTGTGCCCAACTATTATCCATCGAAGGGGAGACTCTACGAACTCTATGTGCACAAAGCCGATGGAGTGGTGCGTCAGATTGCCGGACCGGGACATGATTACACGCAGATGGAGTTCTACAAAAAGGTCATTGACACCAACCAGCCCTATTGGAGCGACCCATACGTCGACACGGTGGGCAACAGCAAGATGATCAGCACATTCTCGGTTCCGTTGCGAAACCAGGGAAAGACTGTGGCTGTCATGGCCATCGATATGCCGCTCGACTGGATGGCCGACACCATCGAGCACCGTCACATCCATCCGTCATCGTTCAACCTGTTGCTGACCGAGGACGGCCGCCCCATCGTGCAGCCCAATGACCAGCACATCAATGCTCACGACGTGAAGCAGGTGATTGCGCTCATCAACGACAGTACCGTCAGTCGTGCCCCCAGCAGCTCGAACAGGAGCACCGTTATCGACTTCAAAAGTCGTGCCGACGGCTCAAAGGGGCGCATCTACTATGCCAACATGAGGGGGAAGCCGCACTGGCAACTGGTGCTGGTGTGCTATGACGAGGAGGTGTATGGCGACCTCAACGGGATGACGCTGAGCATCTTCTTGCTCATCTTGCTCACGCTGGCGGTGATGGGATTTATCGTAATCCGCTTTGCACGCAACGAGCGGCGCCTGCAGCAGGCCAACCTTGAGCAGGAGCGCATGGGCGGCGAGCTGCGTGTGGCCAGTGCCATACAGCAGTCGATGCTCCCCCACTCGACCGACGGGCGAGAGCACCGCAACGATCTGGATGCCTGCGGAGTGCTGCGTCCGGCACGCGAGGTGGGCGGAGACCTGTATGAGTACTTTGTACGCGACGAGAAGCTATACTTCTGCATCGGCGACGTCAGCGGCAAGGGCGTGCCAGCCTCGCTGGTGATGGCCGTCACTCAGGCCATCTTCCTGGCCAGCGCCCAGCACACGAGCCATCCGGGACACATCATGCAGACCCTCAACCGCAGCGGCTGCCGCAACAACAGTCGCAACATGTTTGTCACCGTGTTTATCGGGGTGCTGGACTTGCCCACAGGACGATTGCGCTACTGCAACGCCGGGCACGACACACCGGTGCTGATGACCGAGGACGGCCCACAGTGGCTGGAAATCAAACCCAACCTGCCGCTGGGCATTGTCAATGACTTTGAATATGCCACGCAGGAGTGCCTATTGCCACCCGGCTCGATGTTGCTGCTCTATACCGACGGGGTGACCGAGGCGATGAACGAGCAACACGAGCAGTTTGGACGCCAGCGGCTGATTGACTGCCTGGCAGGAGGCGGCACCTCAGCCCAACAAGTGTTGGACACGGTGCTGCAGGCTGTTGACGAGTTTGTTGACGGCGCCGAACAGAGCGACGACTTGACGATGCTGGCCCTGCGGTACACTCCCGTCAAGCGTGTGGCCATCCTCAACGAACACATCGTGCTGCAGAACGACATCCATCAGGTGCCACGGCTCAACGACTTCATCAACCAGGTGGCCGAACAATTGCAACTCGACAAGCCCCTGCAGCAACAACTCAAACTCGCTGTCGAGGAGGCCGTTGTCAATGCCATGCAGTATGCCTATCCCATGGGCACGACAGGCGACATCGATGTCGCCGCGCTGAGCGACGATGAGGTGCTGAAGATTGTCATCAGCGACCGAGGCAAGGCATTCGATCCCACACAGGCGGCCAAGGCCGACACCACACTGTCGGTCGACGAGCGGCCCATCGGCGGACTGGGCATCTTCCTGGTGCGTGAACTGATGGACTCGATCAACTATGAGCGTGTCGACGGCAAGAACATGCTCACACTGATTAAAAAGATTACCAATCAACAAAAAAAATATGAAAACTGAAATTCAAGAGATTGAGGGCAAGTTGATTGCCAGTCTGGAAGGAGAACTCGACACCGCTGCGGCACTTGAGGCCGAGAAGGCATTGCAACCACTGTTTGAGGCCAACGGCCGCGATGTGGTCATCGAATGTGAGAAACTAGAATATATCGCATCGAGCGGGCTGCGCATCTTGCTGAGCATCCTCAAGTCGGCCAAGGCCAGCGGTAGCCATGTGGTGCTGCGCAACATGAACGACGACATCAAGAGCGTGTTCACCATGACCGGCCTGATTAACCTGTTTGACGTCGAGCCGTGACCTCATGAGCAAGTTGACCGCAAAAATGCGCCACCTGGGACTGCTGGTGGCTCTACTGTTGCCGCTGGGCAGCGCGGCACAGCAGCAGGACACCACCGAGAACAAGCTCAACCACCTGACGCTCGACGCCAACCTGATGACCCGTGGCGAGCTACGCTATGGCGGATTTCCATCGGCCCCCGAGTTTGCCGAGGACCATGCGCAATTTGTCATGGCACGCACACGACTGTCGGTCGGCTATCAGCGGTCGTTCCTCGAGGCCAAAATCACCGCACAGCATTCGGGCGTGTGGGGACAGCAAGGAAAGGGAGCATTCAACCTCTCGGAGGCATGGGCCAAGTTGCGGGCCAACAACGGCCTGTTTGCCATCATCGGCAGGCAGGAGCTAGCCTACGACGACGAGCGCATCCTGGGCCGCAACGACTGGGCAATGGCCGCCAACGCTCACGATGCCGCCAGGCTGGGATATGAGGGGCATGGCCACAAGGCACATGTCATCCTGGCGTTCAACCAGCAGGCCTGGAACATAAATGGCGGAACCATCTATACCACATCAAGCGGCGCACAAGTACACCGCAGCATGGTCACGGGTTGGTACCACTACGACTTCAGGCGCATTCCCCTGGGTGCGTCATTGCTGTTCATGGATGTGGGCCTCCAGAACGACCAGGAAGAAGACCCCAAGGTCGAGCACCAGCAGCTGCTGGGTGGTTACGTCAAGTACAACCCCAAGCGTTGGAATGTCGAGGTTGCCTACTATCGCCAGATGGGCACCGACGAGTTCCACATACCCATCAAAGCGTGGATGACCAGCGTCAAGGCCGACTATGACCCCACCCGGCAATGGCGAGTGACCGCCGGCTATGACTATCTGAGCGGTGACCCCAACCCCAACGTGCCGCAAATCGGCACATTCGGGCTCGCGCAACACACCGTCGTGCGCGGCTTCAACACCATCTATGGCTCGCACCACCAGTTCTATGGTGCAATGGACTTCTTCTATGTGAGGGCCTACTATGGCGGCTACACACCCGGTCTGCAGAACTTGTATGCAAGCACGCGGTTCCGCCCCATTCAGGCCATAGACTGCTCGGCGGCATATCACTTTCTGTTGACTGCCGAGCGCATCGATGGTGCCAGCCGCACACTTGGGCATGAGATGGAGCTCACGGCCAGCTACACGCCCATCAAGTTTGTCAAGATCAGTGCAGGATACACCTACATGCATGGCTCCAGCACACTTGAGCTCCTGCAGCGCGTCAAGGGCAAGAATCACATGCACTGGGCTTGGCTCATGCTCACTGTCAATCCCCGCATCTTAAGTTTCAAATGGTAGTGTTTGAGCAATGCACAATGCTCAATGCACAATCTATGAATTATGAATTATAAATTATGAATTATAAATCACAATCAGCTCCCCTGAGCAAATCACAGTATGGCCTCTATGTCGAGTGTGTCAACCATACCGGTGAAGCCTGCTACAACCTTCCATACATCTATGTCCTGGACAAGAGCCTGGACATCAATCGGCTGCGACAGGCGGTCGAAACCGCCGTGTGGGCACATCCCACACTGTTCACCCGCATCAAGCTCAACGATGACGGCGAACCCATCCAGACCATCGACCTCGACAACGAGCAATGGAGCCTGCAAGTCGAGCACATCGACGACATCGAGGCCGTCAAGCCGCAACTCACCGTCCCTTTCAACATCGTGGGCGACCGCCTGTTCCACATCAGGCTGATGCAGGATGCGCAGCACATCTACTTGTTCCTCGACTATCACCACATCATCGTCGACGGCACATCCATGCAAATCATGCTGCAAGACATCGACCGCGCCTATCGCGGCGAGACCATTGAACCCGAGGCTCTGACCATGGCGCAAGTGGCCACGAGCGAGGCCGAGGAGCGCAACTCACCGGCGTTTGAACAGGCCAAGCAATGGTATGCCGACAACTTCAACTGCAGCGACACGTTCACACAGATCATCCCCGACCGCGAAGACCCTGTCCACAGCGAGGACAACCAGCTGCGCATCTTGGGCACCGACATGCGGCGCGTCGAGGACTTCTGCAAGCAGCACGGCGTGTTCAAGAGCACACTCTTCACCACAGCTTTTGCTGTCCTGCTCGCCAAATTCAACAACGAGGGCGAGTCGCTGTTCACGACTGTCTACAACGGCCGCAGCGACAAGCGATTTGGCCGCAGTGTGGGCATGACCGTCAAGACCCTGCCCGTCTACACCAAGTTCACACCCGACACCCCCGTGCTGGACTGTCTCATGCAGGCACAACAGCAGATGAGCGGCTGCCGCGAGCATGAGATATACTCCTACAGCGACGTGGTCACCGACCTCAAGCTGCAGACCAACGCCATGTTTGCCTGGCATGGACAGCTCTTCGACAACGAGACGATGGGAGGCATGCCCATGCACACCTTGCGACTGGGCAACAGCACACTCGAGGCATCGCTCTACCTCAAGGTGTTCGTCTTCGACGGCAAGTGCCATGTCAAGGCCGAGTATAACAGCAACGAGTACTCGCAGGAGCTGATTGCACAACTGCTCGAGAGCTACGAGGCGGTGATTGAGGGGGTGCTCACCCAGCAAACGCTGGCCGACATCGACATCGCGACATCGTCGCAGGTCGCCCTGCTCGACTCCTTCAACCAGGGCGATGTGGACTATGACGACACACAGAGCATCGTGTCGCTCTTCCGCCACCAGGCACAGGCCACGCCCGACAATGTGGCCGTGGTCTACAAAGACCTCACCTACACCTATGCACAAGTCGATGCCATCAGCGACCGCATCGCCGCCTATCTCGTGAGCAAGGGGCTGAAGGCCGAGGATGTGGTGTCGGTGCTCATTCCGCGTTGCCAGTGGATGGCCATCGCCTCGCTGGGCGTGCTCAAGGCGGGCTGCGCCTATCAGCCACTCGACCCTAGCTATCCGCAAGAGCGGCTTAACTTCATGATGAAGGATGCCAACGCCAGATTGCTCATTGCCGACGAGGCATTGCGTGAGCTGGTCAATGAGTATGAGGGTGACGTGCTGTTGACCAAGGACATCGACACCTTGCCCCAAGCCACACTGCCGGCAGTGGACATCACTCCCGAGCAGTTGTTCATCTTGCTCTACACCTCAGGCTCGACCGGCGTGCCCAAGGGGTGCCAGCTCACACACGCCAACCTGGTGGCTTTCTGCCACTGGTATCAGCGGTTCTATGCCTTGAACGCCGGGCATCGCGTGGCCGCCTACGCCAGCTATGGCTTCGACGCCTGCATGATGGACATGTATCCGGCTCTGACCTGCGGAGCTGCCGTGCACATCATCGCCGAGGAGATACGCCTCGACCTGATTGCCCTCAACGACTACTTCGAGCAGCAGCACATCACCCACTCGTTCATGACCACGCAGGTGGGCTACCAGTTTGCCACCAGCATCGAGAACCACTCGCTGCTCAACCTGTCGACCGGCGGCGAGAAACTCGCGTCACTCACACCGCCACAAGGCTACAACTTCTACAACGTCTACGGACCCACCGAGTGCACCATCTTCACCACCACCTACCTTGTCGACCGCAAGATGAAGGAGATACCCATCGGCAAGCCCCTCGACAACATGCGACTCTACATCGTCGACCCGCAGGGGCACCGACTGCCCGTGGGAGCCGCTGGCGAGCTGTGGGTGGCAGGGCCGCAGGTGAGCCGGGGCTATCTCAACCGTCCTGAGAAGACCGCCGAGGTCTATATCACCAACCCCTTCACCACCGAGCCTAAGTATGCTCGTGTCTACCGCACGGGCGACATCGTGCGCTACTTGCCGTCGGGCGACATCCAGTTTGTGGGCCGTCGCGACGGTCAGGTCAAGATACGTGGCTTCCGCATCGAGCTGAAAGAGGTGGAGAGCGTCATCCGCGAGTTCCCGGGCATCAAGGACGCCACCGTGCAAGCATTTGACGAGGACGGCGGGGGCAAGTTCATTGCCGCCTATGTCGTGAGCGACCAGACCGTCGACATCGAGGCCCTGAACAACTTCATCCTCGACCAGAAGCCGCCCTACATGGTGCCCGCCGTGACCATGCAGATCGATGCCATCCCGCTCAACCAGAACCAGAAGGTGAACAAGCGTGCCCTGCCCAAACCAGAGAAAAAAGCAGCGGCAGCCGAGGCCGTGGCGGCACCCATGAATGTGCTGGAACAGGAATTGCACCAGGTGGTTGCCGACATCGTGGGCAACACCGACTTTGGTGTGACCACTGTCCTGGGCTATGCCGGACTGACCTCCATCTCGGCCATCCGACTCGCCGTGCAGGTCAACAAACGCTATGGCGTGACCCTCGACTCACGATCGCTGGTCAAGGCCGGAACGCTGCAGAGCATCGAGAACGAGATACTCAAGCACCTGCTTGAGGGAGGAGTGACCGCAGCCGCAGTCACACCGGTCGAGGTGACACAGGCCAAGCCCACAAGCGTGCCGTTGTCATACGCCCAGACGGGTGTCTACTACGAGTGCTTGAAGAACCCCACCTCCACCATCTACAACATCCCCTATCTGCTCAGCTATCCCGCCGGTGTTGAGGCACAACAGCTCGCACAGGCCGTCAAACATGTGTTGGAGGCACATCCCGAGTTGAACGTCCACTTCACCACCCAGGGCGAGAACATCGTCCAGACCCTCGACGGTGCCGTCGACGTGCAAGTGCCCGTGACACGCATGACACACGACGAGCTGGAGCAATATAAGAACGACTTTGTGCAGCCGTTCAACCTGCACAAGGCACCTTTGTATCGCTGCGAGGTGGTCGAGACACCACAAGGCGTGCACCTGCTCATCGATGTGCATCATCTGCTGTTTGACGGCGGGTCGGCCGACCTGATGTTCCACCAGATCAGCGACGTGCTCGAGGGCAAGGAGATCGCAACCGAGCGTTACACCTATCTCGACTATGTCGCCGACCAGCAACAAGCCGAGCAGGGACAAGAGTTTGCACAGGCACAGAAGTTCTTTGCCGAGAAATTGCAGACGTGCGAGGGAGCCAGCGAGATACCTGCCGACCTGCCCAAGAGTGCCGAGCAGGGATTAATCGGCGAGGTCGTCTGCCCCGTCGACCACGACCACGTGGCAGCCTTCTGCCGCGAGCAAGAAGTCACCCCGGCGCATCTGTTCCTGGCGGCCACAGCCTATGTCGTGTCACGATACACCAACAATCGCGACGTGTATCTCTGCACCGTGAGCAGTGGCCGAGCCAACCTCAAAATCAGCGACACGGTGGGCATGTTTGTCAACACCCTGGCACTGGGGTTGACCATCGACGACGTGACCGTGGCCCAATTCCTGCATCAGGCGAGCGAGACCTTCGACCAGACGTTGCGCCACGAGGATTATCCCTTTGCCCGCATCGCCAACGACTATGGCTTCCGTCCTGCCAT
>Ga0256407_10004876_pt1 | contig 21942 bp, 14 predicted proteins | sample RumenRJG_04DNA_FD_193489 | JGI IMG/M metagenome (GOLD analysis project Ga0256407, IMG submission 193489) | Bovine rumen microbial communities from Lethbridge, Alberta, Canada - RJG_04 | ecosystem: Host-associated > Mammals > Digestive system > Stomach > Rumen | place: Canada: Alberta... | reverse complement strand
TTTTATTTTTTTTCATAATATACAAAAAATTAAATTAACCTATTACATTAAAAACATCTAACTAAAGAACAAAACAATATAATAATAAAAAACAAAAAAAAAGAAAAAAATAAATAAAAATTCACTGACTAACAAATTTCTTATATTTCTCAGCATTCCTTTGTAAAATCTCATCAATAGGTCCCATAACTCTTTTAAAAGAATTTCTATCAAGAGAAAGTAACTTAACATTAGTTTTAGCTTTAACATTAACTGCTCTAGGTTGATCTCTTAACAAAGCCAATTCCCCAAAATAACTACCTTTCCCATAATTCATTTCTGGTATTTTTTTATTACTACTAAAAGCAACAGCCTCCCCTTCTTCAACAATATAAAAAACATCTCCAACTTCACCTTCTTTAATAATATATTCATCAGCATTAAAAGTACATTTTTTAAGTGCTTCACTAACAAGTGAAATTTCATATGAATCCATAGTTGATAAAATATCAACACATTTTAAAAAATTTTCATATTTTTCTCTTCTCAATCTATAACTTTCCCTTACAATATTATTAAAAGTATCACGATCTAAACACCATAAAACAGAATCAGTTTTAGCTTTAATTGTTGCTGCACGAGGAGCATTATATAATAAAGCTAATTCTCCAAATGCTTCTCCACTTTTGTATGTTTTTAGATATTTATCTTCATTTGGATTTGATGAAAATCTTTTACTACAATCTAATTCACCTGAGTCTACTATGTATAAACAATCACCATTATCTCCTTGTTTTATTATGTAGTCTCCTGCTTTGAAGTTTTTTTCTTCCATTGCTCCTATTACTAAATCTATGTCGTTTGCTTCGAGATTGTTAAAGAGAAATGATTGAAGTATACGACCTTTTATTCTTGTTATTTGACTATCTGTTTTTTTTATGAAACGAGGTTTGAAATTTTCCTTTTTGTTAAATTTACCATAAGATTCTGAACTTATTCCTTTACGACCTGTTTTATCCTTTTTCTTTGGCTCTTTTTGAGGATCATAAAATTCATCTTCATTATCACTTTCACTACTTTGAGAATTGTTTTCTAAGTTTTCTTCTGGAGGTGGGTTTTTTTTTCTATATGATATTATGTCTTTACGTAATTTTTCTAATTCTTCTTTTTCTTTTAATGTTAAACCATTTGATGTATATCCTCCCGTTTTTTTTAACCAGTCTATCATGTATGATGCTGGATTTTCAGGACGTTCACATAATAATTGAAAAACTAATTCATCTAATATTGGTTTTACTTTAGTTTCTAAATATTCTTTTTTAGAATTTGTGTCCATTTCCTTTAATTAAATTTATTATAAGTAATAAATATATATAAATTTAAACAAATTAACAAAAAAATAAAATATTTTTAACCATTTAAAAACAATTTAAAAAAATGAGAAGTGCAAAAGAACTAGACCGTATACGAAAAGAAGTAGAAAGAGAAACAAATAAAATTAGAACAAACCCAAAATCCTACATACCAATATTAGAACAATATCTCCAATGGTTTGATGGTAATGTTCTAGACAAACCTGATAGTGAAGCAGGAATAGAAACTCAAGAAGGACCATCAGCCTATAAAGAAGCAATCCAATTCCTGAAAACTCAAAAACCAATAGATGCATTAATCTATGATACAGAAGTTGCAAAAGCAAGTGAAGAATATGCTATAGAAATAGGTCGTTTAGGTACAACAGATCATGATTTCGAAGAAACATCAATAGAAGAGAGAATATCAAAATACGTAGATTGGGATATAGCAATAAGTGAAAATGTTGATTTTGGTGGAACATCAGGTGAAGAAATTGTTATTAATTTACTTGTTGATGATGGTGTTGATGATCGAAGTCATAGAGCAAATTTATTCAATACTAAAACTAAATATTTTGGTATTGGTGTTAGTACACATAAAGAATATGAATTATGTACTGTTATTGATTATATTGGTGACATTATTGGTTATGCTAATAAGAGTATTGAAACTTTAAGTAAAAATTCTAGTAGGATTTCATATGGTAATTTAACTCCTATGAAAGGTAATCTTAAAGTAGGAAATAAAGCACTTGATTCTATGATGATGAGGGAACAAATTAAAAATAGAAATAAGAATAATATGACACAGGAAGAAGTTGTTGAATATAATGGAGGTGATGAGGAAAATCCTTTTATTGATGATGTGGATGCTCCAGAAAATTGTATTAGGAGAAGATTAAAAACTTTTACTAAGAGGTTTGGAAGGAAATTATTAACTACTACTGTTAAAACTTATACTTTAGATGATGGAAGTGAGGAAATTGTTACTATTGATGAAGTTAGTTAAAAGAAATTAAGAAATAGTTAATAATATTTTATTCTTGATTATATATAATGTTTTAAGTTTTTTATTTTTTATTTAAATTTATTGAATTTTGTTACTTTATTTTATTAAAGTGAATATATATAAAAATAATATAATAAATAAAATGGATGTTAGATTTGGAAAAAATAATTTTTCATTATTCCATTATATTAGAGATTCAAAAAAATTACCCTATGATAATATTTCATCTAAAAAAATAACTTATGAAATTCAAAAAAATAATTCTGATTATTTAAATATAATTGAAAAAATAACATTGATTCAAAATTCAGTAATAAAAAAGGGACAAGATATATCATCTTATATATCAGAACTTGAATTTCTTTTGGCTTCAGGAAATAATGATAAAAATATTTCAAGGACGTTTTATTCTTCAAAAATTTTTTTAGATATAATTGATATTTTTAATATTTCACTTCCTGATTATCATGAAAAATTATTTATCTTTTTAGAAAAAATTTTATCAGATAAATTAGTATCAAAATATCTTTCAAAAAATGAAAAATTGTTATCAAAAATTTTTGATTTTTTAACTAATCCAAAACTATCTAAAACAGCAATTAAAATTTCTGAAATATTATTAATTAATGGTTTAGTTTCAATGGATAAGATGTATAATATTATTTCAAAAGTTTATGATTATATGATAAAAAATAAGAAATTAGGTCTTTTTTGTAGAGTTTTAGGTATTTTAATTTTTGATTGTAAAAAAATGGAAGTAAAACAAATATTTAAAAGTAAAGATATTTTAAAAATTAAACCATTCACTAAAATGATAATTGAAAATCAAAGTATTTGTATACATATGGAAAAATTTCTGGAGAATATAGTAGAAATATTAAAAGAAAAATTTGAATATATAAGAAATTATGCATATGAGAATACAAATAATTTTAATCATAATTATAATTTTATTTTATATAATGATTTATTATCTAATGATTTTTATTTTCAAGATATTGAAAATGATGAGAATTATTTAAATAAAAATGAACTATTATCTGTTTTACAATTAAACATTTTTGAAACTTTTTCTCCAAAATATTTAAAAATTCCAAAAAATGAGAATAACATATATAATACATATACAAAAATGACTCTTGATTTATCATTAATGATAAATAAAAATAAAATAAGAGAAAATAAAAAAGCATATATAACATATTATAAATATATAACATATCAAATTGAAATGTTATTTGTTTTATCAACATTATTAGCAAGTAAAAGAAAAGTAGAAATTCAAGATAAATTAGGAAAATTAAATATAATAAAATTACTAGATTCATATTTAGAATATATTGAATGGGGAAATATATTTTCTGATAATCATAGACCATTTTTTAATGATCAAATTAATATAAATGATGATACTGCTTATCATGGTGAAGGTTGTTGTTGTGATTGTGATACTGCTTTAAAAATTCAATATTTAAGATTAATTTATACATTTTGTTGTAGAGATGATAATAATTTTATTAATAAATTAAAATTACTTTCTCAAAAAGATATTTTTAGATTTTTAAAATCTGGTTATATGGATTTAATAAAAGTTTCTTTAAAAGAAAAATATAATTTATATAAAAATAATAAAAATGTTTCTTATAATAAATTATTTAACTCACTTTCAATAGAATTAGATTTAAAAAATTTAAAAGAAAAAGAGATAAATATAGAAAATATATTATTAAATATTAGTAATCCAAAATTAATAAAAAAAATGGTAGATTGTTATAATCAAAATGATAATGAAATTGGTTTCTTACAAAAATTAATTTTTAAATATATTCAAGAATGTTATTATTCAAGTGCAAAATTTTGGTTAAGTTCATGCATTGAAGTTGTATTAAGAGGAAATAATACTTTTTATCAAACTTATATTGCTTGTTCTGGTTTATTACCTTGTTTATTATATGATATTTTATATTCAAAACAAGATCAAAATCAAATATTACAATTAAGTTTTGATATTTTAGGAGAATTAATTAAATTTAATAGAAGTATTTTTTATCTTTTAGATTATTATTTTTGTGATAAAGTAGAATTTAATACTTTTTGTAATAAAATAATTTCAAAAAATTCTTTAGTTGATTCTAATGTTTTTTTAAGAGCGATTATTTTATCTAATTATTTATTTGATAAAACTGATAAACAAAATAGGGTTGAAGTTAAAAATTATTTTACAAATAAATGTCAAATTTGTTCATTTATTAAAAGTAAATTGGAAAATATTTTTATAGCATTAATTACAATTGTTAAAGTAAATGATATTAATCAAACAAATATTAGTTGTATTAATTCAGGATTATTAGTTCTTATAATTGAATATATGAAAAATAATTTAGTAAATTTCTTAAGACAGTTAAGAAATAATTATAAAGAAGAAGTGATTCCAGCATTTGAAAACTTTATAAAATTATTAAAAATGTGGAAAGATTTTTATAATTATAGACCAAAGGATTCAGCATCATTACAAAATTCAACAACAATACCATTTAATATTTGGCAAAAAGTAACTGATTTATTATTAAAAAATGATGAAAAAGAAGTATGTTCTTTATTTTATAAATAAATAAATTTATAAAATTTAAAAATTATGTTGAATATAAATAAAATATAATAAATTTTGCATAAACAATAAAAAATATTCTTTTTTCCAATAATTAAATAAAGAAAAAAAAAATTTCTAATTAAATTTTTAAAAATAAACAGTAAAAAAAATGGATGGATTAATTCCAGCAAATATAATATTATATTTAATGTTAACGGTATGTATAGTTTTAGTTATAGTGGATATAATAGAAATATTAAAACTTCAAAATATTTGGAATTTAAAATCAACAGTTGATACAAAATTTTATCAAACTTGTATTAAACCTGATTTATTAGTAAAAACTGCATTTTCATCTTTTTCACTTTTAGCTGCAATTTCAGCTTGTTTATTAGTTGGTTTAATGATTATTTCAATGAATTATTTTTTAATGTTTTTTTTAAATTGTTTTTTATATTTAAATTATATGATTTTTGGTTTATATATGTTAGCTATGACTATTTTTGGTATGCTACATTGGAATGATGTTGCTTATATTTGTGATACCAAAAATGGAGAAAAAATTTATTCTATTGGAAATATTTTTTCTTTAATTGGTTGTTTTATTTTATCTTTAATAATTACTCTTGGTGTTAATATTTATGAAACTTTAGAATTGTATTCTAATTCTATTTTAAGGAGAGATGATGGAAGTGATATTTTAAGAAATTTATTTTGGAAAACTGTTTTTAATGGAAGAAATGAATATTTAAATAATATTAGTGGTGATAGGAGAGTTAGATTAATGAATCCAGTTTTAATTAATCATAATTTAAATGATGTTAATAATCAAGGAAATAATAATATTAATAATGAAAATAATAATAATAATATTGATAATGAAAATAAAAATAATAATATTATTGATAATAATAATAATGATGAGAATGAAAGATTAATATTAGATGAAAGTAATTAAAACTATTTCAAATTTTTTTACTTTAAAAAAATATTTAATTTATTAATTTATAATAAAGAAAAAAAACAAAATAAAAAAATCTAATTTTAAATTAAATTTTACTTTATCAAAATTAATTAAACCAAAAAAATAAATTTACGAACAACATCCTTTTTTTTTCTCATTTTCATTTCCCATTAATCTCCTCCCGCTAATTTTAACATCAACATTATTAGGATCACTAGGATTAGTTTCTTTATACTTTAAATAATCATCATATAAAGAAAAAGCAGCTTTAATAAAAATATTCTTAGCATTAATCCCAGTTTTAGCACTAGACTCAATAAAAAAATTTAATTTAAAATCATTAATAAATTTAGCTCCTTCTATTTTTTGTACTTTCCTTTCACTTTCCAAATCACATTTATTTCCAATTAAAAAAACTTTAGCATCAGGATTTGAATGAGTTTTTAATTCTTTTAACCAAATTCCAATATTATCAAAACTTTCTCTATTATCAATTGAATAAACCATAATAGCTAATGATGAATTTCTATAAAAATTAGTAATTAAAGAACGATATGCTTCTTGACCACAAGTATCCCATATTTGTAATTTTACTACTTTACCATCAATTTTTACGTTAAATGAAAAAAATTCAAAACCAATTGTTGCGTTGTGATCTGTTTCGAATAAATCTTTTGTTGCTTTATTTGTTAAACATGATTTTCCTACTCCACTATCACCTATTACAATTATTTTGAAACTTAAGTCATATTGACCAAAGTCATCAGGAAGAAGTTCATATTTGTGATAGGAAAAATCACATTCAGAATCTTGTGTTGACATTTAGCTTTTTTTTTGATTTTTTTTAAATAATTTTTTTTTATTTAAATATATTATTTTTATTTTTTTATTATTTATTTTTATTTTATTTTTTTATATTATTGAATTTAATTATTATTTTTTCTTATCTTTTACATTTTTTTAATATGAGATATTAAAAAGAGATTTAAATGATTTCATTTAATTTTAATTTTGATTATGGATTTATTTGTTAAATTAATTGTAATATATGCAATTAATATTTTTATTATCAAATATCATTTAATTGATTTTTTTAATATACATTTCCTGTTGAATAAATTGAAAAAATTATAATATATTTTAAAATAAATATTTTAATAAATAAAATATGGGAATATGTGCTACACCAGAAAATAAAAAACCACAAATTAAAATTCAATTATCAGCAAAAAATCAACAAGTAGAAAGACAATTAGTTGAAGAATTAAGAACTTTATTAACAAATAAAGGAGTTAAAATTGATTTTTCCCCATTAACCGTTGATAGAGAATTATTATATATGAAAATTAATTATGAAAAAGGATTAAATATTTTAACTTTAGCAAATGGAACAACTGAAATTAATGGTGATTCCATTGAAAAAATTGCAGATGAAATTGCAAAAAAAAGTCGTGAAGCTGGATATTAAAATTTAATTATTTTTTTTGTTTAAATTTAACATTCATTTTTAAATATATATTGTACTAAATTTTTATATAAAATATTTTTTTTGTATTATATTTTCTATTATTTTAATGATGTCAATGATATTTATTTATTTTTTTATATTCAAATAAATTATATATTTAAAAAAATAAATTATACAAGAAATCAAATAAAAAATTATTTGATTATAATAGCAATTCTACTAAAATGACAATATAAAAAAGTACTGATTGATAATTTATATTATAATCAAAAACTAAAAAAAATTAAATTATAATATATTATACATTATACAACATCTTGAAGAAGTATTTCCAACACAATTTTTATTTTCAATTATAACATTAATATTATTATTACTATTATGATTAGTTTTTCCATTTCCCTCGGTCATAATAGTTTTATATAAAGAAATATTATTCCCATTTGTCACAACTTCATCTTTTTTTTTTTCATTTTCAAAATTACAATAATCATCATCAAAATTATCATCAGAATCATATAAATCATCTTCAATAAAATTATTCTCATTATCTCTTATTTTAATATCCTCTTTATTAGTCCAATCATAAATAAAATCAAATTTTTCTTTAATTTGAAAAACTAAATTTAAAAACATTTTCCTTAATTTTTTATATTTTGGTTCATCATAATAACCTAAATTTCTAGAATAAGAAACAAACATAGAAAATTCTTTTGGGAAACCCTTACATAATTCTTCACTTGTAGTTTCTTTTTTTTTTTCTAAAATTTTTTGATATCTTTCTTCTTTAACTTTAACTTTTAATCCTTGCCAAGGTAAATTTCCTCTTAAAAAATACATTAAAACATATGAAACACTTTCTAAATCATCTCTTCTACTTTGTTCATATTCTTCTAAAGCATTAATTGAAGCATATCTCGCAGTTCCAGTTAATTTTTTTTTCTTTATTAAAGGATATTGTACTAAATTTTTACTTGAACGATATTTTTTAGCTAAACCAAAATCTAAAATATATAAATTTTGATTTTTTTCTTTTATTCCCATTACAAAATTATCTGGTTTAATATCTCTATGAATAATATGATTATCGTGTATAAATTTTAATATATTTATCATTTGATATGCTAGTAAACATGTTGTTTTTATTGAAAATGTTTTATATATGTTTATTAAATCTTCTAAACTTTTATCCATTAATTGCATTATTAAAATATTGTATTCATTATTTTGACCAAAACTTTCTATATTTGGAATATATTTACATTTTAAATAATTCATTATTGTAGCTTCACTTTCTAATAAACTTTGATTTGATGATTTTTTTTCAAATTTTATTGCGAATAATTTATTATTATATGATGCTTTATATACCTTTCCAAATGAACCTTCTCCTAATTTTTTTATAGTTTTGTATTTTGAAAAAAAAATTTTATTTAACAAAGGATCTTTATTAGAATTATTACTATCATCAGAAGAAAGTAAAACTTTATCAATTTGAAAATCCATTTTGAATTAATTATTATTTATTTATTTATTTGAATTATTTTATAATATTTTTTACATTAATTAAGATTTATTTTTATTGATTATATAATCAAATTAGTATATAAAAAATAATAAAATTTATTTTAAATAATACTTAAAAAGAATTTAATTACTCCAAAACTATATATTCAAAACCTTGAACTAAATCAATTAAAGATATTTTTTCTTTTCCTTTTGCAATACATTCAACAAAAATTTTAGCTAAATTTTTATTTGTTATTCCACATTCAACATTCATTTCTTTAAGTAAAAATTTAAATAAATTAGAAATATAATCAATTAAATCATCAGCATCAAAAACACCATTTTCATTAATTTCATAAATATTAAAAATACTTCTTATTTTTTCAATTGTAGTTCCAGTAAACATTAAAAGAAATAAAGGATGAAGACTTGTAATATCAACTAATTCATTTTGTGAAAAATCAAAATATTTTTCAATAAAAGAAAAAATATCATTTTTTATTTTCAATCTTTCTTTTGTTTTTTCTTCACCTAATTTCCAATTTAATAATATATCTAATAAACTTGAAAGTTGAAAATTATTAATTTGACCTAATAAAGAATGATTTAATAATTCATGTGTAACATCGATTATTGATAAAGATTCTAATTCATTTGAAAATATTTTTTTTGCTCCAATATATCTTTCATTTAATGCCTTTAATGCTTCAGTTTTATTTTCAGTAAAATTTTGTATTATTGATTCATTATTTATATCATCTTCAAAGTTTTCTTGATAATTATTATCTTCATTTTTATCTTCTTGGAAAATCCATTGAAATAATTCATTAGAATTCCTTATTCTTTCATTTGCAAAAACATTTACAAAAATATCACTTAATATACTATAATCTTTTATAATATCAGAATTTAAATATAAAGAAAGTATTCCACATATAATTTGATTTAATTGATTTTTTGTATAATTGAAGAATTCTGATAATCTTTCTTCATTTGTACCTTTTGTTAAAAACAAAAGAGCTCCCATTATTTCATAATATGAAACTTTATTTATATGATTTATATCTATGATTTGAAATAACATACTTAACGCTAATTTTTTATCTGATGTTTTAAATAAATTTGATGTTTTTTTTTTTATTATTTCTAATATTACATTTATAAATTTCATTTTATCAAATATTTGATCTTTATATTGTGAAAATTCTGAAATAAATTCTTTTAATGTTATATCATATAAAAATGATGTTAATTTAATTTGATTTATTAAATCTTCTTTTCTTTTATCAAATATGATATCTTCAATTGATATATTAATATTATCATCAAAATTTTCATAATTAATATTAGGATAATTTAAACTTGTAGTATTATTATAAACTGTTATTCCTTGATTATTAATCTTTTTTTCATTTTTTTTTTTCTCAGTTAAAATTCTACTATTATTATTTGTTTCACTACTTTTTTCATCTGATGAATTTTTATCATTATTATGATTATTCTTCCCAGAATTTCTTCTACTAATATAATTCTTGCAAGCATTAAAACTTTTTTCAACTTTTTTATCAATTAACTCTTCAGCGGATTTAAACAAATTAATTAAAGAAGCATCAAATTCCCCTTGACTTAAATTTCTCTTAGTCATTTTTTTTCCTTCAAAACTTTGTTCAAAATCACTCCAATCATTTCTTTCATTAGTAAAATCTTCAAAACTGGAAATTAAAACTTCAACATCAGAATAATCAATATAACCTTTTTCATCTTTATCTAAAATTTGAAATAAAATATCATCATTTAATTCATCAGTAATTGAAATAGTTTTTAAAAAAGCATATAAAGAAAATAAAGGAGCTGTATTTGAAGAAGTAAATTTATTATATATTTGATTACTTATATTATCAATTGTTTCATCATCTTCTTCATCTGCTTGAGCTAAAGAAGAATTTGCTGAGATAAAACTTTCTTTTGATATTGATAATTCATCTTCTACAAAATTGTTAAAATATATAAATAATTCAACATAATGATATGGTGGTAAATGAAATGATTCCTTCATTTTTTCACTTATTGGTTCTATATTTGTTATTATTTGGTTTATTTCTGATTCAAGTTCTGTCATTTATATTTTTATGTTTTTAAATTAGTTTTTTTTTAAGTATTTTATTTATAAATATAAAATAAATAAAATATATTTAATTAAATAAAGAATAAAATATTCATAAAGGAATAATATGAATATTATAAAACTCATTTTGTTAATTAAAAAAAATAATGTATCCAAATTAAAAAAAATTTAAATTAAATTTTAAACTAAAAACAAAAAAAAAGATATAAAAACCCAAAAAAATAAAAAATAACATTTTAAAATGAGTGACAAATACGAAAAGCAAGTATACTTAGCAATGTTAGCAGAACAATGTTCCCGTTATGAAGACATGATGGCATTTCTAGAAGAAATGGTAAAATCAAAATCCGAAGATTTAAGTTCAGACGAAAGAAATTTATTATCAATAGCATATAAAAACACAATTTCCTTAGACAGACAAGCAATAAGAACTTTATTAGCATACGAATCAAAAGAAGCAAAAAAAGCAGAATCACCATATTTAGAATATATTAGAGAATATAAACAAAAAGTACAAAAAGAATTAGAAGATTTATGTAATAAAATTTGTGAAACAATTGATACAAATTTATTACCTAAAGCAAATACAGATGAAGCAAAAGTTTTTTACCATAAAATGAAAGGTGATTATTATAGATATATTGCTGAGAATGTTGATGGTGATACAAAAAAGAAATATTCTGATTTAGGTCTTTCTGCATATAATGCTGCATTAGATGCTGCTAATAGTATTGATTATAAAAATCCTATTAAATTAGGTTTAGCTTTAAATTTATCTGTTTTTTATTATGAAGTTGTTGGTGATAAGGAACAAGCTTGTAAATTAGCTCAAGAAACTTTAGATAAAAGTAAAGAAGCTTTGAATGGGGTTGATGAAGAAGAAGATGAAGTTAAGGATGCTATGTCTATTGTTAATTTATTACAAGAAAATCTTTCCATGTGGAATAGTGAAGCTGATGAATAAGCTCTTTTTGCATTAAGTTAATACAATTTAATATTATAATAAAAGAACTTTTATTAATATTTTATTTAATTTTTTTTTATTTTTTTAATTATAAATATGTGGTTTTTTAATTTAATTTTTAATTTTGTTTTTTTTTTATTTTGCAAATTTTGATTTGTCTATTCCTATACTTGATAAAATAAATTCATCATTTCTTTTTTGTAAATTCATTTGATATATTTTTTGACCTAATCTATCAAAATTTCTAATTTTCGTATTTAATAAAGGTAATAATTTATATTTATATCTTCCTTTATCTAAATATCTGTTTTCAATAAATTTAATATCTTTATAAATATCATAATATGGAATTGTATTTTGATATCTTTCAATTAAAGGATTTTTTAAAAATCTTCCTTTTGATTCTTCTTTACCATAAGAACGAGAAATTCTTACTAATTCTCTATTAAATTTTTCATTAAATGTTCCAATATCATTATAAATCTTTTTAGGATTTGAAGCTTTTTTCAAATAATTAAAAAATTCATTTTCTAAACTATCATTACCTTTATATTTAGGAAGCTTATTTTCTGGAATAATATCTGGATAATTTACACCTTCTTTTGAATATTTATATTTGCCATAATCATTTAGTTTTAATAATTCTTTATAATGTCTTCTTTCTTCTAAAACTTTTTGAACTATTGAATCATCTGTTAAATTTGTTGCTAGTGAGATTTTTACTTGAGGAGGATTTTCATTTTGTTTTTGAATATTATAATTATTATTTATATTATTTGAATTTATATTTTTATTTATTGTTATTAAAACATTTTTATCTTCATCAATATTTGAATTACTTAAATTATTTTTAGTATGAGAAATATTTGAATTTTCTCTTTTAGAAGTATTTTCAATTTCATTTTTTGAATTTAAATTATATTCATCTTTATCTCTATCTTCTATTTCTAAATTATCAACTGTATTTAATATATCATCAAATAACATTAAAGGCTTTCCTGCATGACTAGTTTGAATTTTTTTCTCATTAAATGTAGTTGATATTGCATCTTTAATATCATCTTTTTCATATCTTGTATTTGAATAAGGAACTGGAGTATCAATTATTTCTTTATTAATATCAAATACCATTTTTTTTATTTCTGCATTATCAATAGAATAATTTGGTTTCCCAAAATGAGAATTTGAATATAACATTTTTGGTAAATGATATTTATTCATTGTTGTTTTTTTTTCTTTTATATATTCATCATAATCTTTTTTTTTTAATTTATTCATTTTTATTGCATTTCTATTAAAATAATTGTAATGGTTATAATAATTATTGTTTAATAATGTTTTATCATATATTCTATTCCCATTTAGTTTCATATTTATTTTTAATCAGTTTTTATTAATTATTTCCTTAATAAAAACAATTATTTATTAAAAATTCAAAAAAAATTAAAAAAATCATTTCATTATTTAATTAAAAAATTAAACCATCCTAATTTGATATTCTCCATTTTTAGTAATATACTTAACATAAGGAAAGGCCTGATACCCACTTCTTTCAACAATTTTCAAATATCTAACTTGTATTCCAGAAACAGTAAAAGAAGGAATATCAAATTTCAATTCAATAGGTTTTTTCAAATGTTTATCATTATTATCATTTCTAATAGTGGGAACATTAAATTGTAATTTTAAATAAATTTCAGTTTGTCCAGGAAAATATTTAATCCCCCAATTAACAACTTCCTTATCAGGAAAATAAGAAACTATTCCATTAGCAGTTTTAAAAATAGGATTTTTTAAATCATTAGGAACAGGAATAGCAATTTCAACATTATGCGCAATTGACTTATTTCTATAATTACTTTTAGCTTTTACATTATATTCTATTTTAGTAGGAGTAATTTGATTAATATTAACTTCAACCCATATTAAAGGTTTTAATTGAGTATTTAATCTATATGACATTAATGTAAATGAACCATCAGGAGGAATAAATTCAATAACTCTTTCTGTTTCAAATTTATTCATATTTACACAATTATGAAATTTTAAGTCATCCATTTCTATTGTTTTACTTGATGTTGTTCTTCCTGAAACTTCGTAGAATATTTTATCATTTAAACCTAATTTTAAATTTGGCATTCCACTTAATAATGCTTTCATATTAATTTGACCTACAATTTCACTTCTTAACATTTCACCTTTATGACTTATTAATGAATTTACTTTTTCAATAACATCTAAAAAAGCTTGATTTGTTTTATATACAATACCAGGAGCTCTTGAAACTTGATTATTATAAACATCAGAAGTAATATTTTTAACATTTTTTAATTTATTACTTTCAGTTTTAATAAATTCTTTTAATAATTTTGTATCAGTAGTTTGAGGATAACCATGATCAATAATTTCATCTAATAATTCATAAATTAAAACAAAATTATCTCTAATTGATTCATCTTCTAATTGACCAAAATAACCAATTAAAATTTCTACTATTTTATGTAAGAGACAAAATATCATTGTTAAATTTGGATTTCTTTTTGATACAGCTACAATATAAATATTACGATGTTTAATCCATGCATAATGTACATTATTTACTGTGAATATTGGCTTCATGTTTGATTCTTCTAATTCTAATACTTTTCTTTGCATGTTACCACTTATATCTTGGGTTACTTCTCCACGGTAGTTTCGAAATATTATTGGTTTTGCTTTTTTATCTAGGAAATATATTGCTGAAATACCTGACATTTTTTTTTTAAATAATTTTTTCCTTAATTTGATATTTAAATTTTAATTTTTTATATTTTTTGAAGATTTTTTTTTAATATTTATTAAAATTTAAAATATAATTTTTTTTTAAATTTAATAAAATGACAATTTTTATTATTTAAAAATACTTTTTATTATTTATTTGAGTTTATAAACTTATTAATATAATTTTTATTTTTTAATCTTTCATTTACAAGTGGATTATTATTGCTTTTTTCAGGACTCATTGTTTGTTTAATCATTTTCAATGTATTTGGATTTTGTTTTTGTGGACTATTCCCCATAGCATTATAATTTTTATTCTTATTTTGACTAGGAGTTTTATTATTATTATCATCATTAAAGAATTTGTTAACATTACTTTTATTCCAATTATTTGAACTTAAATTTGGATTACTTAAACTTTTTGTAGTTGGAGATATTTTTTCATTTGAAATTTCAATATTATTATTAATACTATCATTCATATATCTATATAATTTAAATAAATCATTTTTTGTATTTGAATCATTTGTATTTCTTATTATATTTTCTAAATTTCCCATTACATTTGTTATTACTTCATTATCATTTTCATTTTTATTATTTTTAGCATCTTCTAATTCTTCTTTTAATCCATTTATATTAGAATTTAATTCATTTATTTGATTTTTATATTTTTCTTTCTCTTTTTGTAAATCATTTATTTTATTATATAAATCTTTTGCAGTTTCCATTTGTTGTAAAAGTTTATTTAAATCAATCATTCCATCTGGATTAACAGTATTCATTAATTTTTTTAACATAACATCATGATAATTAATTTTATTTTCTTGTTCAGAAATAATTCCTCTTAATTCATTTATTTTTTCATTAGGGGATAACATAATTAAAGGTTGATTATCAAATTGTTTATAATTAGTTTCTGCTTCATAAGGTAAATAATTTTTATTATTATCATCATTTTTATTTATATTTCCTTTATTAATATTTTCAGGAAGTGGAATTTTATTTTTAATTAGCAAAGCTTCTAATTGATTAATTCTTTTAGTAATATTATTAAAATTATCATCTTGATTATCATAAATATCTAATTGTTCTTCTAAATTAGCAATTAATTCATCTCTTTCATTTAATTTATTACTTAAAGCAATCATAATATCTTTTTGTTTATTTAATATATCTTTATATTGTTCATTTTCATGAATATCTTCAAACATTTTTTCCTTTTCTTTTTCAATTTCTTGAATTTTACTTTCATATTTTAATAATTGATTCTTTAAAGCTGATTTAAATTGAGGTGTTTCTTCAATTTTATGTCCTCCAGTAATCATTTGTGAATTCATCATTTGAATTTTTTTTTCTAAATTTAACTTTTCTTCTCTTTCAAGTAAATATTGTCTACTTGCTTTTTCCAATTCTCTAATAGCTTCATTTTTATCTTGTAAAGCTTGTTCTTTTTCTTCTTGTAATTGCATAACTAATTCATTAGATTGTAACATTTTATTTTTTTGTTCTAATTCATTCCTCAAATTTCTCAATTCAACTTCATATTGTCTAATTAAAGCTCTATTATTTAAATCTTCATTAATAACTGGTCTATTTTTAATTTTTTTAGCTCTTTGGGCAAAATGCAATGTTGATAAACTTTCAGAGAAACTTTCATGAGCAGGACTAATCATAGCAAGCATTGTAGTCTTGCAATTTCCACCTAATGAATCTTCTAATAGTCTTGTTAATTTTGAATCCCTATATGGAACATGATGGATTTTACCTTTTTGCTCAGTTAATGCATTTATTACATTACCAAGACATGAAAGTGATTTATTTATTTTTTTAGATTCTTCTAATTGTTGACCAGTTGCCCCTGTTACTCTTATTCTTTCACTACCTGCTAAATCTACTAAGTTTAATTTACCTACTTTAATTTGAGTATGTGTTTGACCTTTTATATTTTCTGTTGTCATTTGCTCTACTGTTATTACGAAAACTGCATGTGAACGTGATGATACATCATTCATTAATGTTGCTGCTGTTGTACGATATGATGCACCTCTCTTTAATAAAGCATATAAATCAACAGGAGTACGTACAGCCCATTCTGAAAGTAAATCAACATAAATTCCTTTTTTTTTGTCTTCTCTTATTTGTAAATTTTTCTTTTCTGGTTTTAATAAATCTGAAATAGATTCATTATAAATTTGCAAATATGAAGCTCTAATAATAAATTTAGTATTTTCATTACTAGTATGTTCAATATAAGTAAAAATCTCTTCTATAGTCCTTTGTATAATTCCTCTTTGTTCAGCTTGTGAATTATAAGTAAAACCTTCCATAGTATAAGTTTTACCTGTACCAGTTTGACCATAACAAAAAATAGTAGAATTATAACCTTCTAAAACTGAATTAACTGCTTGTTTAGCTGTGATATTATAAACATCAATTTGTGTAGAATCCATATCAAAAATTGAATCAAAGGTAAAACGATGTAATTGAAATAATTGTGGTTTTTCTACCCATTCACGTTGACGAGCTAATTCATCTAATTCAGCACCTAGGTATTCTGCTAAAGATATTGATTTATGATCCTGAGAAACTATTGCTATTGAACGAAAGGGGATACCTTCTTCCGTTTCACGTGGTAATGGTGGACGGACACGAATTGCTACACGAAGATTGTCAAATTGAGGATTTTTCATTTTTTTTATTTGTATTTTTTATTTTATAATTTTTTAATTTTTTATAAATGAATTTTAATTTATTTTTTTAATTTGTTCTTTATTTAAAGTTGTTTATTAATGATTTATATTATTTTTGTATTATACATTTTTTTATTGTTTTATCTTTGTAATATTTATTAAATTATATTATATTTATTTATTATATTATTTAAAGTTGAATATCTGATTCGCTATCACTTTTTTTTCTTTTTTTTTTATTATTTTCTTCCTCTTCTTCATCTTCTTCTTCTTCTTCTTTTTCATCATCATTCGAACTTTTTGAACTTTTAGATTTATTTTCATTATTATCATTATCATTTTCATCATCATCTGAATATTTTTTACTTTTACTATATTTTTTAGTTAATTCTTCAGAACTTTTACGAGTTCTATTTTCATTTTTTCTTTTTAATTTTTTACCAATATATAATTCATCAATATCTTCTATTTTTTTTTCTCCTGATATTTTAGTTTTTGTTAATCCATAATCAAGAGAATAAACGATAATTTCTTCATTTTCAATTAAAAATTCATTAATTTTATATTGAGGAAGTAAAATAGCACGATTTGATTTTTTTTCAATTCTCCCAATTTTATAAGGACTTGATTTTAGCTTTCTAATAGTATCTTCAATAAATATTTGAATTAAACCAATAGTTTCAAAAGGATAAAAAGTAAGAGCAAGATTAATATCATAAGGTTTTATTAGAGCATATAAATGAATTTTTTCAATTTTTTCTTTAGACATTGTCTAATAAATAAAATTATTAATTAAAAAATATATTAAAATATAATAGTTTGTTTTTTATATATAATATAATAAAATAATAACTTATAAAAAAAATGATTGATATTGATGGTCAAGTTTTTAATACAGATATTTGTATTCAATTCTCACTTTTGCAAGCAATTTTATTTAAGCTTGCTCAAAAAGATAAACAATTACAATCAAAAATTGATTATCTTGAATCTAAATTAGAAAAAAGAGATGAAGATTTCAAAAAAATTTCTGAAAAAGTAGATGTTCCAATAAGTGAAATTCCAGAATATGAAGAACCTCCTGAACTTCATACTGATTTTATAAAAGATAATTTTCAAAATTTTAATCAAAATTTTGATAATAATAATTTCCAATATAATAGTCAAAATTTTACACTTCAAAGTCAACAACAACAAATGAATGGTAATAATAATATCAATAATACCAATCAAAATTTTAATCAAAATCAAAATCAAAATTATAATCAAAATCAAAATCAAAATTTTAATCAAAATCAAAATCAAAATTTTAATCAAAATCAAAATCAAAATTTTAATCAAAATCAAAATCCTAATTTTAATCAAAATCAAAATCAAAATTTTAATCAAAATCAAAATCAAAATTTTAATCAAAATCAAAATCCTAATTTCAATCAAAATCAAAATTTCTTAAATAATAATAATATGAATCAAGGAAATAATATGATAGGAGGTCAGCAAAATTATAATAATAATTTTAATATAAATGCAATAATGTCTAGAATTCAACAAAATGAACATAATATTTTAGAACTTAAAAATAAATTAAAAAATCAAAAACCAATAATTCAATCAACAGTAAATAATAATGAAAATGATGAAGAATTAAGAAAAAAAATAGGAGATTTAGAAAAAGAATTAGAAAATATAAAAGTTAAAATTCAAGATTTTAATATTTATGATATGTTTAAAGATAGTGGAGATGGTAATTTAGATGCAAGTAAAATTTTAATTTCTGCATTAGAAAATAAAGTTTTTAAAAAATTCGAATTAGTAGATGAAAGAAATAAAAAAATGGAAAGTGATATATTTAAAAATAAACAAGATATACAAAATTTGACAAATAATGTTAACGCAACTAAAATGATGAATGATAATATGAAAAATGCAATGGATGAAAATAATCAAAATATTGATAATAAAATAAATAATTTATTAGAACAAATTAAAAATAATTCTGGAGGTCCAATTCAAATTCAAACTATTCAAACTCAACCTGAAATTAAAGGAAACAATGGTTTATCTAATGAACAAGTAAAAAAATTATTAGAACAATTAAAAAATGAATTAACAGAACAAATTAATAATTTAATTGATGAAAATAATACAAAATTCAAAAATATATTAAATGAAGATTCTCCTTTAATTCAAGAATTACAAAAAAAAATTCAAGATTTAGAAAAAATAATAAAATTACAATTAAGTTCAATAAATGCAAAACAAATAAATAATAATTTTGAAAAAATTGATAATGATTTAAAAACAAAAATTGGTAAAGACGATATAAAAGAATTTTTAGAAAAAGTGAGATATTTAGAAGAATATTCAAAAGACAACGAACTTAAATTTGATACAATAAATGACCAAAATGAAAAATTTAAAGGAGAACTAAATTCAATATTAAGAAAAATAGAAAGTTTAACAGGTCAATTTAATCAAATAACAACAGCATTACAAAACGATGCAATTTCAAATAAAAAAAGTTCTCCAATAATAGACTTAACAAGATTAGTAGACAATATAAGATTTAACGAAAATAACAAATTAATAAATCAAAAATTTGAACAAATAAAATTATTCATAGACACAATTCAAAGTAACATTGATGACATTCTTCAAAAATTACAAAGAACACCAAATGACGATGACTTTAATCAATATAAAAATACATTAAAATCAATGATAGAAGAAGTAAAATTATATTGCTCAAAAAGATTTGCAGATAAAATAGAAATACATAAACAAATAAGATTATTAGATACCCAATTAAAAAGTATAACAGATACATTTAATAGAAAAGATAATGAAAATTGGTTAATTGCAAAAAAACCCCTTAATAACTTCCAATGTGCAGCATGTGAAAGTTATTTAAATAATTTAAATAATAAATCAGCAGATTATGTTCCTTGGAATAAATATCCACAAAGAGATGATAAAAATTATAGAATGGGACATGGATTTAGTAGAATGTTACAAATGGTAAATGCTGATATTTTAAAAACTGCTGAAGCTAATAGAGAAAATTTAAATAAAATTTATAATTCTGATGATGAGAAAAGTGAAGTTAGAGAAATTTCTTCTAAGATGCAAAAAAGAAAAAAACAAGGTAGTACTTTGACTATTGATGCTAATAATATTTATAGAAGTGAAGATAATAATAATATTTATAATAACACTGGAGGAATTGAGGAAAATGGATATCAACCTCATGTTGTTAAAATTGTGAAAAAAAATAAAGGGATATATCATGATAATGGTGAAGTTAAAGATAATTTAATTGAAATTGGGAATGATATGAATAAGGGAGATTAAATACATTATAAAATTTATATGGGATAATTTTATTTTTTTATCATTTATTATTTTATTTTTTATGATAAAGTAAAATTTATTTTATTATTCATTATTATTTTCTTTTTATTTTAAATGGAATTTTAAATAAATTAATCTAATTTGGATTATTAACTTTTATTATCTATTTATTTCTATTTTCAATATTTAATTTTTTAACTTTTTCAAATAAAGAGGGCAAAAAATAAAAACTCTAATAAAATATTATCAAAAAAAAATATTTAAATCCCAATAAATTTCTTAAAAAACAAAAATAAAATGTCAGATAATGAAGATATGGATAATTATGATGAAGATGATTATGACTATCAAGAAGATGATGTTGATTACCAGGAAATAAAAACACATAACACATTTGAATATGAAATGTTAAAACCAGATGAATTTGTAAGAAAAAGAGATGAACAAATAGATGAATTTGTAGAATTATCTTCACTTTCTCGTGATGAAGCAACAATTGTATTAATCAATTATCAATGGAACTTTGAAAAATTACAATCTGTTTGGTTTGAAAATGTAGAACTTAATAAAATAAAATGTGGTATTGAAATTTCACCTCAAGCAAGAAAAGAAATAAATAAATTTTTTGAAAAAAATAAAATCGGAGAAAATACATGTTTAACATGTTTTGATGAAATAAAACCAGGTTATGGAATATCATTAAAATGTAAACATGCATTATGTAAAGAATGTTATACAGATTATTTATTAACAAGATTAGAAGATCCTTTAACATTAATTGCAAGTCCATGTCCTTTACTTCAATGTAATTTAATAATAGGTGAATCAATTTTTAAAAAATGTTTTGAAAATAATAAAAAAGCTTTAGATAAATATAATAAATTCTTAATTAAAAATTACACAGAATCAAATTCTGATATTAAATGGTGTCCAAATCCAAATTGTGGTATTTGTATACGTGTCCCTGGTCATGGAATGAAAGAAATTAAATGTCAATGTGGTACAATATTTTGTTTTAGATGCTTAAGAGAAACTCATAGACCATGTGATTGTGAAATGATATCATTATGGGAAGCTAAAAATAAAAGTCAAAGTGAGGATGCAAAATGGATAATTGTAAATACTAAACAATGTCCAAATTGTCATAAATATATTGAAAAAAATCAAGGATGTAA
>Ga0256407_10004875_pt1 | contig 21944 bp, 17 predicted proteins | sample RumenRJG_04DNA_FD_193489 | JGI IMG/M metagenome (GOLD analysis project Ga0256407, IMG submission 193489) | Bovine rumen microbial communities from Lethbridge, Alberta, Canada - RJG_04 | ecosystem: Host-associated > Mammals > Digestive system > Stomach > Rumen | place: Canada: Alberta... | reverse complement strand
TAAGCAACAATAGCTGCAGCAGCGGCGTTAGCTGCGGTTGCATTTTCATAGTTGTTATATACTACAATTAATCCCTTTTCATCACCAGATGCACATACTTCAGCCATAGAAGCAGGAGCAGTGATAACCTGACCAGCCTTCTCACAGTTGATGATGTTGATGGTGATCTTTTCAGGAGCGAATCTGTTAGCAGCCTTAATGTCAGCTCCAGTACCAGTCATGTAGTCCTGACAAAGAATCATAGGCCACTGTAAATTAGAATCAGTAGCTTCAATAGTGCAGTTGATTAAGTTAACAGTAACACCAGTAGCATTAGTTCTGTTAGATAATCTCAATACCTGAGATACTCTACCGAAAGAGCAGTTGCGGATAGTGATAGTTGCATTGTCAGCAGTAGCGAAAACAAGGATACTGTTGTTGCTAGTATTACCGAATCTACAATTCTCAATCAATACGTTCTTTGGAGCAGTGTTATTTAAACCAATTTCAACTGAGTTATAACCGTTTTGTGAGAAGTCACAATCCTTGATGGTAACAGTCTCAGAGGTATTGATACTCCAACCAGCATTAGAAACATTCTTAGCTAAGGTACCACTAGTAACAACACCAGTCATAACAACATCATCAGTTGCCTTAAGACCAACATGTGCAGATTCAGCAGTACTACCAACTAATTCAATAGTCTTAGCAGTAACATCTAACTTACCTGCAGGAATAGCAACACCTTCACCAACGAAGTCTTTCTCAGCGTCAGTATAAGTAGCGGTTAAAGTTTCTACTCTATCAACGTTAGTCTTAGAAAGCTTAGCTAACTTTTCGGTAAGTAACTGAATAGTGCTCTCGAGTATACCAATTTTAACATCAGCCTTGCTATCACCAGCAGTAACAGCAGCGTTTAATCCATTAACACCCTCATTGAGAGAAGTAAGGCTAGATGAGATACCATCAACAGTAGTACTGAGAGTAGTTACTGCATCACCGTTGGTGGTGGTAGCAGCTCCAATAGATTCAACCTTAGTAGTGAGAGTATCAATCTTAGTTGAGATAGTATTCACAGCATCGTTGATAGTATCAGTGGTAGAAGCGATATTAGCAATACCAGTTTCGATGTTGTTTAATTTAGCTGAGGTAATAACATCACCTCTAGCCCAGTTATTCTTAGTATATGCCATGTGAATTGACTCCTATATTAATCATCCAATTGAGTTTGATCAACTGTAGCTTCATCAGCTCTTGGGTTGTTAACAGTTTCAATAGTAGTACCAATGGTCAATACTAAGTACTTGCGGATAACAGTGGTTCCATAAACAATTTCAAAACCGATCTGAGCCTTAGTACAATCTTCCTTAGTTCTAACAACTAAGTTAGCAATGATGTCATTGATAGCTGCAGGTCTACCAGAAGTTACCTTAAGACCGCGTGATTCAATTGGATAGATGTAATCGGTGAAACCATATAGTTCACATCCAAATGGAGTGATCTTAAGATCTAACATCTTGTTATCAGCATCTGATACAGTGATACCAGTTAAAGGAGTATCAACACCAGCTACAATGTTAGCACTTTCAGGTAAATTAATCTCAGGTACAGAAATATTCACACCCTGTAACACTTTCATGTCGATAGATACAGTGTTAACAGAAGATACTAATCCTTCACCATCATCAATTTCAATCTTAATAGATGCATCACCTGCACTCACACCAACGAAGTGGATGCTCTTAAGTAATGAATTTAATGTCTTAGGTGTACCATTAGCTACGAATGCAACATCAGGGTTACTAATGTTAATATCATTCATACCGATGATGTAACCATTTTCAGGAGTTACAGTCATCTTAAGAACTCTATTCAACGGATCAGCGATAGTTACTCTAGAAGTAACCTTAGTAGGAATATCTTCAGTAACCTTGATCAACGAATCAGAAGACTTACTAATAGTAGCTTTGATGTGAGTAGGGTTTGAAGAAGCAGGTCTATGATCCTTATCATATAAATAAGCTTTGTCACCAGAGATCACTAAGAAATTAGACAACGTGGTCTTCTCTTCAAATTTTCTAGCAACATAAGCTACTTTGAAAGCGATAGTCTGATTCTGTAATCCACAGAAGGTTGCTATCTTCCTCCAAGAGATTTTAGTGGAGCTCTTAATGGCTCTCAGTGCATCCCCAATAGTGATTCCAGTTTCAGGAATTGGGGAGAGTATGTATCTATTGTTGTCCTCGTCAAGAACAGCTTTAACTTTATTACCGGTAATACTCATAAATTTCACCCATACGGAATAAAAAAATTAATGAATCATGGTGTTATTACTATGTGCAATCCCACTACGGTCGTATGTACATTACAACACTGATGTGAGTTTATTGAAATAGAATAACTTTTGCTAAATTCACAGAATATTGAAAACTCTCCAATACTCTGTGAAAAGTCCATATCATAGATGGTAAGTGTCCAAGGTATCGCTATTTCTAACACCCATAAATGCTATACATGAACTTGATATACTCACCTCGTTTTTCATGTTTCAATTCTGGTTCCCACTTAAAATCATTGAGATCTAAAGGTAATACACCTGGGTGTTTGCAGATATAGTACTTATCATTCTCATTCTCAGATGGGTTAAAAGCCCAACCTAATAACTGATTCACAGGGAACCACAATTCACCACCAGTAGTATTTAACTTAACCCATGGATAAGGAAATTCAAGATCTCTTTTAACCATAGGTAAGTACCCTTTATTCAAAATATCAAAATTGTTAAGAAAGGTTCTTCCTCTTTCCCACACTCCTCCGAATTCAGTGATGAAATATTTCTCAGCACCTACAAAGTCCAACATCACAGCACTACAAGGAAATTTGAATAATCTCAAATCTACTTTAGCTCTAGTTGTGGTGTGAACCAATCTCTTTAAGTTAGTTAGCATTAGCATTGTTATCTCCAGTACAATGTTAAAATAATGGAATGAAATATTCAGGATATAGAGAATACTTATCCTGAGAAACAGGAGTCAATACTTTGTTATACACTAAATCGTATAGTGTAAAATCATTCGCATGAAAACAGTATTCTTCTGCAATTAACTCTGACGAAAACTCCAACCCGTAGAAAATCTGTAATACAAAAGGAATAGTGGGTATAGGAGCTATCCACGATGATCCAGTTACAGTAGTATAATCCAGACATTCTTCTTCAAATGTGAGACTCACATTTCTAGGGTGAAGTAATCCAGTACGTCGATCTATTCTCAATGGTCTATGAACAATTATGTCACCTCTATGTGTCATTGACTGACCGTCATATCCTAAACAGGACATATCTCTGCAAATCATCGGTGAACCATTTACCAATGTCGTACACATGAATTGTCTTGGAATGGTACCTGTTTTCGCAACAGTACGTTCTATATCGTCAGTTATTGATCGTAACAACTCGGATGACATGTTTCACACTCCCGGGATATAGGTGATGAAATATTCGGCATATCTACAATGATCTGTCATTGGTACGCATTTCAACACATCATCAACAATAAGATCGTACGATGTCACATCGTTGGAGTCTAGTAAATACTCATTCATCGTATCAACGTTCACAAATGTCAACCCGTAGAACACCTCCAGCAGAAGTTCCACTGTAGACAATTGAAACTGTCTATTAAAAGTGTTTATCGTCACAAAATCCAGACCACTCTCTTCGATTGAGTGCTGAACATTATTAGCGTGTATTAGACCTGTGGACCTGTCTATAATCAGAGGACGGTGTCTGATTATATCACCGGTGTGAGTCAATGAAAGACCATCGTAGCCAATGTAGGACAAATCTCTGCAAATAGATGCGCTACCATTTACCAGACGAGTATAAGTGAACTGTCTTGGTAATCTACTGGTACTCAACATATCGGATTCTATATCACAACTTATAGAATCTAACAACATAGTCATAATTCCAATACTCCTATATTTTAATTATAACATTTGACACATAAATAATATATAATTAAAACTTAACTGAAATATCTATCCACTCCCTAGTAAAGGAAGTGGATAGATAGAGTTAGTTGATATTTTTAAGTCGATTACCGAACATGAATAACTGGTTGTTGTTGAGTTTATCCAACTGATCAACGAACCTAGTCACATCGTCGTATAAATTACCATCGGTCATCAGATCAGCCCATCTACCTGGAGATGTCATATCCTTGAGAATACCAGTGAAGATACTCCAAGTTTTACTATCCATGTAGCTACGTTCAGAGTCGATGATCTTCTTCATCTTTTTGACTTTAAAGTACCAATCGTTGATTACTTCTGCAGGAACATTATCAGCATACTTGAAGAAACTATAAGTATCTTCAACGATACGACTCATTCTTTCGATGTATCCTTCATATGTCGCAGGATTCATTCTTCTTTCGAAATGAAAGAATTCTGTCATCTTAGCAAAAGTACCGATAGTAGATAGATCTCCACCAAAGAACAGAATAATCCTTCCTGTGTATGATGTAAAAGTGCTGAAGAATCTTTCTAGAATGTGAAGTTTACGAAGAACTTCAAGATGTTCAACCCCGAACCCATGTCTAGCTACTAACTGGTCAGCCCATCTCTCAGCCATAGAAGCATTTCTAGCACTTCTGGTAGAATCACTTATCTTAGTTCCGTTAGCTTTACCTTCTAAACGAGAAGCAGAACTGTATACTGAATACATGATCCATGCTGCAATAGCGTGTGAAACTACGGTTAATAAGAAATTGAACCACAAGAGAATACAAGTTCCTATCTTACCGAAGAATCCTCGTCTATCTTCTACTAAGAACCTAACAGCTGTATCACCAACTTTAGATAACAAGTTGATGGAAGTTTCTAAACTCTTAGACTGATACTCAGCAGGTAAACGATCTATGGTTTTTCTGAACTCAGGAAGAACATCATTGTTTATAGTCTTAAATGCCTCGATTCTCTGGGTGTCAGATACTGCTTTCATGTTGATAGCGAAGTTCTCTAGTCTATCCTTCACATAGAACAAATCATTGCAATGTTCTAACATACTAAGTGCATGACCTAGTTCATGTAGATATATTGCAGCGAGTTCTCTAGGTGTAAAAGGTTCTACAACTTTATCCTCACCAACAAAGAGATCCATACAGAATGCAGTGTTAGTATCAATTACAGCATAAGGGATGTAAACATCAGAACCTAGTGCTTCAAATTCAGCAACACCTAGTTTACCGTTTACTTTATCGAAGGTATCAGCTATCTTCTTGAAATCAGCAGCTAGATCTATCTTATCAGCATCAGCAGGATGATTGACTCTTCCTCTGCCTGTTTGTCTAGCCGTTAGATCAACTCCAAATGAAGCATTGCTAACATCTATACAAATAGCAAACTTAGCGCTCAAGCCCTGGCTACTTCCACCATAAGACTTAAAAGATTCAATTCTTAAGTTACAGTGCTGCTTGACAATATCTCTAAATCTCTTAGTTCCTATCTCTTTCCAATACTTATGCACACTGTCAAGAATATACGGAACAAATTTGTCACCAGATGGAGCTTCGGGATCATTGACAACAGATTGTTTGAAAATTAGCATGTCCTGAAATAATTTAGCCAAGTCATTGCCTAGATTAGACTTAATCTGGTAATTTATAGCTTCAAGACCTTGAATAACTTCAGACATAATGAAACCTCATTAAACGATAGTGGTATCCTGTAATAAGAATACCACTACTAATTTTATAAATTGTCAACAAGGTACTGAGTTATAAGGTATCTTTCAACTAAAGAATCACTGAAGTAATTACCAATAGACATTTCGTGTCTAGTCTGGTCTTCAAATAACGCATTAGGATTAAGATCTCTTAGCTTACCACCTATTACATCAACTGGTAAGAAACTAGAGAAGATACGAACTTTACCTAGAGCTTCACCACATTTGCAGTTAGTCTGAATGTATAATTCGAATAATCTGTCTAATCTGTTACCATGTAAACAGCAAGGTAATCTTAACTTATAAAGTACCTTAAAATAATCAGCCCAGAACGCAGGAGCGTTGAACTTAGGATTGTTCCAGCAGAACTGTTCAAACTTCTCACCAGTATAAACTAGATTCATGAGATCTTTCTTAACTTTACCGTAGTTAACGTAAGTCTTGTGATCTAAGATTTCATGACGGTGGTTACCGAACATACGTCTAGCTGTATCAGTATCTAAATCTCTTCTATCACCAGTAAAGGTATTGAATACATTATCAATAATTCTACTGATCAGAGTGATGTCAAAACTCTCGTTACTGTGGTTATTTCTCATTCTAGATGGGTATTCACAATAACTGTAGTCACGGATGAGATTAATTCTCTTTTCGAGACTAACATTGTTGTTGTCAAGCATTCCTACGATAGAATTGACAATACTAGGTTCTACAGGAATATTGTAATAAGCTGAAGATTCTAGTTTCTGAAGTCCATCAGTAAGTTTAAGAATCATTTCTCTTACTTTGAACTTATTAAAAGCAATCAATTCATTCTTACGTTCTCTAACGTAATACTGTGCTACTTCCTTAGAATCTTTCCAAGGAGCACCAATGGATTGAGCATAGTCAAATGCAGTTACTAAAGTAACTTCATTGACATTTGTAGCTCTTAATAGTTCAATGCTGTATAGAGAATTGATATATGTTAAAACGAGGCTTTCATCAGCCAAGTGGTTAATTTTATCAAAATCCATATACTAAGCCTCATATTCGTAATCTGCTATTTTCTCATCATACTCAGCAATCATTGTGTCATAAGCACGAATGATGTTGAAAAGCTTAGTATACTCTCTGCTGGATGGTTCAGCGTTAGCTAAGCTCATCTTTAATAAAGATACGTGAGTACGTAACCACTCTCTGATTTCTTTATTTCTGCTATACTTGGCAAATTTATAATCATCAATCCATTTACCAATAGCATCGAAGATGTTAAGCTTACTTAATGCACTACCAATGGTTACTAATAAACCTTCACCAATGAAGCCTGCTTCAGTCTGAGTATTGAAACCGAACTCACCATCTTTACTTAGAACAAGATCCATACCTTTCTGTTTCAGTCTGTTAACATTCTTAAGGAAATCGTATCTTCCCTTGTGATTGCACATCTGATTAACAATGTTAGCAACAGCACTGTAGTTGTCCATTAAGAACTGAGTTCTATATCTAGGTATACTTTCTTCATCGCCAACAGAGCATCTTACTAAGAATGTGTATAAGTAAATAGTGAAGTTAATTAAATTATCACTATCAGCAATGATACCTAATAAAGAAATAGTAGATAATCTAGAGTTATAAATCTCTATAAAACCATCATCCATAACCTTATCTAAGTTCTTAGAGATTTCCTTAAGTAACTTAGCGTATTCTCTATTAGCTTCACCGAGAGAAGATAAAGGTCTATCTCTTTCAAATACTAAGGACTTACCATTAAGTTCACTACAAAAATCAGTAACGATGTCTTTCAGAACAGACTTAGACTGTTTGAGAGTGATAGTAATTGTATCACGGAACCACTCTTTAGCCTCTTTATTAGTCATTCCATCTTCAATTTCACCAATAGCTTCATGAGCAGTGATATTAGACTTCAATATTTCATCGATGTCATCTTTCTGAAGACCTTTGATACCGTTGTCACTCTTAGCTTGAGATTCTAACTTCTCAGCTAATGTATCTAGAATATTATTCATGTTAAAAGATTCTCCTAAATTCTAGGTCCCATACCTCTAGCAAAACTTTCCATCATCTTAGTGATGTCTAAACTTTCAGTCTTAGCATTCTTCTTCAATTGATCGAAGTTGAATGTACTGTAAGTAGATAAGCCATTGTAGTAAAGATCAACCTTGTTGTAATTAACATCCACTACGACTACCATTAAACTGAAAGTCTTTTCGAAGAATCGCTGACGGTTAGCATAAGTATCGAACCTGAAACCAGCATTCGAACAAGCCTTCATAAAGTTATTCTTTTCAAACACAAGAATAGTGTTTGCAATATTTTCTTTATTGACAGCATTATCACTGAGAGTACTCATCTTAGCAATAGCGTTGAATAAACCTTCATTGGATTTACTGAGCATTTCTGCAAGAGCACCACTAGTATCATGGATCATTGCTTGTCTAGCTTGCTTATGTAAATCTGAACAGAAAATAAGATCTCTAATGAATCTAATTTCACCTGCAGACATCTGCATCCAACGCTGTTTAAATGAAGGGGTGAAGTTCAATGCTACGAACTGTCTAGCAACATCTGAAGGGATGAATCTAGGATTCAGCTGAACAAATAAGTTAATTGATATAGATTCACCATGAATCTTGAAGTCAAACTTAAGAACACGACCAGTGCTGATAGGCGTTTCGATATCTGGTTTGACCGGGCTAGTTGCTGCGTTAACTTCAACCTCTTCAGTCTTTTCTTTATTGGTTCGAATCGCATTACCACCAATACCGTGGCTATGATCTATATCACTGTTAGATGTAGAACCAGATCCATAGATATCAAAATAGTCGTTATTAGAACGGAACAATGGAGAACTTTCCATAGCACCGAAATAATTACCTAATAACGTCTCAGTGAAAACTGGTTTGTTTTCTTCTGCAATCTTGTAATCTTCAGTACTAACAATAGACATAATGTCACGTACTTTCTTAGTACCAGTGATATACTGATTCATCGACATTGCAGTAGTGATGAGACTTACGTATAAGTTCATTATGTTCTTCATCAATGGATCTAGGATAGATTCACCCTGAAGAGATTCGTCGATGTATACACGAGAGTTAACCATAGCTTTCTTTGAATAGTTAGCTAGGCTTGTATTAGCACCGCTCTCAATGGTGTTAATAATTTTCTTAATGCCAGAGAATGCGCCAGCTGTCGCAACTCCTATGCCAGTTATGTCAATCATTTCAAAAATCCTGTTTTTAAAAGTAACTCGAGTTATATCCGTTTCCACCTCAGGAATAAAGATAGAAGCGAACCATAAAATGGTCCGATAATACGGATAGATAATTTAATCATAACATTGCACAGGGGGCAGAGTATGAGTGGTATAAATACCGCAGATTTAGAACTGCAACAAACTGAACCAGATCTCGAAAACAAAGCCATTCATTCTACAGAAGGCTCCGATAAATACATTCGTCCTGGTTCGAATATGAAGATGTCCGATTGGGCTAACATGGCTAACAGTATTCTCAACGAATCGTATAAAGCTGCTGGTGCAGGTGGATATGGTTCTGTAATGCAGAACTTCTTCGCCAATATAGACCGTAATGGTACTGCGATAGTTCCTATCAACACCATGAATGTTGGTTATACCTTTATAACCAGACCTAGATTGAACCTAACACAAGGTAATATCCGTCAACATCCAGTGTTATCTACTCTGGACACCGTTGATCCTAAGTCAGTGACGTTTATGATTAGAATGTTACTAGATAGTAGATTGTCCAGAGGATTGAAGATTCGAGTTAATGGTAAATCACGAGGAGAAGATCCTGGACTGTCAGATATTGCAGAAGCTGCTAGATCATCCCCACTGCTCGATGTGCAGAACCCATTCTTCACACCGTTGTGTAACGGACTCAAAGGTATCTCTGGATGGCCTGATGTTAACTTAGTAGAAGAAACTTTCGCTGAGGATTTCCACTCAGGTGATTTCACTTATTTGAAAGGTTGGGATGGTAACAATAGAACACAAGAATTATCACTAGAATTTAGAGATATTCAAGGATCTATTATCCTAGCTACATTCTACTACTGGTGTATTTACATGGCACTACAGGCAAAGGGTGTAGTGATGGCTTATCAGGATGATATCTGGTTACAGAGATTGAATTATACAGTCTCTATATACAGATTTATTATGGACCCATCTAAATCAACTATCCTCTGGTGGTCAAAAGCAACAGGTTGCTTCCCTAAGTCAGTTCCTGTGGGTGCTATCTTTAATATAGACCAAGGTGAAGTAACTATATCTTCAGCTACTAATTTCAGTATTCCATTCGTAGCTAATGATATTAAATATAACGACCCACATATCTTAGGTGATTTTAATACATTGGTGAAAAGATACTATCCCGGTGTTACATCAGCTCCAGATATCATATCTTCATCAACAATTCATCCTGTATTGAATCCATACAACAACTTCTCAGGTATACCTTATGTTGATGTGGATAGTGGTGTTCTGAAACTAAAGTGGAAGAAGTCTGGATTCCAAAAATCAACATCACGTGTTTCAGATCTTGCTTCTAAATTGAATAATGTAGCTTCAGCAGTTACTGCAGCTAAGGCTGCTACCGCTTCTTCGGCAGCGAAGAACGTATCTATCGATCCGAACTCGCCAACATACAGAGGTCCAGAAGCCTATAAGTACGGTAGTTACTAAAAAGAGAGAGTTAACTTATGTTTGAAAATAAATCTAATTTGATAGAGAAGATGAACAATCCAGACATCATTGCTAAGATTGCTCTCGATGAAATGGAAGACCGTATGGGTGGTAAGAGAATCATAGCTGATCCTAATTCTCCATTCTGTCATCTATTAGAATTTGGTTCATCTATAGCAGCTGGTGTTATTTCAGCTATGGATGAGAAGCTTCCTATTATCTACGCTAAACGTGCAGAAAGTATGGAAGATCTCTACCAGCACATGAGTGATTTCGATTACTTGAGTATGTATAGCACTCCTTCGCATACAGTTCTACGTATGTTTATCAACAAACAATACTTAGTAGATAATGCGCTGAACTATAACAACAACTATAAGTTAGTTAGAATACCGGAAGATACTGAATTCTTATTAGGTAAGTATCCATTCCATCTGTACTATCCTATCAATATACTGATCAATAATTACACTAAGACATTTACTACTGTATTTGACTCTAGTAACTTTAATCCATTACACGAATTGTCTTCTAATGTAATTGAGAAGTATGACTTTAACTATCAGGGTATGGATTACCTGATGGTTGACTTCCCTGTTTATCAGTTCGCTAAATCAACTGTTGAAGAAACATTAGTAGCTGAAGCAGGGTTCGCTAAGAAGATAGACTATAACAACAAATTCTATGCAATCAGGTTGTTTAGTTATAGTGGTGGTAAGTATACAGAGTTAGCTCAGTCTCAGAGTAAGTTAGTTTACGATGCAACAGTACCAACTGCGTTAGTTCGTGTATTACCGGATGAACAGAAAATCAAGATAGTTATCCCCCAGATTTACTTTGACAAAGATATGCTCGGAAGTAAATTATTGATAGAGGTGTATACTACCCAAGGTGAGTTAGATATAGATACTTCTAATATAACCAACACTAACATCGGTTATACATTTAAAGTAGGTGAAAGAGAAGATGGTACTTATTCTAACATATTGAAGAGTTTACCATTTGACCTGATATTCTCCTTAGCAGCTACTAAGATCACTGGTGGATCTAATTCTATAACAGTAGATGAACTCAGAAATCGTGTTGTTAACAATACACTGTACAGTAGAGTACCTATAACTGAAGGTGAGATTGAGAACTTCCTAAATGATTCCGGATTCTATGTTAAGAAGTATCTTGATAATGTAACTGATAGAGAGTATCACGCTTATCGCGTACTGAAGGATGAGACAGATTCTATTATTCCATCTCTTACCCTTCAGACTAGAATTAAGAGTACTTACGGTACAGATAGTAATTATCCGTCTATTATCTATCAGAACGCTGATAACTCAATAACTATATTACCAACCACCTTGTATGAATATGATTCTGCAACTAACTGTGCAGTTCCAGTATCAGCAGCTGATACTAACTATATACTTAGCTTAGCAGAGAACGATAAAGAGATATTGGCTAATATCTTAAATAACAAACAGTATTTAAGATCTCCGTTCCATATGAGAATATCCTTCAATAGCTCATATCCTCAGGCTACTTCGTATGATCTATTCAACCCATCTGTCGATAAAGTTATGTTTGAAGAAGACAACTACGAAATGACAGAGAAGATGATGATGTTCAGTGCTACTATTAGCGCTCCAGTAGCATCATCAGCTACTACAGGTGTATACACTGTAGATATGGTTGTTATCAAATCCGATGATGTTAAGAATATTGATGAATCTAACTTGGTAGTGTATGTCACAACACATACTAACGATGGTAATTGGGTAGGTACTACTGCTAGACATATATCTACTGATGAACAATCAGGTAGATCTATCTACAGATTTGAGATTGTTACTAACTATCATCTCACCTTGAAAAATGAGATTGGATTACAGTTCCCTAACTCAACATCTGTTTCATTACAAGAACAGTTAGTTAATTTGACAGCTGATTACCATGTAGTATTTATGATTAACAGGAACAATACTGCAAGTACTGTAGTGGAACCTTCCTCTAACATTATTTCCGGTGTACCTGCTAACTTAACTACTATGAATGTGGCTATCTCTCGTCAGTACTTAACCTTGACATTAGGTTCTTGCTTATCTGATGTGATTAAGAATGATCTTGAAGTAGCATCAGCTCAAGCAGTATATGCTACTTATGATCACGACGTACCAGCCAGGTATGAAGAAGATGTGTATAAGTACAACGATGATGGTATATTGGATTCTACTATCGATGATGATGGTAATGTTCACCTGGTTCTTCTCCATGAAGCTGGGGAACAGAAGGTAGATGATCAAGGCGAATTGCTATATGAACACAGAATAGGTGATATAGTCTATGACTTAGATGGTCAGCCTGTGATAGCTCAAGCTACTACTAAAGATTACTACATCACTGCTATGTTCTTGGATGCTAAGATATTCTTCTCTGATAGAACAGCTGAATCTGATTTCCAGAAGAACTTGTATACTAATCTCGAAGCTTATTTCGATACTATTAGAGTTATGCAAGATCAGTTACTGGAAAGAACTAACATCTACTTCAGATGTGTACGTTCTACTGGATACACTGTTATCAATAGAGGTGATAACTTATTCGATAAACAAAACATCGAAATGTCTTTCAAGATTGTTTGTTATGTACCTTCTTACGTTAAGCAGTCTGAATCTATTCAGAATCAGATTACTGAAATGACTTGTTCAGCTATTGAAGAATCTCTGAATACTAAAACAGTATCTATGCTTGATATTTTCAATGTGGTTAAAGAAAAGATGTCAGACTACATCGATCACTTTGACTTGCTTGGTATCAACGGTGATACTACTTTACAGACATTCGTAATAGTGGATACTGATAGTCAACCATCCGTTGCTAGAAAGCTTGAACTCACTAGTGACAACATGCTGAGTTTGAATAAGCAGATAGAAATAACGTATATAGCGTTAGATTCTAATACTGCTTCTTCTAGCGTATACAACACTTATTAATCTTATACATAACACCATCTACCTCAATCGGGTAGGTGGTGTTATATTTTCAAAAAAAATAAACAGGACTTACTCACCAAGAGGTGATGCCTGTTATTTTTAGAGTTACCCTACAAACACCATTGCAGCCACATTTTCGCGATCCACATGATCGCACCGTACAGTGCGATCACCACGGTGATCATACATACGCAGTAGCGTATGTCTTTGAATTCATCGCGTAGTTCCTTATCGGTCACAATGGCAATAACGAATAACACTATTCCTGCAATGAGCCAACATATACTGTCCATAATTTTTTCCTTTTACATGAGGGATACTTTCTCAGCACCCATTGCTTTGATAAGTTCCTCATATCACCTTAATTATATATATTCGTAATCATCATATCTACACATTTACCAAAAAAATAGGCCCATCCGAAGACAGACCTATAGCCTCAGTTAATCAGTGATATTATTCCACATGGTGACAGCACCGTCCCATGCGTCAGAAAGGTTATCACCCATCTTGTCAATAACACCTTTGTCCTTCTCCTGCTGAAGAAGTCTCTTAAGTTCGTTATTTTCAGAGTTGAGTATCACAACCTTGCGGTTGAGATTATTGACCTCTGACTCAAGTTTAGTCACCCTCTGATCCTCAGTATATTCAACCTTGGTCACTACCTCGTCAGAGTACTTCTGCTCGGTGTTGTCCACACCTGACAGATACCCACATACAAAAGCTCCCACAATAATCATCATAGTAACGATCATGTAGAAGATAGTCATAAATGCTTTCATTGTTTTCCTTTTCTGAAGATATCTTCTTAGGTACCATTACCCTTGATAGATTCTTCAATCACTTTGATAATATATATGTGTAATCTAGTTAGATGTTATTTTTTATATGCACTAAATATTCGATAGTGCAATAACGCACTTATTACAGTTGGAGGGATTTACCATGTCCATTAATTATATCGATGGTGCTACCATCTCTTTCTTACAATCTTACTCTAAAGATAACCCTAATGTGATACCTTTCAGTGTTGAGATTGAAAACATTTATCACGCATATCGTCGTTGTTATTCTAAGGATCCATTCGCTGATGTTCCTGTAGAAAAGCAAGATCGTGATAAATTAAAAGCTAAATTCATTGAATACTTTGAAGCTACTGTTTCTGGTGATCAATTCTTTGGTGAAGCATCTCTTTATTTTAAAGATGAACGATTCGCTAAAGGTCAAGGTGAAGATTATTTGAACCGTTTGTTGCAGTTCTATGGTGAAGACGCATATTACAACTTCCTATACCAGTGCAATTTCATCAAGGCTCATCTCAACCATGAATCACCATTTGAACATGCTAGCTTAACAGTATCCATAGATGGAGTATCTAGATCATTCACACATCAGTGGGTTAGATCTCGTATTGCTTCTCATTCACAAGCTTCTCAAAGATACATAGGTGAGAAGTCAGGTACTTTAGATGTTATCCTGCCATACAAGATAGCTGAAAATCCAGAAGCTAAGGCTATAGTAAATGCGTACTTTGAGCAGATGCCAGATATTATTTCTAAGCTAGCTGATCTGGGTATTAAGAATGAAGATATTCGTTGTATCTTCCCTAACGCTATGGCTACTGGTATAGTATCAACTATGAACTTCCGTGAATGGAAACATTTATTTGAACTAAGAATAAGTAGTCATGCTCAAGCTGAAATACGTAATGTATCTTACCAAATCTGGTCGTTCTTAAACGAATCGATTCCTTTGGTATGGGCTAATGCTTGGGATCGTAAAGTAAAAGAATAAAAATAATTTTAACCTAAATAAGTGGTATCCTCCATCACCCTAGGGTGATGGAGGATACTCACATGCTAATTATAGTTGAGTTAAAAACTCATCATTAATCGCATCAATTACATCATTGTCATCAATGTAACCTTTAGTGGTACGTATATAAGTACGTAATAATCCCTTATCAGATAACAGTGATAGACTATAACCGCCTTTAACAGCTTTACCCAAAACATCTATGACTTCTCCATTTCTAGAGAAAGACCCACGCCATAGACCATTTGAGCATTGCATATGAAATCTGATACTTACAGCCATAAACTTACACCAATAAATTTGTTACAATAAAATCTGAGATGATAATCGAACCGATTGAGGTATCAATTAGATCACAGGTCTTGTCTGACATATCTGGGTTAAGTTCAAGCTGCTTGATTACTTCTTTACCGATTAAGTGATGAGCTAATTCAACTGGAGTGTTTTTAAACCAGATTTCCAAAATGAAATCATACAAAACAGATTCTAAGTTGGAATCAGAATTAGAAACATCGATCTTACCAGCATAATGACGAATAGTCAACTTCTTATCATCTGCGAATGCTTTAGCATTTCTACCCTTAGGTAGTTTATCTTCAGGAGTAGATAACAGATAGTTATAGAGAACATCAATGATAGCATTTCTCATTGCATCTCTACGAGTACGTTCTGCGTTTAACTTATCTGCAGTAGCATCAACAGTATAGAGTTCTTCAATCTCAGGAAGTGCTTTAACGATAGCATCAAGTTTAACACCCATGCTAGGTATAGCAACATTCTTAGAGAAATAGAATACCTTAAGATACTTAGAAATAAGTTCTGGAGTACCCTTAGCATCCTTGAAATCTTCCATCAGATCAGCAAATACTAAATCATTAGAAAGAACTAAGATCTTGAAGTGCTTAAGGTTATCTTCCATAACCATCAAGCCAAATCCAGCTAACAGTAGAACATTCTTAACTTTTTCGATGTTAGCATGAATACGTTCAGTTACTATATCGCTAACATTTAAAGCTAAAGAACTGAGAGCATCTACAATAGGAGAATACTTCTCAAGAGCATTTCTGATTACTTTGTAAGAATCAGCATAGCTTCCACCCTTGATCAATCCACCAACTAATTCATTAGTTAACTGACGGATGGATAAATCATCACACATCGCAGAAACTATTCTCGTGATATCTTCAGGATCGAAAGATGTGTCTACTGATAATCTATCATAGATTTCTTTATTAACAGATTCATCTAACTTAAGATTAGCTACTCTAATAGCATCATTAGAAATAAGAATCTGAAGACTACTTACAGTTAATGCTGGCTTGAAGCCGAATACTTCTTTAACAGCATCACTTAATTCATCAGCACCACCGAAGATCTCATAAAGAGTCTTGAAATCGGTCATCTCGTAGTCAGCTTTGATGTCGCCGTTTAAATCAAGCACACCAGCTTTCTGAGAAACGAGTTGTGCAGTAAGTGCTTCAATCTGTTCTTTAAGATTATCAACTTCTGGTTTAACACCAGTAGCCAATGTAGTAAAGATGTTGTTGATATTAGCACCTAAGTTATCTGCTAATCTATCTAATACATTGAAATAACACTGGTGTTCAGGACATTTCTTCAAAGAGTTATAAGTGTTAATCACTTCATTAATGATGAATGCCTGACGATCTTCATCGGATAACTTACCATTAGTACCTGGTAAAGTAATTTCCAAGCAATCTTTAATGCCAGTAATAGCTGCACTAAGATCAGGAATCTTATTACTAAATCTAAAATCAGGTAAGTCGTTCAACAATTCTGCAAGGATGACTTTGTAAACAGAACTGTCTATTTCACAAATTTTACTCATGTTTGACAGATCTCCTATTTATCAGCCTTATTGGCAGCGGATTCAATAAACTTATCACTTAATACAGTAGCTACATCTACTGCTGGTAATGCATCAACATTCTCAAGCTTACTTAACGCAGCTTTAACAATATCAAAGCAGATTAGATATGTCAACACACGTTGACATAACTGTTCATTATTATTTGACATAATTGTATGTTCCTTATTCGCGAAATTAGGAATGTATAATATGTGACGGGTCTGTTAACAAACCGGTCATAAAATGACACGGTAGTGTGTTCTCAGGGCTAGTCAAATCATATCAGGGTTAGTTATTATGATTGCAAATTTATTTTCATTGTCATCTGATTTAGAAGATCAGGAGATTCAGACATTCTCGGAAACTAAAGCCGAACCAGCAACAACAGAAGAATTAACAGAAGCAGAAGATCAGATCGCTGATCTTGAAGATCAGGAAAGAGAAGAAGATACCGATTATAGGCAGGAACATAGTGAACGTGTTGAATACGACACTATAGACGATATGGTTGATGGTTCTGACAAATCGAAAGAAGAATTGATGGCTATGGACAGCTATCGTTTAAGATCTACTATGATCTTGAATAAAACATTCGATTATGGAACTCCAGCTGGTTCTGATTCCGCATCATGCCCAGAATGCGGTCCATCCTATGAGGATGCCGCAGATGCAGCAATAATAGATGCTGAAATCACTCCAACAGCACCTACTGTAGATCCTAACAAGAAACCAATGAATCCATCTGGAGGAGATAGTGGTGGTTTCGGTGGTGGATCATCTGGTGATGATGACATGTTTGGAGATGATGATTTCTCATTTATGTCAAATATCGATACCTTATTAACATTCACTTCTCTTTGTAACAAGATAGCTAAGTCTAACGATAATTTAACCTATCTAGAGTACACCTTAGGGTGTCAGTTGTTGAAGAAAGAATCATATATCCCTGCCCAGGAAAACTGGGATGATTATACCGTCGCACGCAAGGTTACGTTAAGAACTATATTTCTCGATTTGTGTCAATCAGCAGCTCATTATGCACCACTGTTGTTTAAAGGTCTGCTTAAGATTATCAACTCGACTAAACGATTCATTGTGAAATCAGCTACTAAGTTGCAAAGAGTTTTCCATGAACTATCCGACAATTCAGAAAAGCTATGTGAATTCTGGCAAGTAAAGATGAAAAAATATATCTTGAAAGCTAACGTTGAGAAATTAGAATCCGCAGAGTTATTAGGGTTTGAATTTAACGATTGGGTGACCGTAGTGAAAACTTGTTTGCGTATTCTTGAAACAGTGAATAAATCAGCCAATTCATTAGTTGCTTCAAGTGACGCAGATGCGATGATGACCAAAATAGTTGAAGATATTCAATCTATAGGTATCAAAACTTCATCGACAGGAACTAAGACAGACAATACGGAATTGATGGAGAAGTGGACTAAGGGATCTGTGATGGAGTTAGGCTTCAACCCTCGAGTTATGAGTGGTTGTATGAACTACATAGCACAGATTGTATCAGTTTTAGGCAAAGATGATAGCGCCATACACAAAGCACTTATGAAAGTTGTTGAAAAGACAGAATCTGTCTTACAAGGAATTAAAGATAACAAAGAAGTAGGTGATGATACTAAGAAAATCTCGTATCAGATCTTACAGGCTGATGTGGCTGTGAGATATCTTACTACTATAGTTACTACTGTTCAAAAACTTTTAAATAGATGTGTTAAGCAAGTTTACTTAATTTGCAAGAAGTATGAAGCGGCTATGATTCCAGAAATCTCATAATGCTTAAAGTTGAGGAGAACATTTCGAAATGTTCTCCTCTTATCAAGCTAAGGAGGAATTATGTGTGACTTTTTACGTAAATTATTTGGTTGTGAAATTGAGAAACATCGTCGTTTACCGCCATTCACAAGACCATACTACTTTGTTTACGTTGATCGTAAAAGTTATCCTGATCTGTTCAACAGATAATACAGATCGTTAATTCACCGTGCTGGGTATTAATTGGATAACACTGAATATTATACCTATCTAGGTTACACCCTAGATATACAATAAATAAACATAGAACATACATCTACTACCCAATAGACTGGGTAGTAGATGTAATCGTTTTGTGTCAATTGGAAAAATATTAGTTTCGCTGAACAGTTGTTCTTCCTGGCCAAATACCAGCGCCTACTTGGACTATCTGCCATTGTGAGATAGAGTGAGACCAATAGTTAGGGTTACCAATCACATTACGGAGGTTACGTGCAATATAAGTTATGTTACGTTGCCATCTTCTCCATGTGGATAGTCTTTCCCACAAACCTACACCTGATAATGTCAACATATATTCCTTGAATGCGGAATCTTGCGCTATTATAGATGTGAAAATACCATCGGTCATAGTCATATACATCACAGGTGACATATCTTTAATACTTATCGATACATCAACACAGGTAGGTAGATTCTGATAAGTCCAACCAAATTCAGATGAACCTCTCTTAATATTCACGCTATCAATTATACCCATAGGTACAGAGAACATACCCTTGCAGTATACTCTACAGAGGAATGGTTGTACATATGAGTTATCACCACCAGCTCTAGGTAAACATCCAGCCAGTACCATTGATAATGGTACTATGATACTCTGGTAAATACTTATCATATCACCATAAGGAGATCTTAGTTGTAAATTGATACTGTGACTCTTACCAAAATCAGATCCAGCATATTGTTCAGGAATATCAAGGTATGCACCCGAAACAACAGCAGATCCTAAATTGGTGAAAAAGTCAATACCTGTCGTTGATGAAATTACATCCCCAGCAGCTTGGAAGATACCTTTAGCTTGACTAATTAATCCATCAACAATAGGTATACCAGTATCACCAGATAGTAATGACTTTAACTGCTGGTTATTCGCATTACGTACACCATCATTGAAGGTTTGAGCGAATTCAGATGGTGATGTGGAGTTACTGAAACTTTCACTAGCATCAACGGATCTATCTATTCTAAAACCAACGTATTGTGTAGCACCAAACATTGACGCTTGGAATTTATCACCCCAAGAAATACCATAATTATCATCGAATACTGAGTTGGTGTCTGAAGCATTAGAGCTGGCACCCATATTTGTCTGTTGTATATTCTTTAGCTTCTCAACGTATGCGTTAAGCTCAGCGTTATTAATTGTAGACGTGGAATCGGTTGGGTCATTTTTACCAGTTCTATTAAATAACTGAGCTGTTAAATCTGTTGTGGATCCAAATCCTTTGTTAGCTACTCTATTCGCTTCAGCTTCCATCAATCGAATGTTACCTTTCAATTTATCCTTACTGAGAGTTCCGTCATCTTTTCTAATAGATATATCCAGTTTGTTTTTTTCGTCTTTTTCATTCGGATCATTATACCGAGTTCCAGCATATTTTCTTATCTTCTCATTAGAAGCACCTAAGTTCAATGCCTTTCTCTGAATAATATCCCATATTGAAGCACCATCCATTAATGCATCAGGTACTGAATCAGGACTAGCAAATATATCTCTACCAGCGTCGGATTCTGATCCGTTCATATACAGACCAGCACTTACTAACCATTGAGCTAACATAGAGTCGACGTATTTGTAATACAGATGCATACAAGCTCTAAGCTCGTAGAAACGTCCTATCTTGTATCTATCAAGTCTTTGTTGACTTAACCACTTGATTGGTAATAATGGTATTTCTATTGAAAGAGCAGCTATATCGAAGATAGCTCCTAAGAATATACTAGGGTTAAATCCCTGGGTATTGAGACTGATCAAATCAGAATCGAATGCTTGTTTATAGAAAGCAGAGAAATTAGAGAATCTAGGTATACCAAATGTGAACCAAGCTATAACCTGATTCTGCTGAGTAGTAGAAGCATATACTCTACCCATACCGATACCTTTATCTTTATCTACAGTAAATATACCTCTAGAGATATCATCATCTTCACCGAACGCCCATACGTTATTAAACGCATCATTGCCACCTACACGGGTATCTTGGTAGTTATGCTGACGTAATAATTCGGCACCTTCTTCTTCATCAAGACCGTATAATTTATTGATTCTTTCTTCAGCTACTACCGAATTAGGCACATGGAACGTATTGACCTTCAACGCTGCTAATGTATCACCTACTTTATCACCAGGTGATAACCACGACAATGCAGCGTATCTTGATGTAAAATCAGATCCTAAACGTACTTGGAATGGTGCAGTTATCCATCCTTTACCATCATCATTAATATCAGATGCGCTCGATGCGGTTGAGCTTACTGAACCTTTAACAGATGATTTACCTGAAAATATGCCGGTAGCATTTTCGATAGTCTTGCCTATATCCGATCCAGCAGATTTTATTAACGAACTAAACAGGCTCATATTGTACTCCTATTTAACATTTTCTCAAATTATGACTTCATCAGTGTTATACGAAGAAAAGGACCCGTTCCTCCCCGCGAAGGAGAGGAACGGACCCTATCGATCATTTATGTCATTTATCTTTTAGCGAATGATACTGGAGATGAGATACTACGTTGACCAGATCCTTGTGTAGCAGGACTTGGGTTCATAGCCATCGTACTCGCAGGGTTAAATCCGCTCTTGAAGTCTTGCAGAATCATGCTGAAACCTTGTCTAATAGCCTCAGAGATAGAACCGGTGTCAGTACCGTTCATCGCTACAGGCTTAGAAGGTTCTGCAGGAGCTGCGACTGCGGCAGGCTCAGCCTTGGAGATAGCACCCAATATATCTCTTATTTGTGTTAAGAGATCAGTAGAGTTTCTCATTTCGGTTATCTGAGCTTCTGCGTTCGTATCTACGTT
>Ga0256407_10004872_pt1 | contig 21956 bp, 20 predicted proteins | sample RumenRJG_04DNA_FD_193489 | JGI IMG/M metagenome (GOLD analysis project Ga0256407, IMG submission 193489) | Bovine rumen microbial communities from Lethbridge, Alberta, Canada - RJG_04 | ecosystem: Host-associated > Mammals > Digestive system > Stomach > Rumen | place: Canada: Alberta... | reverse complement strand
GCCAAGGCCCACTATGAATACCTCGACGAGCGCCAGGCACTGGAAAGGCAGCACGAAATAGAAATCCAAAACGCACAGGCGGAAGCCTGGCGCAAGCTGATGGATGACTTGAACATGAAGATGTCGGAGCAGATTACCGACTGGCTCAATGCCGCCGCACAGAACGCCTCGGTGGATGCCAATACAGACGCCACGCTCGCCAACACCGAGGCCATCGTCGGGCTGACGGCGGCTATGGGCGGCAAGGTCGATACGTCACTGGCAAGCGGACTTGGCTATGAACCGAGCGGCAACGAGCCGAACCCGACCATTGAGCGCATAGGCTACGAGGCAGAGCAGCAGGTGGCACAGACCGAAACGACGGATAGCGCTCCGTCCATATTCCTCGACCCGAACAACGTGGGGCTTATCTGGGAACAGCAGGCAGAGGCAGCCGAGCTGTCGGCAGAGCGTCAGGTGGGAGCCATCGACAAGGTGAAGGTGGCTCTCGACGACCAGTTCCACAAGCAGGAGAAAGGTTCCAAGGAGTCCAGCCAGAAGATGACCTCCAGCACGCAGTCGGCCTTCGCCAAGATGACCGCCGCCGCCAATCTCTACGGCATTGCCTATCAAGCGATGTCGAACGACAATCTGAGTGCTGCGCAGAAGTTCAGCATGATGGCTATCCAGGCTGCCGGACAGTCGGCCATCACCGCCCTGACTGTTGACTTCAGCAAGACCACTGCCGACGCTGCCATGAACTCAGCATCGGTGCTGGGAAAGCTGTGGAGCCAGTTAGGGTGGGGTGCTGTTCCCGTCTATGCCATCTTCACCGGACTGCTTGGCGGTTTGATGGGTCTGGCGGCCAGCAAGATTGCCAAGAGCAAGAGCGAGATAGCCCAGGCCACGGGGGCATCGGTAGGCGCAGGCCGACTGGCGACGGGCATGCTGACCTACAAAACGGGTAACGTGAACGAGCTGACCGATCCGGCTTCGCTGACACCTGGCAGACAGTACAATGTGGACGGTGCCGACGGCAAGACGTACCGCGCCCGGTACATGGGCAAGGGAGCCAAGACGCACATCACCAACGGGCCGGAGTTCCACCTCGTGGGCGAGGCAGGGCGAGAGGCCATCATCGACGCGAAGACCACCCGCCTGCTGCAGATGAACGAGACGGGCATCTGGCGCGACATACAGACGCTCTACAACGGCGGCTCTATCTCCGGCATGAGCACCCGCCGCCGTCGCGGCGGCGTGAGAGCCTATGCGGAGGGGAATATCGGGGAGTTCGAGGACGCTATGGGCGGCGATAATATCGCCGCAAACGGAACGGGCGGCATGGAGCAGATGCTCACTGCGCTCGACCGCAACAGCGCCATTCAGGAAGCCTTGCTGGAGCGGCTGAACCAGCCCATCTACGCGCAGAATATCCTCTATGGTCCTGACGGTCTTCCGAACGTCATCAACAAACTCAACAAGGAGGCCCAGCGCCACGGGGAAAAATACCTGTGATGTATGATGGAAGATGGATGATGGCTGACGGCTGAGGGCTGATGGTTGATGCTGCCATGTGGATTGCGCTCCGACATCTTCCATCATTCATCTTCCATCAGCCATTTTCCCTGCCCTTGATTTCCAACCCCTTTCATACGATATTGCAGACACAAAAACGACACGACCATGTTAGTAACGACACAGAACGAGATACAGAGCCTGATGCCTACGGCGCGGTGGGACAAGCCGCAGGTGCTATTCGGCTACCTGGAGGAGGAGGAAGCGGTGGCGCTGGAGCCGCTGCTGGGCAGTACGCTCTATCAGCATGTGCTCAGCGAGTACGACCGGCTGCGACAGGAGTATGTGGACATTACCGCTACCACCGTGCGGCCTACGGGCAAGGCGAAGCAGGACCCGCGCCTGGCGCATGCCGACGTGACGGAGCGCCTGGAGCAGGTGGCGCAAGGTAAATACCGCGATACTTATACGACGCCGGAGGAGGGTGAGAAGGAGGTGCCCGCCAAGGACATGAAGACCATCCAGCTGATTCGCATCTGCCAGCGCATCGAGTGGTACAGGATGCTGGCCAACAAGGCTGGGCTGCTGACCATCTCGTTCAATGAGGGCGGCGGCATGAATGTTTCTTCCGGCGAGAGCTACGACCCGGCTGACGAGAAGACAAAAGACCGCGCCGTGATGGACGCACTGGGCGGAGCCGGACGTGCCACAGACTCGCTGCTGCTATTCCTCGAAGCCGACGCAAAGGGCGAGAAACTGTTTACCGAGATGTGGCAGGATGCCGATGCCTTCTACCTGAACAAAGACCTGCTGTTCCAGACGGCGACGGTGCTCGACAAGTTCCTCGACATCAAGAAGCAGCGCATGGCGTATGTCTCGTTGGTGAGGGACATCCGCTTCTGTCAGGACACCTATCTGGAGCCCCGCATCGGCGCACGACTATTGGATGCTGTTGTGGACTTCGCCAACAACGGCGGCGATAATGCTGTGATGAAGACGCTGCTGAAGAAACTGCGCATAGCACTGGCCTTCTATGTCGAGAGCCGACGGACGAGCATCACGCGGACGAGCCTGACGGTGAGCACATCGGCGAGGGGCACGGGCAGCAGCATCGAGAAGGAAGAACGGCTGGCACGGCGCGACAGCATGACCGACGCGCAGCAGGCGATGGCAATGGCTTGTGACTATATCGCCGAGAACTTGGATGCTCTGGGCGACGCGGCGGTGGGCACACCTATATATAATATCGCACGGGAGAGAGAGGCGCAGGCGGAGCGTGAGCGCCAGTGCGCCTGCGCGGCAGAGGCACGGCGCAGAAGGGCGGCGTGCGAGCAGAGCCGCAAGCGGCTGTTCACCGCTTTCCCGGCGACACACCGGACACCGGAGATTAAATGATGGATGATGTATGATGGCTGATGGCTGAATCGCTGCGGCGCACATCTTCCATCTTCCATCAGCCATCGAAAAGTTGCCCTTGATTATTGAAACGCCTGTCATTATAATGCTGAAAACGACGGGCTGAACGCCCACAAATACAAACAGGAAATATGACTTACGAACTATACACCACGAAGCACTGGATGATATTGCCGTCGTTCGTTCACGGCATACTGCCCACGATGATGCACAACAGCAACAACCACATTGCGCTGGGTGTTGTGGAGAAGAAGCGCCCCTTCCTGGCTGTGGCAGGAGGCAGCGATTATATCCGCGACGCACAGGTGACGGAGGACGGCGAGATGGTGCCACGTTATGACGGCTGGGGCGAAAACCTGTTGGCGCAGATGCGGGAACCTTTCGTGAACGTGATACCCATCGACGGGCCTATCACCCGCAACGGCGACGCTTGCAGCTACGGCTCGAAGGAAATCCGCGACTGGATGATGGAGGCTGCCGGCAACAAGTACTGTCGTGCCCACGCCCTGGTGATCAATACGCCCGGCGGTTCGGCTTGGGCTAAGAACGACTTCCAGCAGGCCATCGACTTTGCCCACCAGAAGGGACAGCGCGTGTATGGGCTTATCGACGGACTGTGCGCATCGGCTGGCATGTACCTGGCATCGTTTTGCGACGAGGTGTATGTGGTCAACCCGAAGGACCAGCTGGGCTGCGTAGGCGTGATGGCATCGTTCTTCACGCTGGGCGACGGCGAGAAGCTGTACACCAACGAGACCTACCACGAATACTACGCCACGAAGAGCGTGAACAAGAACAAGGAATACCGCGACATAGCCAACGACAACGACGCCACACTACTCATCGAGGAGCTTGACAAGCTGGAGGCAGAGTTCAGGGCCGACATGCAGCGGTCGTTCCCCGACGCCACCGATGACCATCTGGACGGCAAGATATTCTATGCCGACGAGGTAATGGGTATTCTCTGCGACGGGCAGATGATGCTGGGCGACGTGGTGGCACGCGCCTTTGCCGTTGCCGACGGCAGCGAGGAGCCTATAGCCCGCACCGCCGGACGTAACGTAGGACAGCCCGCCAACGTGGACGATAACGACAACGATGGCGATGACCCCACGGCAGCCGCTCTTGCCAGCGCCGTAGCAGCCGCAGGGCGTATCGCCGCAACGATGGATAATGTTTCACCCAAAAATAGTACAACAATGACGAACGAGAAGTATCAGAAAGTTGCTCAGGTTCTTGGCGTGGAAGAGCTGACCGTGACCGAGGAAGGCACCTTCCTCAATGCGCCCCTGCTCGACACCCTCGCTGAGAAGCTGGCAGAGATGCAGACGAAGGTGGCAGAAGCCGAGGGTCTGCAGACGAAGATTGACGAACTGACGAAGCAGCTCGACGAGCAGAAGAATCCTGCTCAGGAGAACGCACAGGAGCAGGCTGGCGTACAGGCTGCTGCCGCAGACAACGACATGGAAGGCGCACCAGCGGGAGAAGCCGCCGGCACTGAGGCATCTGCATCGCAGGAGGCCCAGGAGTCTGCTGCCGCTGAGATCGACAAGATTCAGGATACGCTGCACACGGCGGAGCAGAAGATTGCCGAGAAGGACCAGGAGATTGCCCAGCTGAAGGAAACGCTGGCTACGCTGAACGGCATCGCTGAGGAGCGCGACCAGGCTAACGCCACCATCGCCGAGCGCGACAAGACCATCGAGACGCTGACCGCCGAGAAGGACGAGAAGGACAAGGCCATCGCCGAGCATGTGGCTACCATCGCCGCCAAGGACGCTAAGATTGCCGAGCATGTGGCTACCATCGAGAAGCTGCAGAAGCAGGTGAAGGAACTGCAGGGCGAGGTAAAGGAACTCTCTGAGAAGCCCGCGCCGATGGTAAACGCCGGTGCTGGTATTCCGCAGGATAACGGAACAGGCGAAGGACCGAAGAAGCAGGAGCGCATCACCAGCGATATGAGCTACGAGGAAATCCAGGAGTTCGAGAAGCGGAAGCGGGAGAAGAAATAACTCGCGCTGGATGGCAATGCCCTTGATTCCGCAAGCGCCGCACCGTATATTCGGCATAACAACACAGAAACAGTAAACATTAGTAATAAACCCTCAATCAACACAAACACAAACATTATGGCTTACGCATTATCTGTAGCACAGATCACGACCGTTAAGGAAGCGATCAATCCGGAGCTGATAGCCCACGCATATCTGCTCACCGACAGCATGTTTGGCGACTTGGGTATCAAGGTGACAACCGATGTCGAGAATATCGACGTCTGCTACCTGTTCCACCGCAAGGGTCTGCAGGCTCGTCCCTATTTTGTTGGCAACGTGAAGGACAGCGAACTGGGTAAGTTCACTGACAACCCTGCCAAGGTAGAAAAAATCTATCTCCACACCAGCGACTCCATCGAGCGCTACACGGAGAAAGGTCCCTTCGACGTGACTAACGTCACCGAGAACACTGAGCACACTCAGTTCTTACTGAACAACCTCTCCGGCAACCTCGCCGAGGACGTCCGCGCCAACATTCCTTTCGGAAACATGGCCTACCGCAAGCTGGAGGAAACTCCCGAGAATGCCGTAAAGAAGGGTTATAGCCTGTTCAACGGTTTCTACACCATCATCGCCATGCGCCGTACCGACGGTACCATCAGCGAGAAGAACGGCAACCTGATTCCGACCGGTGACATCACCAACCTGGAAGCCGACCAGGTGTACGACCTGCTGGTGAACTTCTACGGCAAGCTGTCGCCCGCCCTGAAGGACCCCAACAAGAAGCTGTACATCATCGCCTCTGACGAGTTCTGCCGCAAGGCCGTGAAGGGCTACATGATTACCTTCCCGCAGATTTCGCCGACGGTGCTCAATGCCGGCTGGAAGTTCGCCGAGATGCCTAATGTGGTGCTCGCCACCAGCGCCGCACTCGGAACCGGAGGCCAGCTCATCGCAACGCTTGAGAAGAATATCGAGTATATCTGCGACAAGCGCGAGGACCAGGCTCTCATCTCGATCGGTCAGGTGAACAAGGACCTGCGCGTCTTCGACTTCCAGGCCAACGTCCGCGCTACCGTCCGTATCCGCGACTTCGACCCGCAGGTGTTCGCCGTCAACGACGTGCAGAACGTGGCTCCACAGATGCCTGCCGGCGAGTATCTCACCGATATCTTCACCGCAGTGAGCGAGAACGAGAAGATGGGCACCGTGCAGGTGATGACCGAGAAGGAGCTCTTCCAGGAGGGCGACCTGATCCAGGTGAAGGCCACGCCGAAGCCGGGCTACATCTTCGTCAATTGGAGCGACGGCGGCACCAGCGAGACGTACAACTTTACCTTCCCAGGTGGCGTGTACGAGCTGAAGGCCAAGTTCATGCCGGCTACAGAGGCAAGCGTTGCTCCTGAGCCTACTCCTGAGCCTACTCCTGAGCCTACTCCTGAGCCTACTCCTGAGCCTACTCCCACCTACACAGCTGTTGAGAACCCATCTGGTAATCCCGCTGGGCAGGGCTGGTATGAGAAGAGCGGCGACGTGTATTCTCTGACTGAGGACACCGAGGTAGTGTCTGGCAAGACCTATTACGTGAAGGGCTAAACGCTATCGGAGGTGCTGCGGCGGCGCGGGTATGAATCATATCGCCGCCCGCGCTGCCGCCCTCTGACCGCTCTCAATGGCTGCTGTGATACAGCAGCATACTGAACAAGAAACAACCAACACAAACACAAAATTTTATACGATTATGTCTTGCAATTTAAACAGCGTGCTCAAAACCGCAAACAAGTGTACAGAGAACCCTGCAGGCGTGAGCAACTACTGCATGATTGTTCCTTTTAGCGCAATGGCCGACGACACGGACGACGGTTACATCGAAGAGGTCGAAGTCGACGACACCAAGAACCAGTACATTATCACACCGAGTGGTACCAACCAGACCCTGAAGGGTTACAAGGTTGAGTTCAAAAACCAGACCGGACAGGTGACCAGTGAGGATAACGGCTCCGGAATGGGTAACACCGTGACAGGTACCGGACGTGTGGAGATTGGCATCGACGAGATGGCCGTGCTCTCCCGCACACTGTCGAACCTCGACGGCAACTTCCTCTGCTTCTTCCCCACCGGCGTGAAGAAAGACCCCACTGGCGGCAGCAACCCTCAGACAGAGTGGCTCGTGGTGGGCAACCCCACCGGCGACATCACATGGAGCCGCGCCAGCGACACTGGTACAGAACGCACGAGCGATCATGGAACAACCTTCACTGTTTCCTGCAATTTCCAAGTATATGACGTCGTCAAATGGTACGGAGAAATCTCACGTGCCGACGCATAAGCAGATTTTCTCTCACAGCAATAAGGCTCAGGCTCCGCAGACGGGCCTGAGCTTTATTTATTTTCAAAACGCGAAGAAGAATGAAGATGTATCTAATTGAACCCTGCTGCAGCCAGAAGCACCTACGTCAGTTGCGTGATGGACTCGGAAAGGACGGCACCGCTTTCTTTCACGGCTATGGCGACCTGTCTATAGTGGAACTGCTGCCACCCCTGCTGACGCACTACTCCGAGACAGACCTGATGATTGTAGCCCCGTACCTGCCCGATGCTGTTACAGAGGTGATAACAAAGTGGGTGAAGAAGCAGTGGGCACGTATTGACGGGAGTGGGAACCTGAATGTCATTGCCCACCTGACGATTGTTGCCGACCTTTCTGAGCGGCGGTCGCCAATGGCTTCGGAGTGGGTAAGCAAGAATCCGTTCGGTGAGCGGATGACGCTGAAGAACGTGCAGCAAAACGACACGGCGATACTGTTGCCTGACATTGCGCTGTGGGGACCTATGAACCTTTCGTATGGAGGGCACTTCACGGCGCTGGCCACAAAAAACGCAAGGACTATAGAGACCTTGCGCTCACAGTATGAGAAGATGGGTTAGGAAATCATCTGGATGCCCATCAGACATTCGACGCGGAACTGCACGGAGGTCTTTGCGCCGTCACGGTCAACGGTGCAGAGGTATGTGTCTTTGCTCCCTTGCACGAAGGCGCGGCTCTGATCACGGAAGGTGAGCAGCAGGTGGGAGGGAGTGCGCTCCAGTGCGAGCAGATAATCAAGGACGGTCATCCCGCTGGCATCGCGGCTCAGGTCGCGGTCATCAATCTGACAATTTACCGTCACCTTATGTAAACGGCCAGCAGTCTGATCGCTTTCGTCATCCTTGGCCTTGCCTGTACCGCGCATGATGGGGATGAGGGTGCCGCCAGTGGTGGCGGGCTGCTGTCCGATGGTGATGGCACGGGTGAGGGTGGGCGAAAAGTCTACGTCGGCAATGGCTGGCTGTAACTGCCAACCAGAAAAACCGGGATTGAAGTCAGTGACGGGGATGGCGGTGATGGCCATGAGATCGTCGAGGAAAAATTCTTTGCAGTTGGGCATAGTTTTTTGCGATAATATCGCAAAACACGGGACGGGAATCAAGGGCAGGAGAACCGGGCATAGGTCTGCGCCCGGCAAAACAAATGACAGGGCGCACGGTGCTGAAGCAACACCGGCACCCTGTTGCAACGTCACGGCGAATGACGGTTTATCGGAAGAGACGACGGGCGAGCAATATCAGCCCGTCGGTGAAGAAGTTGGCTGCCACGTCGCTGCCGAAGTCGGTGAGCCACGACTGACGGTTTACCTTGTCGGCTACCTGCGCTATCTGCACCGACTGTTGCTGTAGGGCCTGCAGGATTTCGTCGGTGGAGCGATTCTGCAGGGCCATCTGGACGAAGAGACGGCGCTCTTCATCGGTCATGCGGTCGTAGATACGTTCCAACAACTGACGGCGGGCGAGGTATTCGAGGGCGGCATCCATGGCTCATCCCTGCGGCGGTACCGCAAGGCACACTACATCAGACGTTGAAATACTTGCGGATGTCGTAAATGCCGTCCTTGTCCTTCAGGGTCTTCAGTGCCATCTTGTAGCAGGCAGCGATGATATCCTTGTCGGTTGGGGCGAGGGACTTGCCGAGCATCTCGGCAATGTTCTCTCCGAAATCGGAATATATCTTTGACATCTCAACGAACAATGCACATCGGTTGTAGTACGGCTGCTCTTCGAGTGGCAAGCCGAACGATGTCATCGCCTGCTTCCACTGCTCGCGGCTCCAGGGAGCCTTGGGGTCCATGCCGGCGATAATCTTGTCGGCCTCCTTCGGCGTGAGGTACTGGCACCAGCGGATGCTCGCCAGTTTGTCGAGCCATTCCTGGGCGAGGTCGGGTTTATTGACGATGAACCACTCCATCATCTCCTTATGCACGTTGCCGAAGACGTGCATGTTCTCTACCTTATTCGAGCCAGCCATCATATTGTAGAGGGCGCGGAACTCGTTTCTCATTTCTTCTGCTGTCATTTCTTCTTTTGTTTAGATGTTGATTTTGTAGGATTTCTGCAAACATCTCCAGTTCTTTCCATTTCTTGCAGGATTGGAAAGGATTAGCATGACGGGCAGCGGGCCGACGGGATGCGCGGCGTGCGCTGGACGGGGATGCTGCGGGAGAATATCTGTGAGACGGGGCGGCGAGGCTTGGATGTTGCGGAATGGGACGTGGGTTGCTGTGATACAGCAACAGACTCGACGGACTGCGCGGCATCAGTCTTCACTGGCGTCTTCGCCGTCTGTTTCTTCTCTGTTATCTTTGCTGATTTGGTCATAGATGCTGTTATAAAGGGTGTCGATAAAATACATGATGAGTTCGAGCCATAAGGCGGAGTAGGCGGCAAGGAAGGACACCGCGAGCATCCGTGGCACCACTGAGAGATGGACCGTTATAAGACCGCTGCCTCTCAACGGTGCATCGTCGCCCACCAGGAAGCATGCCAGCAGGTATGCCAGCGTGCTCCAGAAGGTGAAGCACTTCGGACAGCTGACCACGGGCAGGCGGCGGTGGAGAAGGCTCTCCACTGCCGCTATCAGCCCGAGGTGGTTGGCCGATGTGCAGGCGACTACGATCCACGCGATGTCACTCCATGCCATAGCCTGACAGATACCTATGCGCCGGTGGCGACGGTGAAGGCAAACTCTACGTCGACCATGTTGGTTGACGGACATCCGCAGGTGGCGCCGACGGGCGATGCGTTGACACCAACGGGCGTGACGGTGGGCACGTCTGACGACGGACAGGGGATGCACTTCGTTACGATGATCTTCTCTGTCTGCAGACAGCTGTTAGGACAGCCGTTGCCGCAACGATAGACCTGCTGGTAAGTGAGGTCGCAGATGCAGCGCACATCACAGCAGTAGAGGTCGTCGCCTACAGGTCGCGGCGCTCCGATTACTTGGATGTCGAAGTTACTTGCCAGCGGGAACCCGTCGGCTGTCACGCACATCTGCCGGTTGCCGCATGTGTAGTGTGTTGCATCCATCAGGTAGGTTGTAGAGGCGGCGGTGCCTCCGGGGTACGGTGTAAGACTGTTGTAGTAAGTCTTTCCGTTCTGATTGTTACAAGCCATAATGCTAAAGTTTTTGTTTGGTTTATTTATACGAGGACCTATTCTTTGCACCGTCCTCCTCCTGTGCTGTATCTTGGGCCGCCGTGGTGCGGCGACATACACTACTGCTTCTCTCCGGCAAAGGGACTGCCCTGAAGGGGTACGGGGCTGCTCAGCTCGGCCTCGCTGTTCTGGATGGCGTTAATGCGTTCGGTGAGCACGTCGATAGTGTGTTGCTGGCGGTCTATGCGCCGGATGATGGAGCTCATCACCTCGAAGGCCTGGAACGAGAGCATCGAGGCGCAGCATACCTGCTGTTGCATCGAGCACTTGCGGCAGTCCTTGGGGCAGGGACGGGATTGCTGCTGATCCCCCGCCGGAGAACTGCCGGGCACGGTGGCTTGCTGCGGGGAGGCAGCGGATGAGACGGCGGCAGTGCCGCCGTTTACTGGACTTTGAGGGATGTTGTTTATGTCTGCCATAGTCTTATGTATAATGTTTGATGACTTGTGATTTTACGATAGGGTTCTTATCCCAGTTGGCGATGGCACGGGCTGTGCGCTCTGCATCGACGGCGCGACCCTGCTGGGCGTGCTGGCCGATGAAAGCCACGATGGCCATGCGGAGATGCTCTACCTCCTGCTCGTTGTGAGCGTAGATGTTGAAGGATATGGGAAAGCCGCGAAGGGGCTGCTGTGTGCCTTGCTTCGGTGCGGGCTGTGGGGTGTTGGTTTGGGGGTCATTCATATTGCCGTGAATTTTTGGGTTGTTATGTGCCGCCGTGATACGGCAGCATACTTAACCTTTATTCGTTGATAGGAGGGAGGGGATCTGCGGGAGGCGCGGGCGGTGCGTCGAAGCCGCCCATGAGCGGGGGCAGACGGTTGCCGGTGATGCCTCGCAGGATTTCGTAGCCTTGGGCCAGTGTGTCCTTGTTCTGTCCGAGCCACGAGACGATGCCGTTGGCTACGTCCTTGGTATTGTCGAACCAGGTTGGCACGGGCGCGTCGTAGTCAGGCAGGTCGGGCATGTCCTTGGCAAAGTAGTTGTAGAGCTTTTCGGCTTCATCGACCTTGCCGTTGCAGAGCATGAGGCACTGTATTTTAAGCGTCGCCTTACTGGAGGGACGGATAGCTTGCAGCATTTCGAGTTTCTTTTTTGATAGTCGGTTGAACCATTTCATTTCTCATTGCCGTGGATGGTTTTAAAGGGAGGAGCTGCGGAAGTGCCGCAGCTTACGGGACGGGCGCAGCCCCTCGATGCTCACCCTGCGGAGAGGCGCAGGGCACAGTGGCCTTTAGCCGTTGCAACCGCAACCTGGGCATGCACAGGGCTGTGGAGCCGAGTAGATGCACACGGGCTGGGCATCGAGGCTGGAGCGGCCAGTCAGACGGTCAGAGATAATCTGGTTGTAGGCCGTAGCCATTGCAGAGTTCTCAACGCTGGTGCTCTGTGACGCGCTCTGCTGTCCGCTGATGGTGTCGGCAACCGACTGGGTGATGTTGATGTCACCCTGGATGCGACGGTTCACCTCGCTCTCCAGCAGTGCGCCGATGTTGTCGAGTCGCTTGTCAACACCAGCATAGTAGGCCATAGCCACCTCCTTTGCTGACTGTGCGGCCTCTTTGGCCTCCTTCGACTTAGCGTTGGCGTAGGTGCCGCCGAAGATCCATGCCGTTACAGCTGCTGCAGCAGCGACGGAGCCGACGGTCAGTCCGGCGATAGCGACGCCAGAGGGCTTCTTGCTTTCTTTGTGACTTACCATGTACTGCTCGTACGGTGTCATCTCCTTCCCGCCCATCGACTTCAGGGCCATCAGGTCTTGCATTTCTAATGCCATAATGTTTAAGTGTTTGTGTTGGTGAATAATGTGAATTAACTCGCGGGTCGGGAAGTCCGAACCCACGGGCAAAGTTAGCGAGAAGTTGCGGTGATACCGCAACATACGGGACTATTCACCAGAAGCCTGCATTTCATCCGTGAAGCGACGGTTTCAATGCCTTCTGTTTACTGACTTTTCGAGATGATGAAGAATGTTGTAGACTTGCCTGTCGCTGATATGATGACGCTCGGACAGCGTCAGGATGACAGTCTTGCGAGACTTCGTTGTCTCAGACAGTTGCAGGTAGTCGCGATACAGGTCGCAATACTTGTAATCCTCTAAACGAATGCCCGCTTCGTTCAACTTTTGAAGCAGTTCTTTGTTAAATTCCACTAAATCTATGCGTCTCATCGTGCAAATTTGTTAAAGATTAAAATATTCTTATTACCTTTGCACCGAACCACCAACCTTCGCGGATATAAAAACAATAGCGTTACAGGTCGAGCAGTGGGTACTATATCCCCCGACGGCGACCTGTAACGCTCGCATTCGCAAATGGTTGGTGGTTCTTCCTTTTGTGGAAACGTCGGGGGCTTTTTTATACTCTTGTCCCCGAGGGGAGAGTGAAAGGGATTGTTGCGATGGTATCGCAACAGACGGGACGGTGCTATGACTGTGGCGGGTTCGTTGCTGGGTTGAGCAGGATGTAGCCGCCGTCGCGTGTGCGCAGCGGGCCGTCGCTGGCCGCGAGTACCACAATGGTATCGTCGCTGACGGAGCATACCTCGCCGAGGGTGAGCGTGGCCTGCTGCACAGGTGTGAAGGCGAGCGCGGCCTGCTCTGCAGGCGTGACAGCGATCGCCGGCTGCTCAGTGGACACCACCGCCAGTGCCGGCTGCTCCGTCGTCGTTACCGCAAGCGTTGCTGCAGCGACGCCGGTAGTGGTCAGCACTGCTGATGGCACCTGAGTGAGGTCGAAATTAAGACATGCCATAGTGCTTATGCTTCTACGAGTTTTCCCAATGTCTGTACCGCGATATTCTTGCGCACACCGTCGTTTGCATTGGCATCGACGATATATGCCGTAGCTATGACGCGCATGGTAGCAAGAGCCAATGAGGAAGTGTCAACGATGGCATACCATGTGCTGGCGGTGACTGGATCCTGCGGTTCCTCGCCTTCTTCCGTCTCAGGGGTGACGGTTGTCGTCTCCTTGAAAATGACCACTGAAGTATCCTCGCTTTTAGAAGAATCCTTGTAGCCTTTCACGCTGGTGTTCCACGACTTTACCTCGATGTCAAAGTCATTGTCGTCCATTGAGAAGCCCGGGGCTTCGAGATTGATGGCGAACTTGATTTCATCGCCCTTGTAATAATTAGCCATAATTGTATTCGTTTTAAAATGGTTTTTACTTTTTATTAATAGTTATACATCGTACACATTCCAGTCGATAGAGTCCTTTCTGTTCCAGCCTTCATTAAGGCACTGATTAATGTACGCAATGGCCTTCGTATAGAAGTCGGTGATTTCTGACAGGTCTTCAAAGGTATGGTACACCGGCTCGCCGTCTGTGTTCTCGCCCAGCTTGAACTTCATGGGAAGGCTCTTGCCTTTCTTCTGCACGGCAAGGTCGTAGGCGGCCTTGAAGTTGAACTGATTCTCAGAGGACAGCCACACGGGCTTCTCCTGCCACACAAAGCCAGTCAGGATTTTTTCTTCCGTCTGGCTGTTGATGTCGGCAATGACGGCCTCTTTGATGTCTTGCAATGTCACGACTGGGTACTGGTTCTTGTTGAAGTACACCTCGTACCATGTCGAGTTCTTGTCGTCGTACTGTTCCTTGCCGTAGCGTGCAACAATACGGGTGGTCTCTTTTCTTAACGGCGTGTAACGCTCCGTTAGTCCGAATACTTTACTCATAATACTAAAATTTTATTGTTTAACAAAATACGGTTTATTGAATATTGATATATTGTTGTTGTAGGCGGCTATCTCCAGAAAACGCTCTTTCAGGAACATCTGCCTGCGTATATTGTAGCTGGCATAATGGCTCAGCACGCCAAGGTAGGAGTTGATGCTAAGATATGTATGCCATGCGTTGCTTGTGTCTATGCTCTCAATTCCATGCCTTGAGCGTTCAAGTGCTTTGTTGTCTATATACGTCCTATGCGGTTTGATGTATGCACCCAGGAACTCTGCGCCTTTCTCTGCACGGAACAGATGCACCTTTCCCATGTGCAAGTCCAAGCCCAGCGATTCCTTCAGGCAATGCCTTGCTTCTGGTATGATATCTAACAGCCATTTCCTATCTGTGCTTACCACGTATGCGTCATCGACGTATCTTCCGTAATGCCAGCATTTCAGTGTGCGTTTCATATACTGGTCGAATACGTTCATATAGACGTTGGAGTACAACTGGCTTGTCAGATTGCCGATAGGTAGCCCTTTACCTTCTCCGGCATAGCGCAGCGTCTTTGCCGGGTCAAGCCCCGTCCAGTCGTCTTCCGACCCTGCTATGTGGCAGTTAGTGGACGGGTTGAGTAGGACGATTTCTTTTGTCAGCCATTCCACGAAGGGGAAGTCTATTACGTCATCCCATGTCTGCTTGCCGCCTTTGCTTATCCGATGGTGGCGCATACTCTCTAAGGATTCCATAGATATTTCCAGCAGCCGCTGACGGTCTATGTGCATAAAATATCCCCTGATGTCGAGTTTCAGCACCCAGCACTCCCTGCTATAGTTTTCACTCTCTGCGAGGATGTGCTTTTTCATCCTTCCGATGCCATAGTGCGTTCCGCGTCCTGGTATGCAGCTGTAGGTGTCGGCAATGAACGTCCGTTCAAACAGCCTGTGCGTATAGTTGTAGTAGAGGTGGTGAACCACCCTGTCGCGGAACTGCGCGGCAAATACCTCCCGCTTCTTCGGGCGCTCGATGATAAAGCACGTCGAGGGTTCTGGTTTGTATGTCCTGTTCCATAGAGCTTCAGCCAGTTCTGTCAGTATCTCCTGCTTCCTGCGCTCAAAGTGGAGCACGTATGGCTGGTTCGCCTTGTGCCTTTTGGCGCAAAGGAAAGCCGCGTAAAGGTCAGCCCACAATGCTTGCTTCGTCAGTCTGTAAGCCATACTATCCTCGCTATTTGCTTCTTCCGTTCTAAAGTCTCTTCAAGTGAATGCTGAACAGCTCGAACCGAGTAGCCGATGTACCGATTGTTGTTGTTCTGAGGATTGACATTTGAACTGTTGAAGTTCAAGTTGTACCCGTTGTCAGCGGAGTTCAAAGAGGACGACCAGTAGTTGCCGTTTGAACCGCGATTGTTGAGCGACGTATTGTTGCCGTAGCCAGCAGCGGGAAAGAAAACCTCACTAATTGTCGGCTGTCACCTATACGACCGTAAGAAAGAATCCTTCTTCCAGGAAGCCATCATTGGTCTTTCCTTTTTCCTGCGTGATATATCCCGCAAGACGGACAGCCTATGTATTCGCTGAACAGACCGTATCTGTGTTGTTCGTTATAGCAGGCTCACCACCTGCTGCTTCAGTTGTGAAATAAATTCAATGTTATCCGTCGGTGTCTTCTGTTCCAACGGGTATGAAAGGACTTGTGAGAGAATATGAAACATACCGTTGCGACCCTGTGCCATCTGTACGGCTGTCGGTACAGGTCTGTCACTCTTCTGCTTCGGCTCTTTGGCAGGACACGACTCATACCATCTTTCGTATTCGGCTTTCAGCGCTTCATAGTTCATCAGAAGCAGCTCTCCTGGCATCTGTACCTCAACAATGACATCGCCTCCATCGTCAACAGGCGTCATGCTGACATATTCTGGCACATACTTGCCAAGACTCTCTATTGGGAATCCTACGATGACGTATTCTCCGCTGTTTTTTGTCTGGTAGCGCACTGCGGTAAGCATCTTCTCATCACCTCGTGCATGCTGGCGCTCTTCCGTGCAGACGACAACCTTCATCAGCCATGCAGACCAGCAGTAGGCATGCCAGAACTTGCCATCCTTATTCAAGTACACCTTATTCCATTTATCGGGAGATTCACGTTGCGCCTCCCATTGTAATGCGGTTGAAAGTTTCATAAATCTTGTTGTCTAAATTTTAATTTTTTTGCGGCTTTGCCGCATCTCGTTATCCGAACCTCATCCTTATGCCGCGCCGCCTTGTGGGCGGCTGTTTTGCGGCATAAGGGTAAGGTTCGGGTGACAGCGAATTACTGAACAGCTCGAACCGAGACGCCGATGTACCGATTGTAGCTGTTCTGAGGATCGACACTTGAACTGCTGAAGTACAAGCGGTACCCGTAGTCAGCGGAGTACAAAGAGGACGACCAGTAGCGGCCGTACGAACCGCGATCGTTGAGCGACGTATTGATGCCGTAGCCAGCAGCGGGAAAGAAAACATACACCGAATGGTCGGTCTTTTTCATGAACTTTCGGCCGTTTACTCCGTTGACGGTTGTCCACTCGTTGTCAGTGTTGTCATACAGCTCTTTGAACTCAGTAGCCGTCGGCATACGCCAGCTGCCGCCAAACAGCTCACGGGCTGCGTCATAGCCGCTGTCGGCTGAATAGTCGGCATTCTTCGTCTGCGAAGTGAACGGTATGGATGCGCCGGGAGTGCTTGCATACGGGCCAGTATTGGAAGAACCCCAGTTGTAACTGAACGTCGTTCCGTTGGGGAAGTGCGGCTCAATGTTACCCCACGAGAAGTATGCACCATCCTCTTCCTCGCTCTCTGCTCCGATGTTCCAGCTTGCCCACAGGCGACCGCTGGGCAGTCCGAGGTCTATGGGCGTAGGCACAACGATGGTTGGCGGTGCTACGATGACGGCTACAGAGATATTCTTCGTACCTGTCTTAGTCACGCCACCGCTGAACGTACACGTACACGTAAGCGTCATGGTCACGGCGGTGTCATTGCCCTTGGGCACGCTGACCACGGCTCCGTTGTCGTCGGAAGACTTGATGGTGACGTTCTGGTTGGAAGTCAGGCTCCATGCTACGCTTGTCAGCGCCGCCGTGTAGCTGCCGTTGATGGTCTTGGTGTAGTTGAAGTCGCCGTTGGCGTCGATAGAGCCTACGCCATTGACCGTGACGCTCGATGGGAATGTCAGCACCATCGTGATGGTCTTCGTTCCTGTGCGTGTCACGCCGCCCTCGAAGGTAACGGTACATTCCAGCGTCACGTCGATGCTCGTGGCAGGCGTGTTGGTGACGTTCACCGTAGCGCCGTTGGCGTCCTGTGAATAGAGCGACGAAGCATTATTGCTCGACAGGCTCCATGCCACGTTCGTCACCTCCGCATTGTATGTTCCGCTCAGTGCCTTGGTGTAGTTGTACATGCCGTTCTGGTTGACGGTGCCGTTGCCGCTGATGGTCACTGCCGTAGGATAGGTAATCTTCTGAGCCGAAACGTCAAGGTATGACGAGTAGCTGCTCGTGCCATCCACCTGGGCACGAACCTTCACGGCGACATCGCTTTCAAGCGAACCTACGTTTATCACACCCGTGGCCTCGTAGAGCGTCACGCCGTTATAGGTACGGTAGACGTTGCCCTGCTGGTCGGTCTGCGACTCAACGAGCGTTGTGCCGTTGTAGAGCAGGTACTTCACTGCCGATTCCGTTACGGGGAAGAAGGTGGCCGTAAACGTGCCTGTGCCGCCCTCTTTGACCAGCGACGGACCGCTGATGAACACCTGCGTCGGTGCGTCGATGACAAACGCGCCGTCGGCCTCGAAGACGTTGGCACCGAATAAGGCTACGAGCTGGTTGTACTGTGCCTCAGTCAGTGAGCTAAGGGTAATTTTGCCCTGGTAGTTCTTCGTACCGACCTTGCCCATCGCAATAGCCTGCTCTGCCGTCATGTTTGTCCAGTTGATGCCTGTCAGCGTGAGCGAAGCTGCTGCCAGCTGTGCGTCGCTCAGCAATGCCAGCCATGTATTGACGAATGTCTTGGCATCCCATGAGCCTGTCACATTCCTCAGCTCCACGCTGCGCAGTGTTGTTGTCGGGGTATAGGTGATGGCTGTCACGTCGGCACCGTTGAGCGCGATGCTCTGGATGGTGGCGGGAAGGACGGCACTTGTCAGGATGACGCCGTTGGCAGGTGCAAAGCTCGTCAGTCCGCTGCCAGAAGCCTTGAAGGTATCGAGGTTCACCAGCGTGCTCAGATCCATGTTGGTTATGGCCTCGTAGCCACGGATGTCAATCTCTTCCAACGACTTGATAGCTGCCAGTCCGCTGATGGCAGTCAGGTAGGCGTTGGTGTTCTCGCCGTCGCCGAGGACGAGCTTCGTCAGTCGGCTGTCGCCGTTCACGTCGATGGCATCGCCGATGTTCAGCGAGCCCAGTGCGCTGATGTAGGCGCTCAGGTCGATAGCACCGATGTTGTTGGCGTTGTAAATGTAGATAAGGTTGCCAACACCCGTTTCCTGGGGCAGCCCCGTTGCAGTCACCTCCACGCCTGCGGTACGCTCCGTGGGAGCATCGACGGTGGTACTTGCTACCGCATATCCGAAATAGGTGGTGATGGCAGGGGTGAACTTGTAGGCCGCACCCTGCGGGATGTTCACCGTACTTGTGGCACGGGCCTGGATGCTGCGGATGGAGTATGTGCCGTTGCCAAACACGTTATCATAATACTCAAAGCGGTGTGCCAGCCACCAGTGGCGATGGCTCTTACGCGAGCCTTGCAGCATGTGGAGCACGTTCTGGCCTTGCAATGCCTGCGAGATATACTTGTAGCGTCCGTTCTCGTTGTAGATACGCTCGCACCACTGTCCACTCTGAAGGTCGTCGAACATCTCGCAGACCTTCTCGTATGTCAGTCCTGCGCTGAACAACAGGGCATCAATCTGACGGGCCAGCGCCATACACTCTGGGTCAGCCTCGAACAATCGCCACAGCACGCTCTTGCCCTTGCCTGCGTAGTAATAACCACCTTGCGGGGTCTGGGTGAACAGTCCATAGAGCCATGTATCAAATAGTTCAGAAAGGTTGCTGTCGCCGAGGATGGAGTCGTTGTCGTAGAGGATATAGAAAAAGTGCTCGCCGTCCTCCGTGGTTAACATGGTGTTCTTTACCGTCTGGTCAACGGCACCGAAGCGAAGCAGATAGACATAGCATGCTGACAGCTTGTTCAGGTCGAAGTGGCTGGCCTTGCCTGCCTGCCAGGTTTCGACATCCACGGTGTCGTTCACGCTGTCATAGCAGGAGTTCAGGAACTGAGCAACGACTTTCAGGGCTGTTACGTTCTTGTTCTTGTCGGGATAGCGGGCTTCAAAGGCGTTATCCCAGGAGTTGTCGAAATCTGACACATCGGTAAACAGGGCTATCGAGTTGTCAGAGTCCAGCACCTCCCAGCACTCCACATGAGAGTTGTCGAACGGGGTGACACCTTCCTTCGACAAGGCCGTGAAGCCGAACACCTCCTCCGTGCTCTTGTCGTTGTTGAAGTTATACTGACCGAGGCATACAAGCTGAGAGTTGACAGAGTCACGCTGGAAGAGCACGATGGGGAAGCCGTCGATGGTGGTACGCACGTCATACTCGTAGTCGTTCTGTGCAGCCCACTTCTGGGCATTGGTACGCAGGATGTAGTCGCCGTTGCTCACCACGCTCTTCATAACACTGTTCCACAGACGGGCAACACCCGTGTTGTGAGAGCCGGAAGACTCAGCGAAGTCGGCCTTCAGACACCAGCAGCTCACGGGGGCAGCGTTCTCCTTGAAGCTGTACTTTCCGTTGGCCACCAAGTCCTCGTTGTCGTGTGTCGGCGTGTAGAGCTTGGTCTGATACTTGCCGCTCTTCGACTTGGAATAGATGCGGAAGTTCTTTCGAGGATAGCTGATGGACGACGTTCCCTGCAAGCGGATGTCGGCATCGTCGATGAAGAAGTTCATCTCCGGGTTCTGCATGTTGCGGAACTCAATATCCACTGGGTTGGCGTTCCAGTCGTTCTTGTGGCTCTTGTCGGAGATAGACATAATGGAGCTGATGTCACCTGTGATAATCATCACGGGGATATGGGCGTTGACCTTATCCACCGAGATAGCGCCGTTGCTGTCGAAGATGTCGTTGAACGATGCAATGCTGATAACGCCGGGGTTGTTGATGGCATAGTTCTGGAAAGCCTGGTCAACCTGTAGCGGCTTGTCATATACGCTCACGCTATACAGCTTGACCGTACAGCCAGTAGAGCCGATGGTCAGCGTACTGCCAGATATTCCGATGGTGTCATTGGCGGCAAACTGCGAGGCACGCTCCAAGATGCCGTTGTTGACGATATACAGCATACGCAGGTTGTCGGTGTCATCCGTGCGGTTGACGATAAACGCAAGACGTATGCGGTCGCCATCACGGAACTTGGTCTCTACCTTCGTGCCTCCTGCCGTCTGTAGCTTGGCGGTCGATGCCGTGACTGACAAGCCTGCGCTGCCGCTCATCAGATTGACAATGCTTGCCGTCTCGTCATCCACCTTAGAGGTCTCAAAGTCTATCTCAATGGTACGACCTTTGGTAATGGGATTACCGGCCAGCGGGTTAAGACCTATCTGGATGCTTGCCCCTGCAGGGATGACCAGCGCGTCATTGTTCCATCCGCTCTTGGCGTTCCACGAGAAGCCCGTGAAGGCGGTGCTGATAGTATTGCCGCCCTGTGCTGCTGCCTGCTGGAACGTCCATACTGCGGGATTTGACTCGTTGTTGGTACGGCCTTTGGCAGAGAGCTTCAGAAGGACGTCCGACGTCTCTTCGTTGATGTCTATGTCACTGGCCTGTGCCACGGCGGTGAACGATGCCGTCTGTCCGTCGCAGGTGAGCAGGATGGTGTGGCTGCCCGTTGTCGTTGGGGTGTACGACTCGCTGATAATGCTGGCATCGCTGATGGCAATGCTCTTCACGGCGTTGCCATTGTCCGTGATGACAAGGCTCAGTGCGCGGTTCCTGCTGTCATAGACGGCCACGGAATACTCAAATGTCTCGTACTGCCCGACATTGACGGACAGGCTTCCTGATGTCAGCGGAGCGTCAATGACGATACCAAGCAGGACATGTGTCACATTGCTCTCCCACTCGCCGCTGGCAGGACGTACCAGAAAGTCAAAGTACAAAGTGTCGCTGTAATAGTTTGTTCCGCTTTCTGTAATAAATGCTCTTGCCTGAATGTTGTGCTTGCCAACAGTCATGTCTGCGGTGTCGATGTTCTTCGTACCGTTGACATTAAGACCAACCACGGTGTCTACATCGGACAACTTCACACCATCCAGATACCATTCCATGTACTTTACGTTCGCTCCCTTCAAGGTGTAGGGAACATGGAGATAAGCGCCTTTTTCTACAGGCGTGGAGAAAGCAAAGTTGCTTGACAGCTCCAGGTTGACCACCGTATAGGTCACTGCTGCCATAGAACTTGCGAGGGTATTGCGTCCCGTGATGGTCACGCTGATGCTGTTCGTTCCTGCGCTCAGATACTCGTCAACGAGGAAATGCACGTTAGTGCCAGCATCGTAGATACGTGTCTCCTTGATGATATTTCCTGCGTTGTTGAACGCAAAGGTGGCTATCACTGCCTCGCCAGTGCTGGAGCCTGTCTTGGTCTTCACGTCAAACGTGAAGTCGATGTAGTTTCCCGTTGCACCTTTCAGGATGGTGTTGCTGCTGGGCGTGACCATCGTGATTTCCGCCGTATAGTTGGCCGGTGCGTCAAACGTGCCCAGCAGCAGGTCGGAATACTCCTCACGGTCTGAGAGGTAC
>Ga0256407_10004871_pt1 | contig 21957 bp, 21 predicted proteins | sample RumenRJG_04DNA_FD_193489 | JGI IMG/M metagenome (GOLD analysis project Ga0256407, IMG submission 193489) | Bovine rumen microbial communities from Lethbridge, Alberta, Canada - RJG_04 | ecosystem: Host-associated > Mammals > Digestive system > Stomach > Rumen | place: Canada: Alberta... | reverse complement strand
GTGCCACCATCGAAACGGCCCAGGTAAAAAAGGATGAAGTTGTCTTTACTGGCGAGATTCCCGCCCGCTGTATACAGGCATACCGTACTGATCTGGCCTTTTACACCAACGGGCAGAGCGTATGCCTGACGGAACTGAAAGGGTATCAGGCCGCTGTCGGCGAGCCGGTCATCCAGCCCCGCCGTCCAAACAGCCGCCTGGACAAGGTGCGCCATATGTTCAGTAAGATCACTTGATACGCCACAGCGAGGAAGGTTATTGCATTTCCCTGTCTTTCGTGGTAAAATGTAGTTGTAAACCACCAGAGAAACCAATCTAATTTTACCGTTGATAGCCATTTCCTTGATAGCCAAATGATAGCAAAAGTTCGGCAAGCCCATAGGATAAGGATAATAGGTATCAGGAAAAATCAAATGGTATCAAATCCCCCAAACAAAAGCGTTTAGAATTAAGTTTCATTTTGCGAGTACGAATAAGCATAAAATCACTCAAGCATCAACATGCACACTCAAAGACCTGTAGGTCCCTCTGCAGGTCTTTTTCTCTGTAAAACCACAGCCAGTTATTTCCCTATCTCTCATAAATCCGAATTTGTCGAGGTTTTTACATTGGCGATTTACTCCTTAATTTCAGCAGCACTGCCAAATCTTCCTCGGTGATATCCGCGTTCCAGCAGAGCTGTCCGCGTATTTGAGGTGCCACAGTCCTTCGGCGCAGTCAAGGGCGCTCCCGAGCGCCGCATACCGTGCGGCTCAGCCCTGTGACAGCGCCTCCGCACTGCGGCACGGGGTAAACAACAGGCCAAAGGGGCTCTGCGGCCCTTCGGCCTGCCAGGAGAATGGTTCAGCTGAGGCGAGGAGGCGCCGCAGGTTCTGGACCAAGGGGCATAGGCCCCGACTCCATGAACCTCCGACGAAGCCCAGCATCATATATACCGCCATTTTTCGCCGAGATGAAATATAGGCGGTCTTTATGACAGAATTTGAGAGCAGCGCCTTTAAGGATTACCGCCATATTTCGCTGAGGTGGAATAATGGCGGTTTTTTGACAGAAGAAGAGAGCACCGCCTTTAAGAATTACCGCCATATTTCCCTGAGCTGGAATAGTGGCGGTCTTTCTGCCAAAAGCAGAGAACATCGCCTTTAAAAGATACCGCCATATTTCCCTGAGATGGGATAATGGCGGTCTTGCTGACAGAAACGAAGAAAATCCTTTTTAAAAAGACCGCCTATTATTACTGGGATGGAATGATGGCGGTCTTTTGACTTGCATTGGAAAATTTCAGGTTTCTTTATATCGGTTTTTCGTTTGCATAAGGAGGTTTTCAAGTTCCACGTCAGAAAAAGAGGTTATACTAAAAACAGACAGGAACCACGGGACGTTTTGAGAAGCGGAGGGAGGCACACCTCATGAGAAAGAAACTGTTCGCGCTGCTGCTGACACTGTTCATGTCGATGAACGTGGCGGTCAGCATGCTGCCGTCGTTTGCGGCGACATCAAGCGCGCGGAAACAGGCGCTTGCCTATGACATGCACAGCATCGGGCTCACCGGGGTCGAGAACGCGCGGGAGCTCATCGGGTACAAGACCAAAGACGGCCGGACCGTGAAGTTCGGGAAGCTGATCCGGACCGGAGAGCTCACCAACATGACAGCCGACGACAGAAAGAAGCTCGTCAAAAAGTACAGGTTGGTGAAGGACATCGACTTCCGCTCGGACCGTGATATCCGTTCGGACGGCGAGGACCCGAAGATGACCGGCGTCGAGTACTGCCGTTATCCGTTTTCTTCCTCGCAGAACATCCTCACTTCGATGGAAGGGCTGGAGCTCGGAAAGGACCTCGTCGTGGAACTGGCGACTCTGAACCGGGGCGGCGACCTGGTCGGCACATACTTCAAAGCCGGGTACCGGGTCATGTACACCAGTGAGCAGGGCATCGCCATGTTCAAGGGCTTTTTCAAAGAACTGCTGGACGCAAATGGAGGCGCAGTCCTCTGGCATTGTGTCAGCGGAAAGGACCGGACCGGCAACGCTGCCATCCCGCTCCTGACCGTCCTCGGCGTGGACCGCAAGACGATCATCGAGGACTACATGCTGACGAACGACTATGCGGCAGACGAGATCGAGAGCAGCTATGACCGCATTCTGAGCCTCACCGGGAGCCGGGCCCTCGCGAACGACCTGTCGCTCTTCAGCGGTGTCGGCCGGGACTGGATCAAAGAGTCCTTCCGCACCATTGAAGCGAACTACGGGTCCGTCGATAACTTCCTGAAAAAGGAGATCGGCCTCACCGCGAAGGACTACAAGAAACTGCAAAACGCTTATCTGACTCCGGCAAAATAAGCACACAAAAGCCCGCCGTTTTGGCGGGCTGTTTTTTATTTCTCTGTGGCGATGGACCAGAGGAGGTCTCCCTCGCGGTCCGTGGAAAGGTCGTACTGCGCGAGGACGGACTCGAACTCGGAACGGGGCGCCGTCAGGCCGCGGCTGTCCAGTTTGAGCGCCGCCTCGAGGCGGGTCCAGAGGCGGAAGAAGGTCTCCGGTCGGTTTTCTTCCGGCGCGGCGTCCAGTTCCTGCTGGAAGGGCTCCGGGAAGAACCGCCGGGCGACGGACTCACGTGGTTCGGTAATGTGTTCGAGGTCGACCCCGACGGGCGCGTCGGAGACGGCCAGCACCGTCACGGCGCCGCTGTGGGAGAGGTTGAAAAACGGCGGGTCGTCCTGCATGGAAGGTTTCCCGTGCGCTCCGCGCTCGAGCTGCTCGTCGGAAGTGATGCCGAGGTGCATCGCCAAAAGGAACGCGCTGCCGCAGGCCTGCTGACGGATCTGCTCCGCCTTCGTCTCCCGGTACCGCGTCGCGTAAAACGCCGGGAAGGCAGCCACCTGCTCCTCCGTGGGCGGCCAGTCCGGAGACTGCTCCGCGTCCCAGAAGTAGAGTTTCACATTTGCCGACATGCGCTCACCTCGCTTTCTGACGACAGTATACCACAAAAAAACAGCCCGCCGAAATGGCGGGCTGCCGGTTTCATTCATTTGATGAGGCCGTCGTTCTTCATCGCCTTGATGATCCGTTTGGCGATCTGCTGGTGACCGGCATAATCCGGATGGCAGTGGACGAGGAACGTCATGTAGAACATGATGTTGTCGACCGGAACGGAGGGCCATACTTCGACGTGGCCGACCTCGACATAGTGGACCCGGTTGCGGTACGGGCTCTGTTTCTTGACATAGTTCTTCAGGTCGGCGGCAAGGACCTCGCCCTGACCGCGGAACTGTACCACGATGTCGGCGTCTGCGGGCTGGACATCGGCGAAGGTGTTATACATGCCGACATAGTAGAGTTTGACGTCCGGATTGATCGCAAGGATGTCCTTGATGAGACGGTCATAGTTGTTCTTGTAGATAGCGACGCGTCTCGCGAGTTCCGTGAAGATGTCGTTGTAACCACCGGCCATCTCGACGAGCTGGTCGACAGAGGTGACGGCATTCAGGTGGCCCTTCAGCATGGTCAGCGGGACCTGGCCTGCCATACCGTAGGCATAGTACAGGGTACGGAACACCGGGCCGAGCAGAGCGGCGGTGAAGGTGTCGTTGTTGCCGATGCCGATGGTGATGACGTCCGCGTCTTCGATGTACTTGACCATGTTCTCTTTCAGAACGGGCAGGTCGGAGAAACCGCCGAGGACTTTCGGCATGATGGACGTGCACTCGGACAGGAAGCGCTCGTAGTAGTTCTGCGGGTAGGTCAGTTCGACGTCATACTCGTGGTCGATCATCCGCAGGTAGTTCGTGGTCGTGAAGGACTCACGGGCGGTGTTGACGGTCGTCGTGGCGCCGAGGGCCTCACTGACGATCTTCGGGTAGGTGCCCTCGACGAGCTCGCCGTGGTGCAGGGTGAACTGGTTCCCGAGGTCGTCGGGGTTGCCGTTGTTCGGGTGCATGCCGTAGCCGGCCGCGATGCTGTCGCCGATGATGAGGTAGTTGAGCCCCTTCTTCGAAGCCTGTTCTTCCTCACCCACCGCGAAGGCAAAAAGAGAACCGACCGTCGCGAGCATGACCATAGCCAGTACGACAGCCAGTAATTTGGAAATACGCTGTTTCATTTCATACCCCTCCTGATTCTGTTATGTTTGTGTGTACTAAGTAGTATACGTCAGATTTACACAGTAACGCAAGCGTTTCTGTTCATAAAAAGGTAAAAAAGACGTAAAAAAGCCCGCCAGAACGGCGGGCTTTCGTACTTCTTATTCGAATTCGATGGTTCCCGGCGGTTTCCCGGTGAGGTCGTAGACGACGCGATTGACGTGGTCCACCTCGTTGACGATGCGGGAGGTGACTCTCTCGAGCAGGTCCCAGGGAAGCTTTGCAGACTCAGCGGTCATGAAGTCGTCGGTGGTGACGGCACGCAGCGCGATGGCGTAGTCATAGGTGCGGTGGTCTCCCATGACACCGACGGAACGCATGTTGGTCAGCGCCGCGAAGTACTGGTTGATCTCCTTGTCGACACCGGCCTTTGCGACTTCCTCACGGTAGATGGCGTCGGCATCCTGGACCATTTTGACCTTCTCCTCGGTGACTTCGCCGATGATGCGGATACCGAGGCCCGGGCCCGGGAAAGGCTGCCGGAAGACGAGGTAGTCCGGAAGGCCCAGCTTCAGGCCGACCTGACGGACTTCGTCCTTGAACAGGAGCCGCAGGGGCTCGATGATTTCCTTGAAGTCGACATAGTCCGGAAGACCGCCGACGTTGTGGTGGGACTTGATGACGTCCGCCTTGCCGAGGCCGGACTCGATGACGTCCGGGTAGATGGTGCCCTGGACGAGGAAGTCCACAGCGCCGATCTTCTTCGCCTCTTCCTCGAAGACGCGGATGAACTCTTCACCGATGATCTTCCGCTTCTGCTCCGGTTCGGTGACACCCTTCAGCTTCTCATAATACCGCTGCTGGGCATTGACGCGGATGAAGTTGAGGTCGTACGGACCGTCGGGACCGAAGACCGCTTCGACTTCATCGCCCTCGTTCTTGCGAAGGAGGCCGTGGTCCACGAAGACGCAGGTCAGCTGTTTGCCGACCGCCTTGGACAGGAGGACCGCCGCGACGGAGGAGTCGACACCGCCGGACAGCGCGAGGAGGACTTTGCCGTCCCCGACCTTCTCGCGGATGGCTGCCACCTGGGTCTCGATGAAGGAGTCCATGACCCAGTCGCCCTTGCAGCCGCAGGCGTCGCGGACGAAGGAGCGGATGACCTTGGAGCCCTCTTTCGAGTGCATGACTTCCGGGTGGAACTGTACCGCATAGAGGCCCTTCTCGGTGTTCTCCATGGCAGCGACCGGACAGTCTTTCGTGTGGGCCGTAATGTGGAACCCTTCGGGGGCTTCGGCGATGTAGTCCGTGTGGCTCATCCACATAATAGTGCGGCCGGGTTTGTCACAGCCGGTGACGTCCTTGCCATACTCCGGGAGAGCGACGTATTTCAGGATGCCCTCATGATCGTCCACGAGGACTTCAGTTTTTCCGTATTCGGAGACCGGCGCCGTTTTGACGGGTGCGCCGAGGAGGTGGGCCATCAGCTGGGCACCGTAGCAGATGCCGAGGACCGGGATGCCGAGTTCGAGGATCTCCTTCTCGTAAGTCGGAGAGGCCGGGTCGTAGACCGAGTTCGGACCGCCGGTGAAGATGATGCCCTTGTAACCCTTGGCTTTGATCTCTTCAATGGGCGTCGTATAGTTCAGGACCTCAGCGTACACGTTCTGTTCGCGCACGCGGCGGGCGATCAGCTGGTTGTACTGGCCGCCGAAGTCCAGGACGAGGATGGTTTCATTCATGCGGGGATTCGCTCCTCTTTAAAAAATATGCAAAATTATACTATGGGACGGGCCTGAAGCGCAACCGGAGTTCAGGAGAACAGCAGCTGGTACAGCCCGATGAACAGCGGGATGGTGACGACGCAGAAGAACAGCGTCAGGATGTTGTAGATGCTGGCTTTCGTCGGCTCCTGGTCGAAGACGACCGCGAGCTGGGAGACGTTGGAGGCCGCCGGCGCAGCGAACGCGATGGCCGTGACCATGAGGACCGGCACCAGTTCGGGACGGTGGCTCAAAATGCCGCTGGCCCGGAGCAGCAGGATCGGGATGAGCGGGTACAGGACCAGCTTCCCGAGGGCGATGCCGTAGGCCCGGGGCGTCGTGAAAATGCTCTTCAGGGAGGTGCCGGCGAGGACCATGCCGATGACCATCATAGAAGCGGGCGCCACCATGTGGGACAGGCCGGACACGCTGGTCTGCAGGACCTCCGGCAGGTGCCACTGGAACCCGAGGAACAGGAGGCCGAAGAGAACGGCCCAGATGTTGAAGTTCGAGACGATCTTCCGCCATTCGAACTGACCTCTCCCCTGCATGATGGAAATGCCGTGGGTCCAGAAGAGCAGGTTGAAGGGGATCTGCATGGCGCTCGCGTAGAACACCATTTCATCGCCCAGGGTCATCTGCACGAGGGGCAGCACCAGGTTGCCGACGTTGCCGTAGACCAGAGAGGTCTCGTCCACGGGGCTCAGCTTCAGGGGCTTGCGCAGGAGCCAGGACAGGAGGATCCAGCTGAAGTACGCGACGAAGGCGAAGGCCACGCAGCTGAGGAAGCCGAAGATGCGCTCTCTTGTCAGCTCGATCTGGAACGCGTTGAAGATCATGCACGGGCAGAACACGTAGACGGTCAGGGACGACAGCACTTTGCTGTTCTCCCCCTTCACCAGCCCGGACTTTACGGCGATGTACCCCACGAGCACCCAGAGCAGCATGGAGGCGATGTTCTCCATCAGGGCAAGGGACAATTGCAAAACAGACACCTCTTGTTTGATATAACGCACCCCGAAGAGCGGAGGCTCCCCGGGGCGATGTCGCCATGTGGCGATTTATTTCTTGCGGTAGATGATCTCATCGCGCGCGGGACCGTTCGACACCATGGTGATGGGTGTCTCGATCTCCTGCTCGATGAAGTCGATGTAGTCCTTGGTCTCCTGCGGCAGGTCTTCGTAGTTGCGGATGCCGCGGATGTCGCAGTGCCAGCCCTTGAAGGTCTTGTAGACCGGCTTGGCCTTCTTGAGGCGCGGGGTGACCGGGAAGTCTCTGGTGATCTCCCCGTCGATGTCATAGGCGACACAGATCTTCAGTTCTTCGAGATAGGACAGGCAGTCAAGGGCCGTGACGACGACCTCGGTGGCGCCCTGGGTCAGGACACCGTAACGGGTGGCGACGGCGTCGAACCAGCCGACACGTCTCGGACGACCGGTGGTGGCACCGAACTCGCCCTTGTCGCCGCCGTGCAGACGCAGTTCCTGAGCCTCGGCTTCGTCGAGGATCTCCGAGGTGAACTCACCGGCGCCGACGGCACTGGAGTAGGCCTTGGTGACGCAGATGATGTCCTGGATGGCGTAGGGCGGGATGCCCGCGGCACCGACGGTGCCGTAGCCGGCCAGCGTCGAGGAGGACGTGACCATCGGGTAGATGCCGGAGTCGGTATCTTTGAGCGTACCGAGCTGGCCCTCGAGCAGGATGGTCTTGCCTTCCTTCTGGGCCTCTCTCAGGTACTTGTTGGTGTCGATGACATGGTCCTTGATGGCTTCGCGCCACTCGACCAGCTTGTTGAAGAGTTCTTCCTCATCGATGAGGGGTTTATGGTAGATATGCTCGAGCTGGAGGTTCTTGACTTCCACGATGCGGTGGATCTTTTCCTTCAGGTACTCGTCGTCATAGAGTTCACAGACCTGGAAGCCGATCTTGGCGACCTTGTCAGAGAAGAACGGCGCGATGCCGGAATGGGTAGAACCAAAGGCGTCTTTGCCAAGGCGCTCTTCCTCGTAGCAGTCAAAGTCGACATGGTAGGGCATGACGATGTTGGCACGCTCGGACACGAAGATCTTCGGTTCCGGGACACCGGCTGCCTCGACCTCTTTGACTTCCTTGATGAACTTCTCGACATCGAACGCCATGCCGTTGCCGATGATGTTGACGGTGTTCGGGTTGCAGACACCGCTCGGAAGGGTGTGCAGCGAGAAACGACCGTAATCGTTGATGATGGTGTGGCCGGCGTTGGCACCGCCCTGGAAACGGATGACGATGTCGGACTCGGCGGCGAACATGTCGGTGATCTTACCTTTTCCTTCGTCGCCCCAGTTACCGCCTACGATTGCTTTTACCATGGGGATGAGCACCTCCAAGTGCTGTAAGTAGTTTTTTACCGCGTTTATTATACTAAAGCGAAAGACGCTTTTCAATAGAAAGAAAGCGCCCGCCGAAGGCTTTCGACGGGCGTTTGGTATTGGTTTGGTTTATGCGCCGGTATATGCGGGGACCGGATCGTTCGAATTGTAGATCGCATTGAACTTGCAGACGTCCCAGCAGGTGCCGCAGCGGGAGCAGAGGTCCTCGTTGATGACGTGAGGAGTCTTCGGCGCGCTGGTGATGCACTGCTCGGGGCAGTTGCGGGCACACATGGTGCAGCCCTTGCAGGCGTTCGGGTCGATGCGGATCGGGAATTCGCGATTCAGCGGTGCATGCTCAACGGGCTTCGGCGGAGCTTTCTTCTTCGGTGCGGCCGGTTTCGCGGCAGCAGCGCCGGCGGCAGCGGCGGCAGGAGCCGTGGCTTTCGCGGCGTCAGCGGGAGCTGCTTTCTTCGGAGCGGCTGGAGCCGGAGTGATGTCGCCCTGATAGATGGCGTTGAACTTACAGGTATCGAAGCAGGCGCCGCAGCGGATGCACTCGTCCTGATTGATCTCATGGGGTTTCTTGACTTCACCTTCAATGGCGCCGGCCGGGCAGGCACGGGCGCAGGCGGTACAGCCGCGGCAGTTGTCAGCGAAGATCTTGACGGGCTGATCGGGGTCGAACTCGGCAGTAGCTGCGGTAGCAGCGACGGGGCCGGCCGCAGCAGCGGCAGCACCGGCGGCACCGGCGGCAGCAGCGCCTTCGGCAGCGGCGGGAGCCGCTTTCTTGGCAGGAGCTTTATAATCCGGGTTCGGGATCATTTCGATGACATCGAACGGGCAGGCTTTCGCGCAGACGCCGCAGCCGATGCAGTCTTCCTTCCGGACGAATTCCGGAAGGGTACGTCTCATACCACGCTTGGTGATCGGGTGGATGAGGTCGAATGCGTTGACGGGGCAGTCGAAGAGACAGCACTTACAGCCGTAACACTTCTGATGGTCGATTTGAGGGATCACTTTCGGGTTAGCCAACGTAAGACACCTCCTCAGCCATATTCATAAGGGCAGGCAAGCCGAGTTCCTCCAGAGTGGAGTCAAGGGGCACGCCGGTGTCGGGATCATAGCCGCAGGTCTCCCAGGTCTTGCGCATCATGGCGTCGATCGGGACGGTCTTGCCGGCGGTCTTACCGACTTTGTGAGGTGTATCGCCCACCATGCGGTCATGGGGACGGTTGTCGAGCGGCATTTTGCCGTGCTTGATGTTGAACATCTGGCGAAGGGTGAAGATACGCTTGCCGATGACCATGTATTCGTCGGGAGTCAGGGTCCAGCCGGTGGCCGCGTTCAGCCACTCGAAGACCGGGTAGTTACCGACGCCGGTGATCATGCCGAAGTAGCATCCGCCTGCACCGTCGATGAGACGTTTGTAGTAAGCGCATGCGAGGACCTTCAGGGCCTCTTCTTCGGAAGCGAGGGACTCACCGGACTTGTCGCCGACGATGGCAGCGGCCGGAGCCCAGGAGACTTTCTTCCAGATGTGCATGCAGCCGTAGTACAGAGAACCACCGGAGGTATGTCTCGCCGGAGTCGGGTCGATGGCATAAAGGGTGGCCTGCTGCGGGTCGAGACGGGAGTCGTGCATGGGAGGCTCCATGCCTCCGCCCTGGACTGCGAATTTCTCAGAGCCTTTGCCGATGACTTTCGCCGCGTAACGGGTACCGTGGGAGAAGACCTCGCCGATGCCGCGCTGTTCGCAGATCATCTTGACGAATTCGATGATGGCGTCCGCGTTGCCCCAGGTGAGGTTGAGGCCGCCGACATCTTCACGGGTGAGGATGCCGTGCTCGACGCACTCGATGGCCATACCGACACAGCCGCCGCAGGAGATGGCGTCGATGCCCTGACGGTTCAGGTACTCGTTGATGTAGAGCATGGCGTCGTTGTCATCGTTCAGGAGGAATGCGGTGTAGTCCCACTGGGACTCGTATTCCGGCTTATGGACGATGCTGTAACCGGCGTCATTGTGTTTGATCTTGGAAATGTCGAGCTCGCCGCCGCAGCCGTAGGAGCAGGAATAGCAGTAGTACCGGGTGACCTGATGCTTCAGCATCTGGTGCGCGTCGGTCTTGTTCAGCTGACGGACGGAGAAGTGCTCTTTCTGTGTACCGCCCCAGTTACGGATGGGACCTTCACCGGTCTGACCGGTGAACTGAGACGCGCCGGCGGTACCCCAGGTACCCATGAGGACAGCGGTGAGCAGTCCGTCGGGGGACAGCTGAAGTTCCGGAAGGACTTTCGTGATGTTGAGAAGACCGGTCGGGATCTCAGGCGGCAGGAATGCCATGTTGAGACGGCCCGCGCACTGTTTGGCCAGTGCTTTGATCTCTTCGGTATGGATGCCGGAAACGGGTTTCGTGCCGTTGCAGACGATGCCCTTCAGGTTCTTGGAACCGATGACACCGCCGACGCCCTGACGGGCAGCGATACGGCCGTTCTCGTTGCAGACGCCGGCCATCCAGCCCTGCTTTTCACCGCCGGGGCCGATGACGGCACAGACCGGGCGTTTCTTGCCGGGCTGCGTGTGACGTCTCCAGAGTTCCTCTTCCGCGTCGTGGCAGTCGAGGCCCCAGACGCCTTCGGCGTCGAGGATCTGGCAACCTTTGTTGTCGATGTAAAGGTAGACCGGTTTGTCGGCCTTACCGTGAATGGCGATCATGTCGAAGCCGCAGTGTTTGATGCCGGGGGCAAAGGAACCGCCGCAGTTGGCTTCGCCGATACCGCCGGTGGACGGGGACTTCGTGATGACCATCCAGCGTCCCATGATGGTCGCGCCGGTGCATGTCATGATGCCCGTCGTGAAGCACACAACGTTTTCGGGGCTCATGGGGTCTGCGCCTGCCGGAATGTGGTTGTAGCACCACCACGCGCCTAAACCTGCTCCGGACAGGAGCTGTTCGTAGATCTCATCCTTGATCTTGATGACCTTACTGGTTTTGGTCGTAAGGTCGACCTGGAGGATCTGTCCAGTGTAGCCTTTCATTTGACTCGTTCATCTCCCTTAAAGAATTTATCACCCATAAAGATATCCTAAGTATATTGACACGATCAGCCGCTGCCGAGAGGCGTGTACGAACTGACGATATCTCCGTCTTTGAGGACCTGCTTCATGTCTGCTTTCTCATAGTTGACGAGCAGCGGCAGGGTCTTGGCCCAGAGCATTGGCAGCTTCACGATCTTCAAAAACTGCTTGAGCGTGAGGCCGTCGGGAACTTCGATGGTCCCGTCCTTGTCGAACTTCGAGAAGTCACAGACACTGGGGCCGTGGAATTCGATGCGCATGGGGGTTTCCTCCTTCCGAACATGGATTTTCTATTCGTGTATAGTATTTTACAGATTAATTATATATAGGTTACCCGTCAAATACAATACTTTATCTCCGCGAAAGTTTTGATAAGTTATTCACAATGACGATTTTATGCTTTCCAAAGGTTAACTATCTGTGTATAATAATCGTGGGTGATATCAACTACAAGGGAGGTTATAGCGAAATGGTAAACAAGATCGTAGAAGTTCTTACCAAAGCCCTCGTCGCTCTTACCGACGTGCTCGGTCCCGTACTGAATACCCTTCTCAAGAAACTCTGGGCATACACAGACAAAGTCTGGTACCGCCAGGGTTATGAAAAAGAAGACCACACCAACGGTGTTATCAGGGAGGACAAATAATGGCTAAGAAGAACAAAGCCGAAGCAGCTGCTCCGGAAAAGAAAAAATCCAAAGGACTCCTGTTTTTCCTCGGAGTTCTCACCGTCGTAGGTTCTGCCCTCGTTGTGGTGCTTGGCGCAGTCCTTTACATGGTCAACCCGTGGTACATCCCGCAGATCCTGAAGCGGAATTACCCCGAATGGTTCGAAGCGCATCCGTTCATCAGCCGCTTCATCCCGCTGACCTGACGACAACGCAAAACACAAAAAAGATCCTCGTTCCTTCGAACGGGGATCTTTCGTTTTTCCTTTGTGTTCGCGATTTACCGCATGATCAGACGTTGATCTCGACGTCGATGCCGAGGAGGTCTTTCTTCTCCTCGAGGACCGGTTTGATGTAACCGTCGACGAACTCCTGGGTCTGGCTCGGGGCACGGCCGACGAAGTTCTTCGGTTCCATGACCGCTTCGAGTTCTTCGAGGGTCATGCCGAAGGCCGGGTCGTTCGCGATGCGCTGCAGAAGGTCGTTCTGGCCGCCGTCGACCTTGACGACTTTGCCGGCGTCCATGGAGTGGACACGGATGTGTTCGTGGAGGTCCTGACGGTCTCCGCCCTTCTTGACGGCTTCCATCATGATGTTCTCGGTGGCCATGAAGGGAAGCTCCTCGAGGAGATGCTTCTCGATCATCTTCGGGTAGACGACGAGGCCGGAGACGACGTTGATGTAGAGTTCCAGGATGGCGTCAGTGGCAAGGAATGCTTCGGCGACGGAGATGCGCTTGTTGGCGGAGTCGTCGAGTGTTCTCTCGAGCCACTGGGTGGACGCGGTGAGCGCCGGGTTCAGGGCATCGGAGGTCACATAGCGGGCCAGCGAGCAGATGCGTTCGGAACGCATGGGGTTACGCTTGTAAGCCATGGCCGAGGAGCCGATCTGGGTCTTTTCGAAGGGTTCCTCGATCTCCTTCATGTGCTGGAGGAGACGCAGGTCGTTCGCGAACTTCGACGCGGACTGGGCAATGCCGGAGAGGACACTGACCACCTGGTAGTCGAGTTTTCTCGAGTAAGTCTGACCGGAGACCGGGTAGCAGGCCGCGAAGCCCATCTTGTCGGCGATCTTCTGGTCGAGCTGGCGGATCTTCTCTTCATCGCCCTCAAAAAGTTCCATGAAGGAAGCCTGGGTACCAGTGGTGCCCTTGGAGCCGAGGAGTCTCATGGTCTCGAGGCGGTGTTCCACTTCGTAGTAGTCGAGGAGGACGTCCTGGAGCCACAGGGTGGCACGCTTGCCAACGGTGGTCGGCTGAGCCGGCTGGTAATGGGTGAATCCGAGGGTCGGGAGGTCCTTGTACTCGATCGCGAACTTCGACAGCTTGTCGAGGAGGTTCACGAGTTTCTTCTCGATGAGCTTCAGACCTTCGGTCATGGTGATGACGTCGGTGTTGTCGCCGACATAGCAGGACGTGGCACCGAGGTGGATGATGCCCTTCGCGTTCGGGCACTGGACGCCGTAGGCATAGACGTGGGACATGACGTCGTGGCGGCGCTTCTTCTCTTCCTCGATGGCGACTTCGTAGTTGATGTCATCGGCGTGCGCTTTCAGTTCGTCGATCTGCTCCTGCGTGACGGGCAGACCCAGTTCATGCTCGGCCTCGGCCAGAGCGATCCACAGCTTTCTCCAGGTCTTGAACTTGAAGTCCGGGGAGAAGATGTACTGCATCTCTTTCGACGCGTACCGGGAATTGAGAGGAGTTTCGTAAGTGTTCTTCTGCATAACGCACGATCCTTTCGAAGTATCATTTGGCGATTTAACGCCAATAGTATACACGATTTCATGAGAAATAAAAAGAATCAAATGGTATAAGAAACCCCCGCACGAGGCGGGGGTTTTCAGCGATTCTGTTATGCTCAGATGCCGAGGAGGTCCGCGTAGCCTTTGAGGGCTCCGTCGGTGTCACCGGCGAGGACTTTCTTCGCGAGGACTTTGCCGAGCTGGACGCCTTCCTGGTCGAAGGAGTTGACGTTCCAGAGGAAGCCCTGGAACATGACCTTGTTCTCGAAGTGAGCAAGGAGCGCGCCGATGGCTTCGGGGGTCAGCTTGTCGCCGACGATGATGGAGGACGGACGGTTGCCGTCGAAGTTCTTGTTGAGGTTCTCGTCGTCTTTGCCGCAGGCGAACGCGACCATCTGAGCGGCAACGTTGGCCTTCAGCTTCTGCTGAGAGGTGCTGCCTTCGATGACGACGTCGTTGCCCATCTGGCTGTCTTTGAAACCGACGAACTGCAACGGGACGATGGTCTTGCCCTGGTGCAGGAGCTGGTAGAAGGAGTGCTGGCCGTTGGTGCCGGGCTCACCGAAGATGATGGGGCCGGTCACGTAGTTCACGGGCTCGCCGAAACGGTTCACGCTCTTGCCGTTCGACTCCATGTCGAGCTGCTGGAGGTGGGCCGGGAAGCGGCTGAGGGCCTGGGAGTACGGCAGGACCGCGGTGGTGTCGCAGCCGAGGACGTTGCGCTCATAGACACCGATGAGGGCGTCGAGCATGGCAGCGTTCTTCTTGATGTCGGTCTCTTTGGCTACGGCGTCAGCGGCAGCAGCACCCTGCAGGAAACGGTCGAAGACTTCCGGACCGAAGGCGAGGCTCAGGATAGCGCCACCGACAGCGGAGGAAGAGGAGTACCGGCCGCCGATGTAGTCGTCCATGTAGAAGGAGTCGAGGTAGTCGGGGTTGCCGGCCAGCGGAGAGGTCTCGCTGGTGACCGCGATCATATGCTTGGAAGCGTCAAGGCCGGCCTCTTTGATGGCGTTCTTGACGAAGGCCTCGTTGGTCAGAGTCTCGAGCGTGGTGCCGGACTTGGAGACGAGGACAAAGATGGTCTTGGAAACATCGAGGGTAGAAAGGACGGCGGAGGCATCATCCGGGTCGACGTTGGAGATGAACTTCGCGTCCATCTTGAGGCAGTCGTTGACTTTGGCCCAGTTCTCGAGAGCGAGGTAGATGGCGCGGGGACCGAGGTCGGAACCGCCGATGCCGATCTGGCAGGCCGTCGTAAACTTCTCGCCGGCTTCGTTCGTGATTTCACCGTTATGGACTTTCTTGACGAACTCGGCGATGCGCGCCTGCTGCTTCGCATAGAAGTCTCTCTTGTTGACGTCGTCGGCGATGACATCGTCGCCGAGCTGGCCGCGGCACAGCTGGTGAAGGACGAGACGGTTCTCGCCGGTGTTGATGACAGCGCCGTTGTAAAGCTCTTTGTACTTCTCAGCCAGTTCCGCTTCATCGGCGAGGTCCTGCATGGTCTTCAGGACTTTGTCGTCGACCGGACGGGCCGCATAGTTGAAGGTGAGGCCGGCGGCGATGGGGACATTGTACTCGGCGACGCGCTTCGCACCGCTCTCCCCTGCCATGACCTCTTTGACTTCGACTTCGTTCCAGAGCTCGAGGAGCTCATCGTAAGCTTTGAGGGTATCTAAGTTTTTCCAGTTGGCCATAAGTCTTTCTCTCCTTTGGAAACAACATTTTTGATAAACAATTCACCTTAAAATATATCATAATTCAGAACGTCTCACAATGAGCAGAACGCAAAAAGGACTGTGGAAATTCCACAGTCCTTCCGCTTTTTTCGGGCGATTTGAGGTCGGTCCTCAGGACTCCACCGTAAAACCAGCCTTTTCCAGCGCCGCAACGACGTTCTCGAACGGGATGCCCGTGAGGCGGCAGCCCGGTGAAATAAGGAAATAAGGGAATCGAAAAGGGCTTTTTTGGAGTTTTCCAAAAAAGTCCTTGCATTTGTAATATCTCTGTACTATAATGTGTGAGCAGTCAACGGGGAATCCCTCCCCTTGACATAGATATCGCAGAGTAGAGCAGTTGGTAGCTCGTCGGGCTCATAACCCGGAGGTCGGAGGTTCAAGTCCTCCCTCTGCACCCAGAAAAAGAAGAGACTCTCATATGAGAGTCTCTTCTTTTTTTGCTTGTTGATCGGGGGACTTGAACCGAAGGCCGGAGCGTTTAGAAAACAGTCCTGTGGACTGTTTTTAGCGACGGGAGCTGCGGCAGCAGCTCGGTGTGGTTTTCGCGGCGAAGCAGAGCGAAAAGCACGTCAAGTCCTCCCTCTGCACCTTATTCTGCAACGGTATAAACGTCACCTCTCAGTCCCGTGAACGCAGGGATCTGCGCCCGGACCGCATCCACTTCGGACAGGTCGATGTCGCAGAAGAGGACGGTCTCCTCTTCCCCGCAGGAGCTTTTGACGTCTCCGTAGGGGCCGATGACCATCGAGTGTCCGTATGGGTTGCCGTCCGGGGCGCGGGCGCCACAGCAGGCGGCGAAGAACAGTTCGTTGTCGAGGGCGCGGGTCCGGGTCAGGAGCTCCCAGTGGGCTTCTCCGGTGGGCGTCGTGAACTTCGCGGGAAGCACGATCAGTTCCGCGCCCCTCTTCGCCATCGCCCGGAAGAGTTCCGGGAACCGCAGGTCATAGCAGATGGCAAGGCCGATGCGGCAGACGTCGGTGTCGAAGATACAGATGTCCGAGCCGGACGCGAAGGAGTCGGACTCCTTAAACGTCATCTTGCCGGGGATGTCCACGTCGAAGAGGTGGATCTTCCGGTAGTCCGCAAGGAGGCTGCCGTCCCGGTCGAACACATAGGACGTGTTATAGAGCCGGTCTCCCGCCCGCTCCGTCACACTGCCGCCGATGAGCACGATTCCAAGCTCCCTTGCCCAGGCAGCCATCCGCTCCATGCTCTCCCCTCCGCGGGGCTCCGAATACGGCCCGAAGTACTCATGGCCGAAGGGGCACTGGAACACTTCCGGGAGCATGACGACGGATGCGCCGCCGGCCGCCGCCTCGCGCACCATGGCCTCTGCCTTTTTCATGTTTTCTTCTTTGTCGACGCCGGACATCAGCTGACAGATGCCGAGCCGGAACTGACGCTCACTCATTCGGAACACCTCCTCATTTCTGGGATTATTATACAATAAATCGCCACAGGCCAAAAGGAAAACCCGCCCTGCCAGTGAGCAGAGCGGGCTCTTCGTTATTCCAGATCAGCTGCCCTCGATGCGGGACACGATCTTGTCGTCGACGATGGTATCGGTCTTCGGGTTGAAGACGGGAGACTTGGTGAGGTCTCTCTTGGCAGGGTCTGCCGGAGCGAGCGGCTTCCAGGGGTTCTTGCCTTCGGCTTTGAACGCTTTGTAGAGCAGGACACAGTAGATGAGGTCGAACATCGTGCAGCAGACACCACACCAGATGTTCAGCGGATCCTGCAGGGACGGATAGACGGCGATGGCAAGCCAAGCGCCGATGGTACCGAGCATTTTGCCGATCGCGATCATCATGGACTGGCCTTCGGTGCCCTTTCTGAGATAGAGCAGGAAGATGAACAGCATGGACATCGGCAGGTTCTGGACGATGGCGGTGCAGCCGTTGGCACGGACGCCGTAGGCCTGCAGCCAGGTGATCTCGACGATGACCGCCATGATCATAACAACGGCGAACCAGGGCCAGAAGAGGCGCTCATCGGCCACCTTGACAAAGTCTTTCTTGCCCCACTTGATGTGCGTGTAAAGGATGAGACAGTCGGCGATGAACCATGCGGTGTTGACGCAGGCCATCATGTAGCCGCCGTAGAACATGCCGTCATGGGCCCAATACATGTACGCATAGAGGCCTTCCCAGACGATGTTCAGCGCCAGGGCGGCGATGGGCATACCGTAGGTCTTCTGTTTGAAGCCGAGACGGATGAGGTCGATGTACGCGAACAGCCAGCCGAGACCGGCGATCGGGGCGAAGATGAAGACTCTGGCATCGAGGCCGAATTCGCCGAAATGACAGAAGTCCATAAGAGTCTGTAAGAATCCCATAGATGTTTCCTCCTATATTATTCGTCTTTCTTTCTCCAGTATTTGTTCCAGCCGAAGAGGGCCAGCGCTTCCGCTGCCAGGAACGCGAACGGTCCCCAGATGCTGCTCTTCATGCCGGTGTGCCACTTATAGAACTCGCTGGGCTGCGCGCCGCGGATGCTCTCTGCGACCTTCGCCTTCAGTTCGGTGGCGTCGAAGTTCGGGTCGTATTCTTTCATGTTCAGTTTGTACTGATCGAGTTCGAGGTTGACGCCTCTTGTGTGGACGTCAAAGTCGATGTCCTTGCCGAACCGGGACAGCGGGAGCAGGAACACCGGGAGCTTGCCCGTAATGTTGTGGCTCTTCGTGTAGTCCACCGGCAGGAGGGTCTCACCGTTCAGGTACAGTTTGTCGACCTCCGGGAAGTTCCAGGCCAGTCTCGCATAGGCTTTGCCGTCTTTGACGGTCAGCGTGGCCGGTTCGACCAGTTTCATGATGCCGGTGCCGGAGAGGTCGTAATCGATGTCATAGTTGCCATCCGGAAGGTCGATATCGAGGCCCTTCACCGCGATGAGCGAGGGGGCGTCGAGCGTCAGATCGACGTCGTCCGTGTCGGCATCCACGACGACCGCGGCTTCCGTGTCTGCATCTTCCTCGTCGACGACCACGTCCTCTTCGTCGAATTCATCGACGACTACGTCGTAATCGGGCTCGTTGCGGGTGGCAGAGTACTCTTCCTCGTAGGTCTTCTTCGGAGTCGGAGCCTTGTCATCGGCAAACGCCGTCATCGGCAGGACGAGAGCGACGACCATGGCCAGAGCAGTCAGGACCGCGGCAATGGTTTTCTTCATGTCTTTTTCTCCTTTCCTGTTCATAATTCTCACGGATCTCTCATAGGCAGAGAGTCTTCCACTTCAAATTGTACGCGTACAAAAAGAGGTTGTCAATAAAAGATAACAAAAAGACCCGGGCGCTATGCCCGGGCCTTTATCCTGCGAATATTATTCCGCTGCTTTTGCGGCAGCCGCTTTTTCCTTCTCGACAAATTCAATGGCTTCTTTCTTGACCTCTTCGGCCTTCGCAGCCACTTTTTCTTCGATGGCGGCTTCGGCTTTGGCCTGGAGTTCTGCCTTCTTCACGTTGTTGGCAGCGATCTCTTTGTAATTGGCGAACGCGGCCTCGTCGATGGCGGCGATGGAACCTTCATAGTCGCCTTCCTGGCGCATCTTGTAGATTTTCTCCGCCTGCTTGTTGCGCTGTTTCTTCAGCTTCTTGTCCAGAGCGGCCTGGTCCTTCTTCAGCTGAGCCATTTCCTGCTTGACGATGGCCTTGCGGTCCTTGGCAGCCTGAACGGCGGGACGGCGTGCTTCGAAGTTGGCATCAAGTCTGGTGTTCACGACGTTGATGAGTAATCCTTTGATATCCATTTCATGTATCCCCTCTCTGGAAAAGTGCCAGAATTTTACGTATATTCAAAGATAATAATAAATGAATTTCCGCAGAGTGTCAACTGAAAAGGAGGGGTACATCGCCCAAAAACCCTTTAAGGTAAAGTTAAAGCAGAAGTGGTTTACTAAGCTCGCCTTCCTGTGGCGATTTACCCCTTGCAACTCGTCACGGTGAGACTATAATAGACATGTTAATAAACTGTTTTTAGGAGGCACTGCTTATGGCAGCCATTCTGGAATGCAGACAGCTTGTCAAAAAGTATGGCAGCTTCCAGGCCCTGAACGGGATCGACCTCGAATTGCCCGCCGGCAAGATCATCGGGCTCCTCGGTCCCAACGGCTCCGGAAAGACCACACTCATCAAACTGGCCAGCGGTCTGCTGCAACCGACCTCCGGCGAGATCCTCATCGACGGCATGAAGCCCGGTGTGGAAACGAAGCGCATCGTCGCCTATCTCCCGGAACGCAACTACCTCGAGGACCGCATGACGGTCGAACAGATGCTGAAGTTCATGAAGGACTTTTACGAAGACTTCAACATGGACAAGGCCCGCGAGATGCTCACCCACCTCGACATCGACCCGAAGGCAAAGTTCAAGGCGCTGTCCAAAGGTACCCGCGAGAAGGTCCAGCTCATCCTCGTCATGAGCCGCGACGCGAAACTCTACCTGCTCGATGAACCTATCGGCGGCGTGGACCCCGCATCCCGCGACTACATCCTCGACACCATCATCAAGAACTACAACAAGGATGCCACCGTCATCCTGTCCACCCACCTCATTGCGGACATCGAGCCCGTCCTCGACGAGTTCGTCTTCATCCGCAAGGGCGATATGATCCGTCATTCCACGGTCGCCTCTGTCGTCGAACAGGGCGAAACGGTCGACAGTCTGTTCCGGGAGGTGTTCCGATGCTAGGCAAACTCATCAAACACGACTTCCTCTCGAACGCCCGCTTCCTCGGACCCGCGTACATCGTCATGCTGGTCATCGCACTGCTCGGGCGATTCGTTACCTGGCTTGCCACACGGAAAGCCATCATGGACTCCGTGGCCCCGGCCTTCGCGCACATCATCAACCTGCTGTCCTCGCTCCTGACCGTGGCCTTCGTCCTGGCCCCCTTCGCCATCCTGTTCATGGCCGCCTTCTGGGTGATCTACCGGTTCTACAAGAACATCTTCACCGACGAAGGCTACCTCATGAACACGCTGCCGACCCGGCCCGTGAACCTCGTGTTCTCGAAGCTTCTGAATGCCCTCATCTGGATGCTCATCACGATCGTCGTCGCCGGTCTCTCCTGGTTCCTCGCCGTCGGCCATCTCGAAGGCCTGCGGGACATCCTGAACCAGATCTGGGACACCATCGTCCAGCTCTTCCTCAGCAACAAGGAAGCCATCCACGAGCAGCTCGGCGTACCCATCTGGCTGTTCGTCGTGGAGCTCCTGGTCTTCATCCTCTGCTGGTTTGCGCGCTTTACCATCTCCTGGTACTTTGCCATCGCGTTCGGCCAGCTCATCTCGAAGAACCATAAGGTCCTCGGTGCCATCGGCGCTTATATCGGCCTTGCCATTGCGTCGAACATCGTGTCCACCGCGTTCATGGGTGTCCTCGGCAAGGTGACCGACACGGTCGCGTCCAACGGCGCGGTCATGCAGACCACCCTGCTCGGCAACTCGGTCCTCTTCATCCTCATCACGGCAGCCCTCTACTGGGCCGTCACCTCGATCATGAAGAACCGCCTGAACCTGGACTGATCGCAGGGGAAACAACACATCCAAAATTCCAAACAAAAACTCCTTTCCTGAATGGGAAAGGAGTTTTTCTTCTTTTAACCTGATAAATCCGTTTTTGTTGAGGCTTTTCAATGCTCAGCACTTCACATTCTTCCAGCTTGGAGCGCTGGGGCGATTTACCTCTCAATCACAGCACCACTGCCTAAACTCCCGGAGGCTTCGCCTCCTCCCCTCGGAAACATCCGCCAGGCAGCGGGGCGGACGGCGACGCGCAGCTAGTACACCGTAAACGCCCCTGTTAGCTGCCGTGCGTATTGTCGCCCTCCACTCCGCTCCGGGCTCGGGTGCCACAGTCCTTCGGCGCTGTCAAGGGCGCTCCCGAGCGCCACATCCCGTGTGGCAAGCCCTATGACAGCCCCTCCGCCCTGCGGCACGGGGCAGACAACAGGCCAAAGGGGCACTGCGGCCCTTCGGCCTGCAAGAAACCATGGGCATAAGTGGAGACTGGAATTCTCACGCTAAATGCCCGTTTCGGCGTTTTTGGCGTTAACTTTATTCTCCCTGCTTGTCAGGGTTCTCACGCTAAATCATCGTTACTCGGTTTTTAGCGTTAGAATCAGAGTGATTATCATCCAATCATCAAAGGAGTAGAAGATGAAAACCGAGAAATCTCTAACGCTAAATGCGTATTGTTTTATATTTAGCGTTAACATCGAATGGTCTGCTTTGAATGGAACTCACGCTAAAGCCGATATTTCAGCATTTAGCGTGAACTTAGCGAGAAAGCCGGAAGAGGTAGGGGTCCGGGGACAGGGGAAGGTGGCTTTCTCCCACGCTCTTTGGCTTCCCCTTCCCCGGGGAGCAGAGCATGTCGCCTACAAGGGCAGGGCAGCAAGCAGGCTCATCGATCGATTCTTGCTAATGTTTGTCAAGTGATTTTTCATTCTTTTCAATCTTCACAATGGGCGCACTTTTTAAAGCCATGCTTTTGCTGGCTTTGAAAATCAGCTATAATGGCGATAGAATTTATAGCTCGT
>Ga0256407_10004869_pt1 | contig 21962 bp, 37 predicted proteins | sample RumenRJG_04DNA_FD_193489 | JGI IMG/M metagenome (GOLD analysis project Ga0256407, IMG submission 193489) | Bovine rumen microbial communities from Lethbridge, Alberta, Canada - RJG_04 | ecosystem: Host-associated > Mammals > Digestive system > Stomach > Rumen | place: Canada: Alberta... | reverse complement strand
AGCTACATCGTCAGGTGTTACACAAACACAATCATCTTCTTTATCACAGCAACCTTCCCAAGGAGCCACAGAGTAAGCTGGCTCTGTGTCATTCCACCAGCGATTATATGGGCTGCGTGGGTAATATGGATGTTCCGGTGGAACTGGATGTGGTTTCTTATCTGCCATTTTTCAATCTCTCTATAATGTATTTATGATTTTTGAGTTTCCGCAGATTTCTCAGATTCTTCAGATTTCGCACCTTCTTCAGCTGGTTTTGGGTTTTCTTCTTTCTTTACTTCAGGCTCATTAGATTTCATATAGTCAATCATAGCAGTTAGCATTTGTACTGGGTCTTTCAATTCGGTTTTATTTTCTATTTTATCGCCAAATTGTTTGAATAATTCAATAATACCAGCTTTCCATTTTTTGTATGGCTCTAAACTGTCGGCTGATATGATTTCATCTAGTTGATTATGAGCTTCTTTTACTTTATTCTTAACTTCTTCTGCTTTATTGTCTTTATTATTAGTTTCGTCATCTTCTAACAAGAACAATAATGAATAGTCAATGAATGGGTCATAAGATTCTTTTGGTTTAGTTGCCCAATCAGTATATCTCTTTGCGAACCATAACTTTGGAATAATGTCTTCACCAAATTCTTTAATGATACTAGAACCTCTATTGTATTTTTCTAGTTTGTCTTTATCTTTACCTATATAGTCTTTAATCATTTTATCATAACTAGCATATTCTTTTTGTAGTTTTTCATAATCTGTATCTGGTCTTTCTAGTTGTTGAATCAATGTATCTACATTTACTTCTAGTTTCTTTGGTTCTTCTTTCTTGTTAAGATAACTATAAACGGCTAATGGGTCATCAGGTAATGCTTTCTTAACATCATCTTTCATTTGTTCTTTTGCTTTTTCCATTGAGTTCTTTAATTCTTCATCTTTCTTTTTAAAGTCCTCAATAGTATTATTGTTTGATTCACCATTTAACAAATTAACAATATCTTTGAATACTTCACTAGATTCACCACTAGAATTAGTATCTTCTAACAACATATTCATAGCATAGTTAAAAGCAACACAAGAATCAAATAGACCCTTACTTTTTGCAGTATTCAAATACATCATTTTAGTTAATGTATCAGCTTTTTGGATATTTAGGAAATGTTTATCTAAATAGTCTTTTATATCTTGGTCTTTAATGTTATTTTGAATTTGGTCTACCGATTTATCTACTTTTTCTTTGGTATCACCATAGTTTTTAGCAACTTCTTCTGCGTTAGTTGCATTCTTAATATCTTCAACGGAGTTAAGAATTTTTTGATATTCTTTATCTTCTTCAGGGTTCTGTTCTTCTTTAGTTTCTTCTTTCTTGGCACCAGTTACGATACCTGGAATACCGGCATCTTCGTCACCGTCAAATTTGATAACAATTTCCTTAGCAACTGGAATATCGTGTAGTTTTACCAATCCTTGTGCAGTTGGTACATATTCAGCAAATTCAGTGTATGAAGCGAAACCATTTACAATTACTTTTTCATTATAAACATTCAAAATGTTTTTCAAATTATCTTTATTGAATTTTGAAACTGTAGAAACACTCTTAATTTTATCTTTCCATTTGAGTAACTTATCAGCATAGTCTTTCTTGTATTTCAAATCTTTTGGAATACCCTTGAAAGCATCAGCAGAAGATTCATCTTTTAATGTTTCAAATACACCACCTTTTACTAATTGATTTTGGACTACTTCTAGTATGCGTTCCATTAGAATAGCATTATCTTCAATTATAGTCAATCTACCAGAACCACTGTTGTATGTACTCCATTTGTTATTTTCTTGCTTGATAATGTATTTGCCTTCAATGTTTTCAAAGCAAGCAACAATGATAGCCATTTTACAGTAGTAATAAGGAATGACGTGAGTATTCATTAGTTCGGTAAGTTTCATAGAAATTGTTTTCTTTCTATCTTCCTCTTCCTTCTTTTCGTCATCAGTCTTTTCTTTTTTCTGCTGTTGAGCGTCATTATACTTCTTCCATTCGTCATATTCTTTTTTGAATACATTTATTTTATCTTTAACGTCATTGAATTTAGCTGTATAACGCATTATGTCTTTTAGATTAGTCTTTTTTAGGAAACCAGTTAATAGTTTCTTTAACATCTTACCACCAAACATCATACCCTTAACACCCATTACAGCGAGTGATAAAATGGCTTTATCCAAACCTTGTTGCTTTTTGGCAAATTCATCGGCTTTCTCTACACCACTTTGAATAGTTTTAAATATAGCATCTGCGGCTTGGTTGGATTTGGCTAATTTACCTTTTGGTGGTAGTCCTGTAGCAGGGTCTTTCCATTTGTAGTCCTTAGCCTGCATATCTTTCTTTTGTTCAGCCATACCATCATTAAAGGCTTTCTCATACACATCTCGTTTGTCATTGAATTCTTTTTCGTAGTCTTTCTTTATCTGTTGAATAGTTGTGTAATTATCTTTTGTTGTTAATTTTGCTTCAGTATCATTACATTTCTTTAATAATGATTCGTAGTTAGCATCATTTTTGTCTAAACGATTTTTCTTGTCTTTTACAACACCGATAGCAGCACTATAATCTAACAATGAATCCAAATTTTCAAGTTGTTTAATGGAATACTCACTATTATCCTTGAATACATCCAAAGCAGCTTGTTTGAAATCGTCACCGGAATTGTTTATTATATTCCAAACTGTGAGAGCACTTCTATAAGCAATAGTTTTACCCAACAATTCAAAACCATCTTTATCTAATGCTTTTGCTTTATCTCCTGATGCTTCTTTGATTTCATTATACATTTTCTTTATATCAAATTTTGACTTCAATGTATATTCTTCATTATCTTCAGGAGAAGTATATATCAAATTGTCCTTTTTAAGTTTAATGTTCTTATAGTTTTTGTCAATCCAGTCTTCTACTGAATCTTGGTCAGTTAAAGTAAATGTTTTTGTTTTGGCTGAATCGTCAGTTTCAAAAACTTTTACTTTCTTCTTATCATCATTATCTGCTTCATTCAAAGCTTGTGTTAAATATGTGCTAAAATCGTACTTCATACTATATTTATTACTATAAACAAAAACAGTGCCATTTTTCAGGCACTGTCAAGGAGTTTTTTAGTTGTATTGAAAATAAATTATTCTTCGTCTTCGGTTTCTTCGTCATCCAAATCTTCTTCGTCACCGAAGTCTTCGTCATCGGAACCTGGTAAATCATCGTCTACTGCGTCTTCGTCAGCAACTGGCTTGTAGATAACATAGCCAAGGCCCTGGAGCAAGTCAATGGCATCTGCTTCTTCATCGTCATAAAGTGGGTTGCCATCTTCGTCTTCTTCTGTTGTGTCAATTTCACCAACAGGAATCAAAGTAGCACCGCATTCAGGACAGACAGGGTTTGCCATATCCAATTCTACAGGTTCATCAGCACCATCTTCTTCGCCAGCATCTGTGTCATCGGCAACATCGTCAATGTCGGTATCTTCTTCAGTATCAACATCGGTGAGTTCCAAATCTTCTTCGTCTTCAACGAGGTATTTCTTTGCATTATTTAAATAACTTTCGTATAAATCCATTTTTGTGTTCTCCATTAAAATTTGTTTATAGTATTTATAATAATTTTATTTACTAAAGTATCTTAATTTGTCATAGATTTCCATTTCACAATACCAAGGATTTATATTGATGCCCTGGTCTTTTAAGTCATTTGCTAATTTAGTTGCAGCTCTTTTAGTTGCTCTTCTCAATTCAGGCGAAGTATATTCAAATCGTTTTAGATAGTCAGGGGATATATTTCCGTATTCGTCAACTTGTGGTGGAATATCTGCTAATTCTTCGTCATAGAGTTGGTCAGCTACATCTTGAATAGCACTTTGTATGTATGCACTTTCCCAAGTCTCATTTAAGACTTGGCTTTCAGCCTGGTCCAGTACAAAACCATTTTCTTCAAGAATCTGTTTAGCTTCTTTTAATTCCATATTATCCTCAATTAAAATAATACAGTTATATCATATAATTTCCAAGGTTCATCCATAGTTCCGGCGGAATTACATACTAATTTTCCTTCTAAAACCATTTCATAATCGTTTTTATTTTCATAAATGCTAATATCAAATTCTCTATATTCTAATCCATCTTTGTTTCTTCGTATGGAATTACCGCCATCAATATCACACATTAAATCTGGACTAACAACATCTCTAATTGCTTCTTGAATATCAATAATTTTACTAAAGTTATCCCATCTTACCATATTTTTTGTATATGGTTCAACAGCATTATAAATTTCTCTTTTTAGTTTGTTCAATGATTGAACTTTATAACCATGTTCTTTTAAAATTTGTTTAGCTTCGTCTAATCTCATACTTTCTTAACTCTCATTTCGCATCTGCAATACAATGGTGCGACCATAGCTTGAATTTCTACTTTATAATTCCAAAAATCAAATGTTATATTAACGCTTGGAAAACCTTTCTTACCTGTTTCAACATTTACATTATTAAGTTCATTTTCTCTCTTTAACATAGTACCCATAGCTTCAATGCCATCTAAGTCAAGTGTACTACCGATAGTATGCCATTCCCAGTCAGGTTCAATTTCCATAATACGAGACTTGAAAATCTTACCAACATTGACATATTTAGGAACTTTGTTGTATGCTCTCATAACAATAGTAGCGAGTTTAACCATATCAGGATTGGCTTCTTCAGCAATACTGGCTCTATATGCTCTAATGTTTTTATCCCAACAACTTATATCAAATACTGTTTTGTTGTGTGTACTGTTAATAGGAATTCTCCATTTATCATCATTTCTACCGTACATGTGGTATTCAACATTATAGGCAATTAAAGGAACAAGAACTTCATTTTTTCTTTCTTCTTTATCGGTAATTTCCCAGAACAATCCACCTTTAGGGTTAGTATGGAAATTTATTTTTCTTTTCAAAACTTTACACAAATAGTCTTGGAATGATTTAGCATCAATCAAACCATTAACTTCTTCTAATTGTGGAACATATTTTTGTTTTTCTTTCTTAATTCTGTTTTTTGCGATAGTATATAACCCAGTTTCTTTTTTGGCTTCAACTAATATGTAACCTTTTGCGTTAAGATATTGCTTGGCTTCATAAAATGTACAATCGTCAGGAAAACCGTTATCTACAAACTCAACTGGTTTATCTATATCGTATTCATTGTTATCTTGTTTGTATTTAATCTGGTATTCAATGAATTTTACACCTTTCAATATATCAGGTTCGTAATCGTGTGACATTTCCTTAACCAATTCATCAGCAAGAACTGTCATCGCATCCTGTATATCGTCAATTTCGTTCAAATCGTCTTGGGTTACTTCTCGTTCCATAAAAACTCCAAATTCTTTTATAGTATATTTATAACTTTATGTAAATTTTTGTAAACCTAACAGTACTGCCCCAGTACGTCGTTTTCCTGGGGCAATAGTAGGGTTTTATGTATTGAACAAAATCTGGGCAGTGAACGTCGCTTCCTGGGCAGGAATCATTATTTGGTAATGAATGGTGCTACCAATAAGCCCTGTGGATGCTCTTTACTGACTACATTGTAAACTTCTATTTGCGATTTTGGTAATTCGTATAGTTGAATTATACCAGCTCTCAGTTTCAATTCCATACGCAAACATTCACACAATGCGTAAGCGTCAATAATATCTGATGTTGGACTAACACCTTTTCCGTTATCAACCTCTGGCAAAGTGCTCAAATCAGGTTTTGTTTCGGTCCAAGCGTCAAATCCATCTCGCATACCGATTTTATCACTCAAACCATAACCAGAGAAAAACTTCTTATTGGAGTTTACAGAATACAAACGCATTTTCTGTCCGCGGGCTACTTCAGCAAGTTTAATGTTGCCTTCAAATTCAGCAAGTGAGAAAATTTGTCCAAGGGCGCCGCTCTTACCATACGCATAATCTTCTGTGCTGATATATTCACAATCCTTCGTCCATTCAAGAATTTTATTTTTCATCCAATTATATTTGGCATAATCACTATTAAAATCTTTATTGTTGTAATAAAGAATATTTGTTTGTTCTACTTTCTTCTTATTAGTGAAACCATAATACTGGACTTCTATAATATCCAATGTTTTATCGTCTAATGTTTCTACTATAATTCCACTTGAAGAAATGGAAAGGTCTTGTCCTGCAATTTTCATAATCTCACCTATTCAATAAAATTATCTAATTCATCCTTATGTTCAATTCGTTCTTTTGCGATATTGAAATACTTTTCTTCTTTTTCAATACCAATGAACTCTCTATTTAGATTCTTACAAGCCACACCAGTAGAACCGCTACCCATACAATTATCCAAAACCAAATCGCCCTCATTCGTAAATGATTTAATAAGCATTTCTAATAGTTCAACTGGTTTTTGTGTTGGGTGGACTATATGGTGTTTATCTACTCTTGTAAATTTTAAAACTTGTTTTGGGTATCGTGTTCCATCGTCTTTATAAGCAACAGGAGTAATTTGGTTGTCTGCACTCAATTTACCCATACTAGAAATAGGAACTGTGACAACTGGTTTACCATTATGTTTGTATTTTTGCGGGTTATATGTGCATTGTTTTTCATAGAATATGGATATAGTTTCTACATTCTTACCAAATCGTTTTTTGAGTTGAAGAATATTTGTTGGTGCTTCTTTCTCCCAATACAAATCATACTTGTAATCGTCTAAATTACTCAAACGAAGCATTGAAGAAAAAGGTTCTTGTCCGAATAATACAATGGCTGCATTTGGTTTACAAATTCTTTTATATTCTTTCCACAAACTTTCAAATGGAATAACAATATCCCAGGGGCATTTGGTTGTCCCGTATGGTAAATCACATAAGACCATATCTACTGAATGGTCTTCTATGGTTTTCATAATTTCTAAACAGTCGCCATTATATAGCATTATTTGCAGCTCAAAATCATAGTATAATGTTTATTTTGGCATTGATATTCAATTTTCAAATCGTGGTCGAAAAATTTTATATCTTCCAAAATAAGTGATTGGGGTGCAGATTTTACTGCTACATCCTTAAATACCTTTTCAATTTCTTTATCGGTATTTTGATTGTATGGAGTAAATAACACCTTACTCAATTCTTGTTTGAGTTGTTCATTAATTTCTTCGGCTGTATTAAATTTTACTTCTATCATAAAACTACCTCACATTTTTTATGTATAAAAGAAAAAATCAGGATTTTGAACCCTGATTTTCAAATTTGTTTTTAATTGAACTTATTTTCTTAAATATCTTAATTTACTACTATCAAATGGGTCATCCTTAATATTTGGAATTTCTCCGTGAAGCAATAAACCAATTTGGTTTGCTGTAAGAGCTTTGAAAGCCAATTTACCAAATTCTTCCCAAGTTATCTTGGTAGATTCGTTTTCAATATAATCTCTATATGTTTTCTTTATGGATTCAGTAGTAAATGCAGTAGATTCATTCCAATACTTTCTCAAACCATTTTGTTCATTTGGCTGATATTTAAAATCGTCATCATCCATATGGATAATACCACAATTAACTTTTAATGATACTGGTTTAGAGTTTATTGTTTGATAACCATAACCATCATTAGCACCGAAAGATAAAATTTTATCTAAACCTGCACATAATTTGTCAAAATTATAAGTCTCGTCTATGTTATCGCAACAAAATACGATTACACTATTCTTACCCTTTTCACGAAAACACTGATAACCAAGTTCTTTGGCAAGGTCTTTAATATCATAGAACAAATCATCAGCCTGTTATATATCTACACCACCTTCTACCAAATATCCAGCATCAATCAATGTTTGTTTAGCTTCGTCTAATTTCATAATTAATCTCCGAATACTTCCATAGCATCAATAATTGCTTTCTTGCCTGCTTTTGTAAGTGAGAATGATCTGCGTCCATTTGCCTTAGTTGTTGCAACATATTTGCTATTATTAGAAGCCCAAGTTCTCATATTCATCATATTACCATTGAACATTTCATTTCTCAAATCTAATGCAGAAACCTCGCCATTATTATCGTAAATGAAGGCTAATACATTGTATGTTTTGGTTGGTCTGCCAGCACGAATTAAGTCCATAGCATTATCGCCTGACATTTGATAATCAAAGTGTGTTTCATAATCTGGTGAAAATCTCTCACCTCTCATAAATGCTCTAAAATTATCGTCAGTTTTAGCCTGTGTTCTAGGGCTAATTCTTTCAACCAAATAACCAGCATTTTCTAATAATTCTTTTGCTTCATTTAGATTCATCAGATACCTCATTATCTTTTTCTATATTTATGACTTCCACGCCTATGCCACAAATGTTATGGTGTTTTTCTTCATACCATTCTTTTATCTGTTTATCAGTCCAATCGTCTGGAACATAGACTTCATAAGCCACATCTGGATATTTCTTTTTACTTCCTTTTACATTATATTCAATGGAAACTTTCATCTGGTTCGCCTTCGTATCTAAATTCGTTAATTTCGTCAACGGTATCTACCTCATCTGGAATTAACAAATGCTTTTTCTTCTTTTCAAGCATTTTCGCTTCGTAATACTCTTTTATGGTAAAGTTATAATAACAATACTTTAAGCAACAACCCAATTTGATTAGACACAAATGGGCTAGATGGTGTGCTCTGGGTGGTAATTCTACCAAGTTTTCTTTTTTATTACTCCCACCTTCGCTACGAGGTACAATATGGTGTTTCTCAAAATATTTTTCGTTAGTCCAATAATCAGTTTTACCTAATTGTATTAACTTATTATATATTTTTTGATAATCCAAATTTACTCCTTGTTATTTTTACCCAAATCCAATAAGTATTTGTTCATTATAGTGCCAGGATTTTTCATTATTATATCTCCATCATATTCAAGATATAATGGAACCGCTTTATTGTAAATCCTATATGGATTCAATATGTTTTTCTTATTGTAATATCGTATAGCATTTTGAATACCTATACCTTCACCGAAATATGATAAAATTTCTTCTTTTGTGAAAACTTTTCGTGTATCGTCTTCTCTAAAATTAGATAGTTTATCAAAACGTATCATAAATTCTATTCTGGCACCAAGTGGCAAATGGTGTAAATTCAATGCTTCAAAACAATTCAAATTTTTTGTTGAGGGACCAATACAATAAATCATTGGAAATCTATCATATCCTGGGACGGTGTCATTAGCATTGTGATATTCAAAAGTGTACCAAAAACCATTTACTATGCGGCTTGTTTTTTCAAAATTTTCATTCATATTTTATATATTAAAATTTATATATTATTTATGTAAAAAATAGTTTACAATCCCAAATGTAAAGAAAGTTTTACATAAAAATGTGAAAAATCTATTGACAAATGGTGCAGTTTAAACTATATTTAATTATGGAAAAAGAAATCCACCACACTACCAAAGAGGTACAACTATGGCAATTCGCACCACCGAAAACAACAACACCACCACTTCCTATGTTGGTATGGTAGTTCGTGAGGGACATGAAACTGTCCAAATTATGTCCGATGTTTGGGAAACTTGGCATTATGCTATCGTTTTCAATCCTGAAACGAAGGAAGAAAAACGCATTTACACCGGCGACTGCGAAGTAGACGCTAGCCCGGAACTGATGGCCGAATATGAGGCGTTCAAAGAAGCAGAACGTCGCCACCATAAAGCCTGTCAACTTTGGGGCGAACATAATCGCAATATTGCGGCCGCTCACACCCTGAGTATCACTGTGAAGGAACTGAAGAAGCTCCATCGCACTTATAGCGGTCGCCTCTATGATGGTTGTTGGGACCTTCTCAAAACGAAGAAGTTCCGTAGCACCTTTAGGGCCTCTCTTGCAAACCAGCTCCGTAATTGGTTGAGCGAGAAGGAAAACAAATTCCCGTATCCGTTCTCCCGTCGCCAGGAAGAATGCGTTATGCCCTATAGCCGTTGGTAAAATTTCACCACTAAAATAAAGGACCCTCGTTTGAGGGTCCTTTTTGTTATTTCTTCTTTTTAGATTTTCTCTTTTTCTTTTTGCGTTTTCTCTTTTTGGTAGAAGTAGTTGTAATTATACCAACAGGCCACAAACCAAAAGGAATAGGTCTATGGTGGTGCATTGGGTGCGGTGGGCAACATTTTTGAATTTTACCCATTGGGGCAGGTTCTCCCAAACGCATCATTGGAACTGCACAACCTTGCATTGAGTGTGGAATACCCTGGTCAGCACCAAGTTCACCTACACCCATAGTAAAATCTTCATCAAGTTCTTCTTCTTTTATAACACGATAACCAGCACTCTCTAACAATTCTTTTGCTTCTACAACATCCATAGATTCGCCCATGTGTTTGAATTTGCGAATATCACCTAAATGTTTTTCTGCTTCTGCTTTAGTTTTGTGTGAACTGATTATATGACCATCTTTGTGCGAAACTATAACCCATTCCGCTAGTTCTCCATTAGAATTTTTATGCCCTTTTTGATGTCTAACCATTAGTCACCGCTCCAGTTTCCGTTTGGGTGGTCTTTGTAATAACGAGCTTGGTCTTCAGCAACAGAATCAAAGTAATCACTACCTCGTTTCATTTCTTTTCTAACAAATTCTTCATTATCATTCAACCACTTTTCTATTTTGTTTAGATTTTCAGCAGTTAAATCATATCTTCCTCTTGTCCAGGTATTACGAGTTGCTGTTAAACCATCAATATCTGATAAATCTATGAAAGCACACAAACCAGTCCATTTATAGAATGTACCTTCTGTCCAGTCAACATTTAATGTAATTGCTCTTTCAAAATTAGGGAAAACTATTTCGTGGTCGCTAACTTTGCCATTTCGTTCTTCTAATTTAGCATTAGTTTCATTTTTGACAAGGTCTTTGTTGTATTTTACAACTTCATCGCTTTTACTACGATAAGTCTCAATTACACTATTGCCAGCACTAGCATCTATTTTTGCATTTTTCAAAAAATAGTTAATTCTACCTTGGCAATTTTCTAATTCGTGTGTTAAATGCCAAAAATCTGACATATAATTAGCAAGTTCAGCAACATCCATATCTACATATTTTTGCCACTTAGGATAATAAGATTTGAATGTAGCAATAGCATTACCTAAATTTCTCCAGTTACTATCTCTTGTACCTTTTGGGAAATCATCGGCAGTGATTTTCTTACCATTTATTGTAACAACTGCACTGCCACGAGGTCCATTATATTCTTTCTTAATTTCAAAATCTTCAAGAATATATCCTTTGCTATTTAAAAACTCTTTGGCTTCTTTGAATAACATTTTATTCTCCTTCATTAAATAATGTATCGTGTGGACCTTTCAATCTCCACGAACTTGTCATAAAATCTTTTCTGCTTTTTGTATAAGTTTTATCATTATCTTCAGCTATAAAAGTAACTTCTGTGGAATTAAATTTAGTTATCTTGACCTTTACGGCACAGCAAGTTTTTATTTCCTTAACCATAGTCATATAAACTCCACCTACTTCTAGTGTGAAGCCATATCTCTTTAAATCACCATAACAATTAGGGCAAGGTTTATTCATTTTAATGTTCCAAAATCTTATATAATTCGTCATTAACTTTACGAACAGCATATTGTCTAGTTAGAATACTTGCGTTCTTAAAATAATTCTGTCCGCGTACATTATTCATTACACCCTTTATCCAGCTAACACTTGTCATATAAGCAATTCGTGGTGCTAACCATTCTCTAAGTTTGAAAAATAGCAAATCAAGATTACTGATACAATCATTTTCTTTAGCTGTCTTTGGTTTTCTAATAAGTTTACCCTTAGCATCAATAAGACCTAAACGATATGCTTCTGTTTTAGTAGGGAGTGTAGTTAAACCTTTCAAGATAATAAACACCAAAGCATTGTCAATTTCTCTGTTATGTGTAGATAAGTTAATTTTGGCACCTTTCTGTTCCAAATCAAGTACTGCTCTGGATGATTCAGTTAATACTCCATTGGCTTCCATATATGCTGACAACATTTCAGCATTGTTCACCAATCTATGTAAACCTCTTTGAGAGTTTGAATCTGTCAAACTCTCTTCAAGTCTTTTCCATAGTTTCTTTACATTTTCTATTTCGTCCATACACTATTTATAAGAAAAAACATGGACAAAAAAATCCCTGTCTTATATTAAATTTTTGGTTAAAATTAGAATTTCAAGTTTTTGAAACTCAATTTAAATTCACCTGTTGTACCAATTACTTTATTTGAATCTTTAGCAGTATATTCATCTTCATTTATTGTTTTCAAATCTGAAGTAATACCAAATTTCTGTAAATTAGGATAAATTTCTTTAATGAAAATGTGCTTCAAATGTTCGTATGTACCATCTAAATAGAAATCTTCTCTATCAGGTTCTTCATCTGCCATTTTAACAGCATAGTTATGAGTATAACCCTTAACTCCAATTACCAATTCATTACTTTCTTTTAAATTCTTATGTAATTTTTCAGCCTTTTCAGGTACCTTTTCCATATCGTTTAAAACATATTTAATTTTACTTCTCAATGATTCTACATCAATCTTATGTTCGTATTTTTCACCGATATCATTTAAATAACCATACAATTCTTTATATCCAGCTTTTACTCTATCGGCATCAAATTTTGAACCAAATAATCCTTCGTCAATTAGTTCATAACCTTTATTATTCAAATACTGTTTAGCTTCTCTTAAATCCATATAAATTCCATATTATGTTGTTTATAGTATTTATAAAAATAGAGACCATTCAGGTCCCTATAAATTATTTTGTTAGCATTATAGTATCTATACGCTCGTCTTCTTTACCTTCTCGTACCTTTTCCGGTATCCAGGGCATTATCGTCTTGTCTACTTCGGAAAAATCAGGTTTTCGTTCCCAAGGAGACCATTGGTCTTCTCGTACGATTTGGTTTGCGACATCAGGAAATTCCTCGCATATCTCATCCCAACTCAAGTGTCGGTTTGTTTTATACTTTGGTATATCCATTGTTTACCTCCTAACTCTACAATTTTGAATAAATTTATTTCCATATTTATACTTTACATATTTTAAGAATGGATATATTTCAGCAGAATGTAATACAATCACATTATTTTCTTTCATACATTTAATTTTTTCATCTGGTATTTTATATTTACAAGATGAACTAATTAAATAATCAGATTTTATTTCAACTATGCAGTCAGTTAATATAAAATCTGGAAAATACTTATAATCTTTCCCATCTTTATTGTATGTAAAATATAAATTACTGTGGTATTCAAAAGTTATATTATTATCTTTTAACCAAATATAATAAGCCAATTCCCACGAACTATCAAATTTTACATTATTATATTCATATTTAGAAGTTCTATTTCGTAATATATTTGGATTTTGTTGAGGATTTCTATACCCAGTCTTTTTAAAATAATTTAACTGATACTGGTCAATCCATTCTTTTGATTTAGTCCAATGTTCATTTCCATATTTTAGTTTACAAGTTGAACGTCTTTTATTATTAGTTTCTTCCCACTCTTCATCAGTTCTTTTATTCAAACTATTACTAATCTTCTGTTTTATTTCAGGTATTTGTGCTATATTTTCGTATTCTTTACCATATTTAATTTTAAAAGCTTGTTTTGCTTTTTCTTGACATTCTTTACTTGACAAATAACATTCAGTACCATATTTTTCTTTTATTATTTGTTTTACTTTATCTTTAAATTTATCAGAATGTACAGTACATACATTACCATATAATTTTAAATTAGTTTGTTGTGTATGTATTTTCTTTAATGGCGATTTTTGAAAACATTTAGAACAGCATTTTTGATAACCGTTCTGACATTCTATAAATTTTTGTGGGTTCACCACAAACTATACATTTACCTTCATCTGGTTTTTTCATATATGTATCATAATATAATTTCCAATTTATATTATGGCATCTTAAATGTGTTGCTAAACCTCTATAATCTTTAACAGGTGTTTTACAAATTAAACACTCAATCATATCTACTCCTTAAAAAATGTATGTGTAATAACCAGTTACACATACTATTTATAATAATTTACAGTTAGATTTGGTTAGAATCAAACAAAGAGTAGATGTTTTGTCTGTCCTGTAAATTAGTTTAATTATAACGATACAAAATTCTACCTTTTGTAGAATCATATATTCCGATGCCAAGTTGTACTCTGTCATCTGGGTTAATTCGTATCTTAAATCTGCGAATGTTTCCAGACAAGGTACATTTTATAATCGCACCGTTATCTAGTTTTACATCAAACATAGCATTAGCGAACGCTTCCACAACGGTGCCATCCACCACTACCATATCTTTGACTTCTTTTTGTTTTCTGTCAGTTTTATTTTTCTTCATTAGTTTGTGTGTCCTTTTCCTTCTTCTTTCTAGTTTTCTTTGCTGGTGCTGGTTGTTCCACAGGTGCCGGAGCAGGTTCTTCCTTTTGTTCTTCTATGACAGGCATAGTTAGAATTTTTGGAGTAGCAACTTCGGGAACTTCCAATGCGATAGGAATTTCTGCTGGCTCTGTTGGTGTTCTAACAGGAACAGGTTGTGGAGCGAACACCGGGTTTGTTCCACCGGCTTCGTGTTTCATAACCTTTGAAGGGTCAATGTTCAAAGCCTGTTCAGCAAGTTCCATCATTGAAAGTTCTTTCTGTGGCTCTTCTTCTACTTTTTCTTCTACAGGTTCTTCTACAGGTTCTTCTACAGGTTCTTCAACTGGTTCCTGAACATCTTCGTAGATTGGTTCAGGTTGTAACTGTTCGTCAATGTATTCTTCAGTATTAGGATATTCCATCTCACCTTTGAATTCAGGAACATTCTTCCAGGCAGGTTCTATATCTTGTATAGGAAGTGGCTTTGGTTTACGAACCACTCTCTTACCAGGTACTCTTCTCATATTTACCCCAGATTTCTTAATTTGTCTTGGTTCTGGATATTGTAATTCTTCAATAGTATCAAGTATCTTTTCATCTAATTTCTCCAAACCCTGAATACCAAAACGATAGAATATGGTATCAACCTTTCTCTTAATAGCTTCTGTCAAAGTATTAGCAGTGTTTTCAATAGTATTTTCTGCTAATTGCTTTTTGCTAATTTGTATTGGACGGTTGTACTGGTCCACAGGCATTGCTGAGCGCTGTATTCGTTGTGGTTGTGGACGATATACAGGTTGTGGACGTGGTGCTGGTCTTGGTGCAGGTCTTTGAACTTTTGGCTGTTGATGAACTACTCTTTGAACAGGTCTTTGTGCGACTCTCTGTGGTGGCTGTGGTGGCACATACACTACAGGTTCTTCATAGTATTCATCTTCAGTATCGTCTTCTTCCTCACCATAATCTTCTTCAGTATCTTCATCCAATTCTTCTGTTGGTTCTTCCAAGTATTCTACCGGTTCTTCAGGAATCGTACGTTTATTATCTTTTTTAACAAAATCACGAAAATTCATTAAACATTCTCCATATAATGTAGTATTTATATTAGCCAAAGAGCTTGTCTGGATTTAGTGATACGATATAATTATGAAAGCCAAAAGTCTGTAAACAAGTATTCAAAAATAATTCTTCTTTACGGATAATACGATAAAATCGTTCTGGGTCAGTATATCTCATTTCACCCAATTCCTTCAACGATTCTTCGTCTTCAAAATAACAACGGAACTCTTCGCCATCAGCAACTTGCTCTTCAATTTCGGCAATTCGTTCTGGGTACTTTTTCATAAGTTGAGCGAGAATGTTCATAGTGTCCTGAACATTCTTTTGTTTATCCGTGGAAAAAGACCCGCACTTCTGCAGGTCATTTTCTTGGATAATTCTTTTCTTTATTTCGTCTAATGATAGTATCATTAAGCCAAAACCACATCAATTTTATCTATGATACCGAACTTCTTGGCTTCGCTAGGTGTCATATAGTTATCGTAACAAAGTTCCTTCTCAACTTCTTTGACCTTCTTGCCAGAGACTTTTGAAATGTATTTAGCTGTCAAATCAGTCCAATACTGAAGTTCCTTCGTTGTGTTTGCTATATCGTCTAACTTACCACCAGTCAATTCAATACCAGCTTGGTGTATCATAATTCTTGAAGATGGGAAAGCATATCGTTCACCTTTTGAACCAGCTGCCAAAATTACGGCTGCCATTGACGAACAAGAGCCTGCACAAATCGTTTTGATTTTAATACCCTTATGCTTGAGTTTTTCAATCATATCTATAAGTGCCCATCCAGCATCACATTCACCACCAGGAGAAGCTACATACAAAGTAATTGGGTCTTTTGTACCGTCATCGTAGAAATTCAATCTACGCATTACTTCTGTAATAAGTCCCCATTCAATGAAACCAGTTATCCAAATTATCTTATTAGCAACATAATAGTTATTACGAATGTTGTTAAAGAAATCTGGGATAATCATTGGGTTCATACCCATAGCACCAGGTGGGATTTCACCGATTCTGTAATGCTTCGGCCTGTTCATCCGAAAGATTTTTAGTATCAGGATTCTTTGATACCTTATCCTTCTTTATTGACTTTTTGTCTACTTTCACTTTCTTCTTTATGCCTTTTGAAAAGACTGACATACGTTTCTCCACTAAGATTAAAAATATGTTCTTGGTTTAGTCTAATACCATCTATTTCTTCATCGTATATAATCTTAGGGTCGCCACTTTTAATTTGGGTGCCGAAGATTACAAGCCATAGAAATGCTACCAAACTTCTCTATAAGTTTAAACTTCTTTTGAACCTTATTGAATTGAAATACTGCTATTCCATTATTCTCGCTCAAAAAAGTATATTCTTGACCAAGTTGGTCCTTGTATTTATTACCAACAATAAACTTAGACATGACGCTTTATTTCATTCCTTTTCATACAAGTATTTAGTTTGTCAAAAACTTTTACTTTCCATTCTGCGATTTTCGTCTTTTCTTCAGGTGTCAATGAATCGTAGTCCTGAACATAGATTCTTGCGTAATCGTCAAAATTTATTTCCAAGTCTTCTAAAACCGAACAGACAATTAGTCTGACAAATTCATTAGTTGTTATGTTCTTGTTGTTTAGTACAAGTGCCATCTTCTACTCCATAGTTATCTACCAATTCTTTTAATTTATCACAAAAACTGTCACGCTGTTCCATATCTTCAGGTAGAATTTGGATAACCCTTTCATACCAGTCTAACATAGTTACAGCTTTGACAGTCTTGGATTTTTCAAATAAATTAGATGAAGAATTTATGAGTTCAAACACCCTTTTCATCGCTTCAGGGTCCTGAATGATTTTCAACATTTCCTTCTTTTTGTTTGGAAGGAGCTGTGGAGGTGTCGGAAAACTCTTTTTCTTCTTCATATTACTTGCTTTCGTTAAGTTTCTTATAGTCAGCCCACAATCTATCGTTAATAGATTCAGCAATTTCCTTATTTACAGGGAAAAAGAAGGACTTCTTCTGCTTATTGCTCATATTACGAGGATAAGAAATGTAACGATGTGAGCCATTATCAATAAGCTTAATACCTGTCAACTTCAATGCGTCATTGAATACAAGCTGAGCAATAGCAACACAACCACCCTTACCATTAGAAATAGGCAAAATTTTAGTTGATGTAATAGTTAAATTTGACATAATTTATTTTTCCTTTTTTGTATTTTTGATTTTGTGTTAAAATATATTTACAATAAAAATTTTTGTCAATATATTTTGGTTAATTTAATGTGTTCGCATAACTTGCCAAATCGTCTAGCATTTTATTCCATTCGGAAGGAATTAAAATACCTTTGCATTCATACAAAGTAAGAATTTGTTTGAATACTTCTTTGATTTGTGGTACTGGTTCGTTATCAATAACCTTCAACATATCCGAAATAACATAACTTGGTAAATCGTTTAATGTTGTATTGGTAACTTCATTATTCATATTGATAAAATGCTTGTGGAAGTCATTCAAATACCAACAAAGTTTCATAACATCTTTCTTTGGGGTATTTTTATCTTCGTATCGCATCGCATATTTCCAAGCATTAGACAAATCACCAATGAGCCAGCGTGTGATTTCAATAGCTTCTAGCCCACTTTCGTGTGTGCGATAATGCTTTGGGGTATTAACTTCTTCTTCAAGTGTTTGTGCCATTAGATAGCATCCTCGTTCTTAATATACTCATTATATATTTTATCGTTCGTGGCCTTTGCTTTCTGTGCCGCAGCGATAATCTTTTGCTCTGATTCAATTTCGTACTTCTTCTGTTTTCTCTGTTCCAATGCCTTATTTATTCTGTAAGGCAAGAAGGCTGCCATAAAGAATCCAAAAGAAAGAAGACCATACTTCAAAATATAGCCACCCGCTACGAGGGCTATACTTTGAATGTTTGGTCCTGCTAAACCGAAACAAACTAAAGCGTAAGCATAAAGAATTACAGAAGCTATTGTAATTAAACTAACTTTCCAATTCATTTATACTCACTCCTTAATTATAGTGTTTCGTCATCGTCAAGAATTAAAATAGCTTCTTCCGCATTTGGGCAGACATAGAGCTTTTCACCCTTAATCTTAATTGGCTTTAGAACACCAACATTAACCAAAACACGGTCGCCTACTTTCAATCCTTTAGGAAGTGGTTTTACTCGCCCAACTCTTTTGTCAAAATGACCTGCGCCTAAATTGACAATTTCAAACATTGAGTAAGCAATTTGAACAATTCCTGGAATGTACAATCCACCAGCGGTTTCGGTCGTTAAATTACGCAATATCATTTTATCGTCTAATATCTTCATTTAACACCTCCATTAGTTTATTGTACATCTTCATCGGCATCAACAATCATTTCAATGCTGCTTTCAGGAACAACATTATACTTTGTCTTTGTGCCGTCTTTCTTATTGGTAATGACAATCTCAGGAGCGGTGGTTACATCAGCAACAACTCTATCTCCGACCTTTACATTCATTGGGATAAGTTCGCCGGTAAATACATTCCATTCACCAGGACCAACTGCTTCTACTGTGAACACAGCCAAACCCTGCTTTGACAATGGAGTAATGATACCAGCTGCTGATTTTCTTTCTTCACGCTTGAGAAATACTTTACTACCCGTTGCTTTCATTTGTTCTTTCTTCCTTAGTCCAAATTACTTTGTATGTGTCTAATGCGACCTGTTCTTCAATTTTAACAACAAATTTTGGGTTCTTATAGGACTCCATCAATTCCTGTGTGAAACACAAGGATTGAATGGGGTCGCCATAAGGAACTCCGTTTTGGTCGCAACGATATTTCGTAATACGCCAAATGTTCATATTATGCCATTACCTGCTTTTTGAGTAAACGAGAAAGCTGGACAATGGTAGATTCAGCTTCGGACATAGCCTTCTTATTACGAAGAATCTGTTCAGCAGTCATACAGACAGATGCTTCAAAAGCAGTCAATGGACGAAGGTGATTCTTCGCAACCTGAACGTGACGAACATTCTTTACGGTTGTGCCAGTTACCTGCATACGATTGCGGGACTGGATTGTTGAACTTGTTACCTGGTAGGTAAGACCATCGTGTGTATTCAATACATAATTACTTAACATAGTTTTTCTCCTTGATTTATTTTGTTAAGATTTTTGTATAATCATTTTGATTACATAACAAAATATAGAAACAAATTTTTTATTGTGTAAACATTTTCATTTTTTAGAACTGCATATAATTTGTTCTAGTTATTTTGTTTTGTATGTATTCAAATATAAAAAGAAAAAGAGCCCGTGAAGGACTCTTTCATTTTTTATTTTATTTGTAGAACTTATTGTTAATTAGGCTTTTTAGGTTCAAGTTTTCCTGTTTTAACTAATTCTTGGAAAGACATATTCTTTTTAACACCATAATATAGATAACTAGGTTTGAATAGATATGTTTGACCATTGACTTCTAGGAAAGTACCTTTTTCTTGTCTTTCACCTTCTTCTCCATAAATTGTTTATAGTATTTATAAAAAATGGGAGTTAGTTACCTAACACCCATAATTGAGAATGTAAAAATTTATTTACTTTTTAATTGGTCTTTTGTAACCAAAAGTTTTCATATTTTCTTCTTTCTTCACAGTCTTATCACCCTTAACCTGGTCCTTGTAATCACAACGATGTTTAGCAACAGATTTTGAGTATAATTTTGTGATATAAGAACCTGTACCTAGTGCTTTGCCACCCTTCGCACGTACTGCCCCTTCCTTATCGGTTAGCCAATCCACTACCATTTGGACGGTACCGGCCTCCGACGTCGTTTCCTGGTCATTGAGCGTGTATTCAACATTGAAATCATTTACATAGTTTGCGGTGGTTGTCCATACCCACAAATGTAAATTATATTTTACATCATAAAGTGGAATGTTCAAGCCGTTCTTTCTGTAATCTTCCTGGAATTCGGCAGTACAATGTTCTTCAACATATTTTTCTACCGGAATACCCTTAGTAGAAGCACCAACAATGTTTCCTTTATCGTCAACCGGAATCTGACCATTCTTTACAATGTCATCCAAAGTAGCCAAACCACCAGTTGCTGATACAGAAGGTAATGCTATGTCAATCTTAAATCCGACACCAATAGTTTCAGGTAATGAATCGTCCTTAGGATTTACCATAGTTACTTTGTATGGTTTCTTAGGGTCATATTTTTCACCAGTACTGTAAAATTCGTCTACTTTGTCTTTGTTGATTTCTGTTACAGGATGGATAATAGTAATGTCAATGTCTTTAGCTTCTTTCATAATTACCCATACAGTATCAGCGGCTTCATTACCAGCTTTATCTACATAGCGGCGGATAATATAATTAACACCTTTTTCCAATCTCTGTAAGGTTAATGTATCTTGAACTTCTCCATTGACAGTCCATTTTACAGGGATAGCATTTGTCTTAAATGCATCGTGTTCGTATGGTTCAAGAATTTCTACTTTAGGTGGAATGTCATCATAAACAATTTCTACACTAGCAGATGCTTTGTTTCCAAAATCATCCACATAATCGTAAGTAATTGTATAACCGATGTTACCCTCGTCATTCTTGATAATTTGTTTCTTGTCATTCATTGTATAAGTTACTTTGGTACAAGAATCAGCCATATAAGAAACTTCATAATCACCAATCTTTTGTCCAGTCAAATTGTCAGTCTTATATGTTACTACAACTTCTTTACCATTGACCTTCTTTGTATAAGAAACAGTTTGTACTGTATCTATTGGCTTACCAGTCTTCAAGTCAATAATTTGTTTGATAGTAACTTCTGTTCCATTGTCCTTGATTACTTCAACCAATTCGCCCTTATTTCCACCGATAGGATTTATAGTAGCTTTGGCTTCGTCAATCAAGTAATTGTATTCTTTGAGTTTAATGTCCTTTGTTGGAATAGTATCAAGTTTGACCTTGATTTCAAAATGCTTTTCTGTTTTGTGAATAGTATCTTTTACAGTAACAGTTATTGGATTTTCCTTCTTGTTTACATAGATTTTATTGTCTTTCTGTTCTTCAATAGTGATATAGTCAATGTAAGCATTTGTGGATTTAGCATTTGTCAATGTTACTACAGGTGGAGCATCATTGAACAAAATAACTACACTGTCGCATTTAGTTTTCTTTGTGTTACAAACCTTTACAGTAGTATCTTTATGTACTGTAATGTCAATGTTACCAATGTCGCAGTTATCTCCTTCACAAATTTGGTAATCTATCTTATGGTCTGGGTCATTTGTCTTTATTGTATCTACAGGTTGTTTATCGTCAATCTTTGTAATCTCAGGAATTTCGTCTTCATCAAGTACATTTATGATTACAGTAGCTGTATCATAAAAATAACCATCTGTAACGATAACCTTTACAGTATCTTTTGTTTTCTTTTCGTAGTCAATAGGGTTTTTGATTACTAATTGACCTGTAGAA
>Ga0256407_10004868_pt1 | contig 21963 bp, 20 predicted proteins | sample RumenRJG_04DNA_FD_193489 | JGI IMG/M metagenome (GOLD analysis project Ga0256407, IMG submission 193489) | Bovine rumen microbial communities from Lethbridge, Alberta, Canada - RJG_04 | ecosystem: Host-associated > Mammals > Digestive system > Stomach > Rumen | place: Canada: Alberta... | reverse complement strand
TGGCTGGCGTTGCTATGTTGCCTATCGGTCACAACAGAGGCGAGAACGCTGTGCACATCTTTGCCGGCGAGCTCGACGGTCAGGGCCACGCACTTGAAAACGTTTATATCGACGACGCTCGCATCCCGTCGGACGGCTATGCAGAGCCTGCAACGCTGTTCTACGAGCTGCAGAACGCTACCGTCAAGAACCTGAAGCTGACTGGTGAGATGTTCACAAGCCATCAGTTCTCTGGTCCTGTGACACGCTGGATGTCCGGCAAGTCAACGATTGATAACGTTGAGATTGCTGTTGCCTTCCACCTTGCTCCCAACCTCTCTGGCGACACTTCTTCCGGTGGTGTCATCGGACGCAATGGCAGTGCAAACAGTGTGATCAGCAACTGTCTCGTCAAGACTCACCTGATTGGTGACGGCGCGGAAGAAGGCGTTGGCCCCTTCTGGTATGTAGGCGGTGTCTGCGGTTGGGCTGATGCAGCTCTCCCGATTAAGAACACGCTGATTCTCTCCGAGTACACCAACGTGGGTGCTGAGGGCGACAACTCTCAGACGATTGCTCGCGGTGCAGGTGCCAGCGCTACGAATGTCTTCGTATCGCAGTACTTCCGCGGCCAGCAAGGCACACTCGTTACTCCCGAGCAGTTGGCAAGCGGCGAGATTTGCTGGAAGCTGAACGGCCAGAGCGGCGACGATCCTTACTGGTTCCAGACGCTTGGCACTGAGGCTGCTCCTCATCTGTTCGGTGGCGATGCTGTTTACTACTACGGCGGTCTGTACACCAACGATAAGCCCAACCCACAGCTCAATGCTTACGCATACAATCTGGAGGCCACGTATATGGGTGAGAAGGTTGTCGTAACCTTCAACCTCAATGCTGAGGCTGAGGCTGTAGAGGTACGCTTCAGCAATGGTTACACTCAGGCAGTCGAAGGTGAGTTCACGGCAGGTTCATATCGCGTAGAGGTTCCTGCAAGCGCACTTGGCGACGATCCGACGGCTCTCACTTATGAGGTTGCTGTTACAGGCAAGGGCACGCTCGACGTTGTCAAGGTTGGCAGCTACAAGGTTTGGGGCCCCTACGGTATGGCCATCAACAACAATCCTGCAAGCAAGGGCTTCGGTCAGGTTCTCTTGGCTGAGTCTTGGATTGATGTTTACAACAACAATGGCTTCGTAGACTACCACAGTGCTGACAAGGTTGGTGCTCTCTTCGCATTCGACCAGAACTTCGAGCCCATCAACGCTGAAGACGGTACTCCCGGCTTCTATGGCGGTCTCGACATTCAGGGCGAGACACCTCTCGCTATTGTGGACGGCTACACACTCGACCTGCAAGACCTCTGCTTCTCTAAGGACGGTCGTCTCTTCGTGGCTCGTGCCGGTGCTACAAGCGCCAGCCCCATCTGGGAGATTAATCCCGAGGACCTCAACGAGCCTTGGAAGCCTGTCTTCACGGGCGGCGAGCTCGACGAGGCTACTGGTATCACCTACGTTGGCGACGAGGAGCAGAGCCGTATGGCTGTCGGTATGGCTGCCGAGGGCAAGGGCGACGACCTGAAGCTCTACCTCCTGGGCGGTCAGCGCAGCAATGGTGCACTCAACGTAACCGACTTCAACTGTGCTTTCTACGACTTGGGCGTTTCCAAGCAGTACAACTTCTCGGCTCCTTCTGGCTACATCGCTGCTCTCGATGGTGCTTATGTTGCTACTCCGTATCAGGCAGGTATCTGTGCCGACGGTCAGGGCGGCCTCTGGTTCATCCAGCGTGCTACTCCGTCCGAGACAGCTCCTGGCATCAAGCACTTCGATGCTGAGGGCAACGAGGACTACAGCAACATCAGCGCTCAGTTCGGTGGCGGCAGAATGACTGTCACAGCCGACGGCAACTACATTGCCATCCCGACTGGCAACAGCACGATTGTGCTCTACGAGACCAACTACGTTCCCATGGAGAACGGCAGAATCTTCCTCAACCCGAAGAAGACCATCAATGTTGGCGAGACCAGCATCGCAAGCTTTGCATTCGACTGGGCAGGCAACCTCTACGTCGCTTCCGGTGGCACAGAGACCTTCAGCCGCTACGCTATCCCCTACGAGAACAAGCTCGTTGTTACTCCGGGTAACGCAATCGGCACAGGTGGTGATGGTGATGCAAACAGTGACGGCGTTGTCGACATTGCCGACGTGACGTACGTCTTGACCCTCATGGCACGCAATGGCTACGAGACAAAGGCCGACGTCAATGGCGATGGCACAGTGGATATTGCCGACGTCACGAACATCCTGACCATCATGGCTAGCCAGGAACAATAATCCGAAGCTGACAATCAGCTAAATCATCAAGCCTCCTGCGGTTTTTCCGCGGGAGGCTTTTTTCATCCCCGCAGGCGGCGTTTCAAACGCCGCACGCGGAAATTGCCAACGCCGCACGCGGGGATGCCCATCCCCGCACGCGGCGTTTTTTACCCCCCTGTGCGGGGTCAGTCAGCTTGCTCTGTAGAATTCAGAAATTCGTCGAGCGTAATACCCTCGACTTTAAGGAAGCAGGCACGGACGGTCTGGGTCGTGCCGAAGCCAGCGCCGAGCGTGTCGTTCAAGGTCTTCACCTCGCCCCGCGCAATCATGTGCTTCAGCTCGGCCACGCGGAACGAGCTGATGTAGTCGTGCACATTGTTGAAGCCCTGGCTCCTGACGCTCTGCAGGACGAGATGGCGGTTCAGGCCCACCTCCTGGCAGAGGCGGTCGCGTCCGAACGTACTGTCCTTCCACTCTTCCCGATGGTTCTGCATCCAGAAATTGATGCGCTGGAACCGATGCAGGTTTGCCTCGTTGAAGTCCTCCAGCTCCTTCTCCTTGCTCTCCTCGGGCACATCCGCCACTTCGCTGATGACGGGGCGCGGCAGTTGCAAGGCGAGCGTCTCCAGCGTGCGGAACATCAAATAGAGGTTCAGTGCGGTGAAAAGCCCGACGTAGATAGCAAGCAGCGCCGTATTGTAGTAGATGGCAACGCATGTATAAAAGACCACCGAAAACCCCAAAGCGATGCAGTAGCCCAGCAGGTATCGCGGCACGTTCGCGTGGCGGACCAAGCGGTGCGGCAAAAGGAAGATGTTCACGATGTAGTAAATGCTCAGAACGAGTGCACAGAGTCGCATCAGGATGTCGCTGCTCAGAATATTCTTCACCAGCTCTTCCGCCGAATAGATATAAACGATACGGCTGCCCAAGAGCGCCGCTCCGATATAAATGGCCAACAGCACCAGAATGGGGCTTGCATAGCGCCACATGCGCTCCCACTGCAGGAAGCCCGGCATAGAGATGTTAAGTGGGTAAATACTCTGCAAATAGCAGGCACAGAGCACCGCCAGCAGCATAGCCGGATGCAGAATCCCCGGCTCGCCCTCAGCAATGGCGTGACTGAAAAACGAGGCTCCGAACAACGTGCAGCAGAAGATGCCGTTCACCCAAGCCAGACAAAGATACTGCACCCTGTGACGTGCAAAAAGACCCATCACGGCAGTAATTACAAAGTGCACCAAAGCAGACCCGAAGAGAGTCATGAAAAGAACATTTTCGCTCATATCGTTTTGTGTTTTCGGTTGCAAAGTTAAACCTTTTCGTTCAAACTTTCGACCTTTTCAGATTTTTTTTGCTGGAAAAGCGCGCGCGTATTATAAATAATAGTATATTTGCACAAATAATATAAATCAATCAACTTAAAACACAAAAACCCTATGAAAAGAACTACACTATTATCCCTGCTCACCATGCTCCTCCTCTTCGTAGGAAGCAATGTCTGGGCACAAGACGAGCCGTTCTACACGCTCTGGACAGTACCCTTTACAACGGGCTCTAACCACACAAGCTACAACGACTACTTCGATGACGACCACGACGGCATGACGTGGAATGCTCCTGGCAACCAGAGCCTCGAAGGCAAGTGGCGCATCGGCGGCAAGAGCCTCGACGGAGTTGACCGCACCATCACGGCGAAGACCGCAATGGGCAGCGCCATCGACCGCGTCGTTGTCAATCACCTCGGCGTTAGCCGCGCTTCTGTAACCGTCAACAGCATGAAGCTGACCGTAGCAAGCGACGTGAACTATGCAAACATTCTTGACGAAGTCGTCCTCACACCTGCTATCTCTCAAAGCACGGAAGGCAGCGTGGAGTTCGTGCCGACTGCAACCTACGGCACAGAGTGGGCAACAGAAGCTTACTACAAACTGACCATCAACATCTCAAACAGCACCCAAAGCAACGGCGGCATCGACCTGACCTCTATCCAGTTCTTTGCTCCCGGCGGCGGCAGCACTGTAACGGTTGCTAAGCCCGTCATCACTCCCAACGGCGGAACATTCACCGAGCCTCAGGAAGTGACCATCACTGCCGACGCAGGCTGCATCATCTACTACACAACCGATGGTACTGGGCCCACAAGTGAAAGCACAGAGTACACCGCTCCCTTCACCGTTAGCGAGAACTGCATAGTCAAGGCCATCGCTTACGACGCAGACGATAACGCCAGCGCCATCGCTTCCGCCGAGTTCACCTTCACCAATCCCGCTGATGCCATCGAAACCATTGCTGAACTCTGTGCAGCAACACCGGCATCGGGCACAGAACAAGTCCTCGTCAACTTCAACGACTGGGTTGTTACAGGTCTGAGAGGCAAGAACAACGTCAACATCCTCTTCACAGATGGCAACAACGGTATCCTCCTCTACCAGAGCAACCACGGCTTCAACGTTGGCGACCACATCACAGGTTCTGCCACAATCAACCTGACAACCTTTAAAGGCGCACCAGAGATAACAGGCCTCACTGCCACTACAGAAGGTGTGACAGTCACCGCAGGCGAAGAAGCAGCACCTGTCGCATCTACCATCGCTAATCTCAACAACACAAAGCAGGGCTGCGTCGTTGTGCTCGAAGACCTCACCTACAGTGCAACCAACCAAGTCTTCACCGATGCCAGTGGCGCTACCATCGCATTCTATGACGGCTTCAGCACAGGCTTCACCCCAGAAGATGGCAAGACTTATGACGTAACAGGCATCGTCCTGTGGTATGACAAACTGCAGATTGCTCCGCGCACAGCCAACGACATCGTTGAGGCTGGAGGTGTTGTAACCGTCGCCAAGCCTGTCATCACTCCTGATGGCGGAACCTTTGCAGAGCCACAGACCGTGACGCTTACTGCCGGCGAAGGCTGCACCATTTATTACACAACCGACGGCACAGAACCCACAGAGGCAAGTACGCTTTATGAGGCTCCCTTCACTGTTAGCGAGGCCTGCACCGTAAAGGCTATCGCTTACGACGAAGACGACAATGCCAGTGAGGTTGCCGAAGCCACCTTCACATTCTCCGAAGCTATCTCCTCTATCGCCCTTCTTTGTGACGCTGCCACAGATACAGAGCAAACAGTTCCCGTAAGCATCAACAACTGGGCTGTAACAGGTGTCAACGGCAATCAAGTCTATCTCTCCGACGGCACTAACGGTATCGTGCTCTATCAGAAGAATCATGGCTTTGCAGTAGGCGACGTGCTCAACGGCACTGCTTCTGTTACCGTGGTTAACTTCAAAAAGAACGATTTCACCTATCCCGAAATCATGGGCCTTGCCGCAACTACCGAAGGCGTGACTGTTACGAACGGCACAGAAATCGCTCCTCAAGTTGTCGTTGTCTCAGATCTTGCTACAGACGTTATCAACCAGCAGGGCAACCTTATCCGCCTTGAAGGTGTTACCTATAGCGACGGCAAGTTCGTTGACGAAGACGACAACGTGATTACTCCTTACAATACATTCAAGATTTCGGATTATCCCACACTTGTTGAAGGCCAGACCTACAACGTGACAGGTGTTGCAGTATGGTTTGGTTACTGGGAGATCGCTCCCCGTACAGCCGACGAGTTCGAGCTCGTTACCAACAAGCAAATGCCCGAGTCTTCTTGGAGCGTAGAGGAAGAAACAGTAGACTTATATGGCACGCCGACTGCAGTCTTCACAACCAACTCCGATGGTGTTGTTACCTACGAGAGTTCCGACGAAGCCGTTGCTACTATCGACGAAGCCGGCGTCATCACACTCGTTGGCAGAGGCGTTACAGTCATCACCGCTAACGTAGCAGAGAGTGACAACTTCCTGCCCGACAGCAAGAGCTTCACACTCACAGTTACAAAGGATGGCTATGCACAAGCTACATTCAAATATACCGACGAAGATATCCTGGGTCAGGGCGCCAGCGGCGGCGGTGCAGGTTTCTCTGCAACTCGCGATGATGTGCTCACCCTGACATTCACCAACGCTTATGGCAATAGTCAGCATATCAAGGTCTATGGTAATGCTTCAAACGACATCGAATACAGCAACGTTGAACTTAGCGTCGTTGATGGCTATGCAATCTCTCAGATTGTCTTCACCATTACTGGCGATCAGGACAATCGCAGTGTATGGGTTGACCAGTTCGGTGCAGAGGCAGCATACAGCGAAGACAGCTTGAACGTTACTTGGGCAGGCATGCAGAATAAGGTCGTCCTGAACAACCTCTACAACACGAAGACTCTCAGGCCCAAGCAGGCTCGCATCAAGACCATTGATGTTACTTACATCAAGCTCAACGAGACAGGCAAGACCATTACCATCGGCGAGACTGGTCTCGCTACCTTCTGTGGCGCAGAGAAGTGCGTCCTTTCCGGTGCAGAGCAGTTCGCCATTGCAGGTGCCATCACAGGCGCTGAAGGCCGTGTCCTCACTGTTGACACGCTCACCTCTTCAATTCCCGCAGAAGTAGGCGTGCTCCTGATGGGTGCTCCTGGCGAGTACAAGGTTTACACACATCCCGACCTCGTGGAGGTTGTTCCTGAAGTTAATCTGTTGACTGGTGTGCTTGAAGACACTGCTGCTCCTGTTGGCAGCTACGTTCTGCAGGAGCAGGAAACTGTTGGCTTCTTCGAAGTGGTTGCAGAAGATCCTATCACTGTACCCGCAGGCCATGCATACCTCACCATTGAAGGTGCTACAGCTCCTGCCTTCTTCTTCACTCAGGAAGACTACGAGACTGGCATCAACAAGGTCGTAGCAGAAACGAACGACGCTATCTACAACCTTGCAGGCCAGCGCCTCAGCAAGATGCAGAAGGGCATCAACATCGTGGGCGGCAAGAAGGTTCTTAAGTAAAGCAAGACACGCTAATATAAAAAGAAGTCCCATCCGAAAGGGTGGGACTTCTTTTTGTTTCTCTGCGGTCAGTAAAGCCGAATGAATTCGTATGTGTTGCCGAGTTCCCTGAGGTAACGCTCGAAGTCTTCGAGGGCGATGACTACTGTGCCGCGACAGTCGTTAGGGTGAAAGGAGAGCGTCTTGTGCTCGGGCTGACGATAATTGTGGTCGTCGAGGAGAGCGGCATCTAGGAACAAGTGGACATGATGCTCCTCGTCGTTGATAAGGCCAAACGGCGAGACGCTGCCCGGTTCGAGCCCTAAGTACTTCATCATCCTTTCTGGCGAAGCGAACGACAGCTTGCCGCACGATGGCTTCCCCTGTGCTTGGAGAGCAGCCTTCAGGCGTGCCTCGAGGTCGTGTATGTCGAGGTCGTGGTCGCAATGGAAGCAGATGAGGTAGTGCTGATTGCCTTTGTGGTTGCGCATGAAGATGTTCTTGCAGTGTACGGAACCATCGTCGCGCCACCAACGCTTCGCTTCCTCGATGGTTTTGCCCTCTGGATGCTCGTAGCAAGTGAACGGTATGTTGTGCTCTTTGAGATACGCGAGCACCTTTTCCTGTCTGTCTGACATAGTCGCAGGTTATTTATAAATTTGTTGTACAATACGTTAAGAGACATTGGCAGCCTTCCGAGACGTCGCGCCATGTTGCTTCGAAGTCGCCTGTGTACCACGGGTCGGCAACGTCGCCAGGCCGGTTCGTGAAGTCGAGCAGCTGACGTATCTTGCCATCGGGGTCGCCTCCGCAGATGACTTTCATGTTGCGGATGTTCCAAGAGTCCATGCCGACGAGCAGGTCGTAGCGTTCGTAGTCGCGTCGCGTCATCTGCCTAGCTGTCTTGCCTTTGCAGGAGATGTCGTGCTCTGCCAGCTTTCGCCTGGCAGGCGGATAAACGTCGTTGCCTATCTCTTCGGTCGATGTGGCAGCCGACTCGATGTAGAACGCGTCCTCCAGCCCTGCTTTACGCACGAGGTCCTTCATCACGAATTCCGCCATCGGACTGCGGCAAATGTTGCCGTGACACACGAAAAGTATCCTATACATCATTCTGTTATTCAATTTGATAGTATGTTTAATATTGCATTGGTTTACATTATAGTTTACAAATTATTTTTATTTTAATATAGAAAATTTTTTTTAAGTGGTATGTTTTCGAGTACAAAGTTATAAAGATTAAATGATAAGTAGACAAGCAGAACAGGTTTTTCTTTCCTTTTTTTTATTATTTCATTTTAGTTTCTTTCCGATAAATTATAGTAGAGGCTCCCTCTACAATAGAAAAAAATATGAAAATGGATTATAATTCTATTCTTCGTGATATTTATTATTAAAAGTTATCCACTAAAATATGAAAGATACAAACTACGGCAGGAACCAATGGGTAAACAACCCAATGTTTGGGAAAAAACATACACAACAAACTATAGAGAAGATGTCTCAAAAACAGAAGTTACGTCTGGAAAACGTAAATAAGCTTTTATACAAATTGCGCGAAGACCAGCTTGACAAACGTATAAGGGAAATATGCCACCAACTATTACTTGAATATAAGAATAATCAACAATAAATTATGAATAAAGATAGATTAACTCCAGTTCAAAAGAAGTGTTATAACAAGGCCATTAATAGCCTCCAAAGTGCATATCAATACTTATGTAATTCAAATGGCCCTCTGCCATCACCTGAACAGCAAGCAAAAGTAGCAGATTTGTTAAGCAAATTCCAGAAGGCTATAGACAAGCTATAATTGTTCTACACAGTTTTAGAGATTAAACTGTAAAATAAAAGATAACCACTATCAACACATATGAATAATAATATAACCACAGAATTAAATTCGAAATAAATATGGTGTATTTTGCGATGTTTGATAAGCAATAATCTAAGTGGTGAATAATCTCAACAATTATGATTCAAAAATGTAAATAGAAGTTTATTCAAATAATAATATAATAATTAATAATAATATGAAAGATTTAAAAAAAGAGCAGAATGTTTTAAATGTAAGAAACATGAATTTTGATGTCGATGGAATATTGCAAGTTGCAAAAAACTTCATTGATTTGTCAAAGGTTTATTTGAGAAAACAGGAATATGTAGGTACATCTCGTGAACCTAAATTCTTTAGGTTTAGGGGATTACCTTCGGGGTTTGCTTTGTGCCTCAAAACGGCGATAGAAATGTATAATCAACTTCGCGAAAATGATGTTCAGATAATCGATGTTGAACAGGATTTCACTGTTAAATTATAACTTAATTTTTAACGAGATATGGATATTAACTTTGACATTAAAAAGGTGATAGAAAGCCTGAATTTCCTGATTAATGATGTATATGAAGGAATTGATGAGAATGATGAGCAACAGCTTCGATATTGTTTTTCTCAATTCAGTCTCTTCATAGAAAAGAATGAATATTTTGAGAACATAACAAAATTCAATAAAGAGAAGAATGATAAACTGCTTGAACAAGCAATTGAAAATTTGGCTGTTATCTATGACACACAACAGAAGTTTGATGGCGAAATGAGTATGGAAGATAAAGACAAGTTCAATGCTTGGACTAATATGGGAATGATTCTATCGAAAGCTTATCTATACTCTTACTTGCGCATAAATGAAGGTAAATGGCCAGAAGATATAAGATGCTATGACAGCTGAGATAAGACTGTAAAAAGGTGGCAAATTTATGTCACCTTTTTTGGTCACTAGGCAGGAGATATGCCCCCCCTGGGTCACGGTAACGGCTATCCCATCCCATCGAGTGGGTTTTCAAATAGGCAAAACAGATGGGCGTTAAAAATTTTTCCAGAAAATTTTCTAGAAATGTTATGGTTATAGTATTATGGTACGTACCTATGAGTAGCCAATAGATGTATGATAATAAAATTATAAATTATATAAACATGGAATATACAAATTATAATGAGATTGATATTGAAAGCAAAAGTAGAGAAGACATTAAAAGAATAATTCAATCTTATTTAACTGATTATTATGGTGTTGAAAATGCAGAAATAAGTATAGAAGAAGAGAATTCAATGTATATTCTCCTTAGAAGTATTGCTAATAATAACACGTATCATCCGATAGCCCAAAGACCTATGGATGATGAAACAAAGAAGAAAATCAGCAATTCATGCAAAGGTAAGAAAAGAAGTGAGGAAACCAAAGAAAGAATGAGGCAAAATTCACGAAGGATAAATGTCTATCAGTTCGATAAGAACACAGGTGAGTTTATTGCCGTTTGGTCATCAACGCATGAGGTCGCAGCTGAGAATCATTATAACCAAAGCCTAATAAGTAAGGCTTGTAGAGGCGTTAAACCATCAGCATACGGTTATATCTGGAGTTATTCTCCATTGGGAGCTGAGGATATAAAGTTGAGTATCACCATCAAGAAGACAATCAAAAAGAATGAACAAGAAAAGCCATTACAGCAAACCTTCGTCAATCATCCGTTGAGTAATAGCGTCATTAATAAATCGGTTATTATATAATGCCATCTTTTTTTAATTTTTCTCTAACACAGTCATTCAAATACGTACTTCTATTTTCTTTGGGAGTGTCAAAATGTGGCAATTTTTCAAGAAGTTCTTTCTCTATCCTGAATGAAATCATCTGAGTTGGTTTACCATTGCCGTTTCTGCCTGCATTTTCACGCTTTCCTCCCCAAGTTAATTTCTTCTTTGTTTCTTCCATTTTATAATTTTTTTTGCAAAGATACAGCATTATTTTCCTTCTGTATTACAAATTCAAGTTAAAAAAACTTAAAACATGAAACTTTCTTTCTTTATTGTATTACAAATTCAAGATTTTGTCGTACCTTTGCAGTAGAAAAAGAAACAAAGAACAATAAAACCTCTGAACAAATGGCAAAGTCAATTTTTGAAATGAAGCAATTCTGCAAGAACTTGGAAATGACCGTGGACGCATATCGTGATGTTCAGGAAAGAGCAAAGAAAGCAGGCTACAGGAATGTTGAAGAGCGTATTCATTATCATCACATTTCAACCAAGGGAGGCTATTGGATTCATCGTAGTCAGATTTGGACAAACGGTGAAAACTGTGTTAGAATCAATTGGTGCGTATGGAGTTGGGGTTCTGACCATCCTGAAAGATACCCTTTTGATGGACATTATGTAGCATAATAAATAAATGAGTGAACAGCAAACAGTAAAATAAACCAATAAATAAACAAGAATTATGAAACCTATTCAGATTAGCACAAGTGAAGTTGCAAGAGTTGCAGCAAAGAACATTGTTATCAATGGCAGTGACACAATTACAGCAGTTGCCAAATCTTGCGAGTTACAAGCCTTGAAGTCACGGCTTATGCGCGGGGAGGTATGCTCGTGGCTCTATAAGAAGGTGTCAACGCAGGAAATACGCCAATGTACAGGCATTTTATATCACGATATGGTGAAGTCTATGACAGTTGGCGGTAATATTCCTAAGAAGTGTTATGGGCAATTTGCATATATTGAATTGTTTCCCGATGGTCGGATGGAATGGAGAAGTTTTCGTGAATCCAATTTCATAGGAACTATAGAGAACTAAGTATATTAACAGGGGTGGCGATAACATCAAAGCCCCTATAAAATATAGTCAAAAAAATCAAGGATAGTCAAAAAAGTCAATTAAATCTATTTTACTTAAAAAACACATTTCAAAGGTAACAAAATTCTTCACCCAAATATATCAAAGATAAAAATGAACGCAGTTATTTACGCCCGTGTTTCGTCTGTTGGTGACAGGCAGAACACAGAAAGACAGATTTCCGATTTAACAGGATATGCAGCATTTCAGAAACTACAGATTTCAAAGATATTTGAGGAAAAGATTTCTGGAGCAAAGAAGAACGTAGAAAGACCAGTGTTATTGCAAGCTATAGACTATTGCAAGCAAAACAAAGTTTCCATCCTCTTAGTAGGTGAACTTTCCAGACTTGGAAGAAATGCCTTTGAAGTTCTGGCAACCGTCAAGGATTTAATAGATAGTGGGATAAACCTCTATATGCAGAAAGAACAACTAACTTTGTTGGATGCAGAGGGAAAGCCCACAATGTTTGCACCTATTATGATAGCCACTTTGTCAACGTGTGCGCAACTTGAAAGAGAGAATATCACATATAGATTGAACTCAGGTCGGGCACAATATATTAGGAATGGTGGTAAACTGGGACGCAAGGTTGGTAGTATTAAGACCAAAAACCAAAAGGAAAAGCAATATGAAGAGGTGTTGAACTACCTTAAAAAGGGGTTTTCTATTGCAATTACTTCCAAACTTACCAATGTCAGCAAGAGTACTGTGCAAAGGGTAAAAAAGGAGTTTGAAATATGAAAATGCTATACTAGTTTTTACATTTTATATGAGTCACATCTTTGTGACTCATTTTTTTTATTACTTTCTATGATGATATTCAAAAATATCGTATATTTGCAAAGCAAAGACTTATTAAGAATATGATTACAGGCAAAGTTAAGAACCGAATAGACAGTATTTGGAACACTTTTTGGACAAGTGGTGTTATAATCATTCTTTTGTTAGGTGTTTTTTGTTGCTGCAAACCTAAATCTACGGCAGAGAGATATAAAGAATTAACAGAGAAAACACAAAAACAACTTAGAGAAAGGAAGAAAGTCGAGAAGATTGTAAAAGATAAATTAACAAAAGAATGCCAAATAGGAATTGCAACTAAAATAATTGAAAAAACATTTGGCAAGGATGTTTCCTATAATATAGAAAAAACAGGTTGCCATCTTAGTTATTCTGAGACGTCTTGTTATGGAACTTCAACAGCAGAAGGCACATTGAGTGGAAAGATAAAAGGGCAAGAAGGAGAATATGAGTTTAAATTATCCGCTTACGTCAAGAAAGACACCCCCCATGGTTCTTATGATAAAATTGAAGAACTTATAGTTTTCCCCCAAGGCACCCCGTATTATGCCTATCATATAGTATATGATGAAGAGCAAGATATCCAAGCCGAGAACAAGAGAATTAAGAAAAATATAGAAGAAAAGGCAAAGAAAGCAGAACTGAATGTTATAGTAGATGGTATTACTGTTGAATTTGTAAAATACGACTCAGACAATGATAATGCTTGGTATTATTCTAAACACCAATTAACACCTGAGCAAATATACAAAGTGGTAAAGCAGAGATTTGGCAAGGCAATACATTTTGACTATGAATTTGGGGATTATGCTATATACATAGCAGATACAAAATGTATTATATTTAGGAACAATACTATCTATAAGATTTATGGAGGTTCCGTCCATAAAATATGACATAAAAAGAGCAAAGACCTATTAAAAATATGATTACAGGCGAAGTTAAGAATCGAATAGATAGTATTTGGGACACCTTTTGGACTGGAGGCATAACAAACTCAATTACTATATTGGAGCAGATGACCTATCTGTTCTTTATGAAGATGCTTGATGATGCTCAGCGCACCAAAGAGGCTAACGCTAATGCCTTTGGTGTTGTTGTAAAAGAGCCGACCTTCAAGCAGGGTATGTGGCATAATCCCGAAACAGACAGAGACGTTAGTTATAACGAACTGCGATGGAGCGTCTTCAAGAACAAAGAGCCTGAGACAATGTATCGCACTGTCAGCAAGGATGCCTTTGTCTTCATCAAGACTCTCAATGAGGGCAAAGAATCGGCTTATAGTCGTTTTATGGAGAATGCTACGTTCCTCATCCAAAGCCCACGTACATTGACTAAGATTGTTGAAGGTATTGACCATCTTGATATGAACAACAAAGATACGATGGGAGATACCTATGAGTATATCTTGGGCAAGATGGCCGCAAGTGGCAATAATGGTCAATTCAGAACACCTCGCCACATTATCCGTATGATGGTCGAATTGATGCAGCCCACATTAAAAGATACCATTTGCGACCCTGCGATGGGTTCCGCAGGTTTCATCGTTGAGAGTGCTAAATACATTCAAGAGCACTATAAGTCCGAGTTGTTGAAGAAAGAGAATGCAGAGCACTATAAGAACGGAATGTTGCACGGTTTTGATACCGACTTCACGATGCTCCGAATTGGTGCTATGAACTTGATGCTGCACGGTGTGGACAATCCCGACATCCAATATAAGGACAGCCTTAGCACTGATAATACAGATACCAACCGTTATACACTGTGTTTAGCAAATCCACCTTTTACAGGCAGTCTTGACTATGAGGCAGTAAGTAAGAGTCTCTTAGCCATTTCAAAGACCAAAAAGACAGAACTATTGTTTATCAGTCTTTTCATCAGAATGCTCCAAACAGGTGGTCGCTGTGCTTCAATCGTTCCTGATGGTGTGTTGTTTGGCAATAGTACAGGTCATAAGTCATTGCGGAAGGAACTTATAGATAACCAACGTTTGCAAGCCGTTATCTCAATGCCATCAGGTGTGTTCCAACCTTATGCAGGTGTTTCTACGGCTGTTATCATATTCACCAAAACCAATGCAGGAGGCACGGATAAGGTATGGTTTTATGATATGAAAGCCGATGGTTATACACTCGACCAAAAGCGAACGGAATGCCAAGATAACGACATTCCCGATGTTGTGGCACGCTTTAAGAACTTAGATGCAGAGGAAAGTAGGACACGAAAGGAGCAATCCTTCTTGGTTCCCGTTGAAGAAATCAGAGCCAATGATTATGACCTCTCCATTAACAAGTACAAGGAAGTGGAACGTGTCAAGGTAGAGTATGAATCACCTAATGTAATACAAGGACGTATAGAGGCATTAGAGAGTGAAATCATGGCTGCGATTAAAGAGTTCCGTAATAAGTTTATATAATATGGATAAAGTCAAAGGATATGTGTACATCCTCACGAACAAAAGTTTTCGTGATGATTGGGTAAAGATAGGAAAAAGCAGCCGACCTGTAGATGTCCGTTCAAAAGAATTGGACAATACAGCCGTGCCCCTACCTTTCGATGTATATGCCACAATGCAAACGGAGAAATATGGAGAGATAGAAAAAATCATCCATAAGCAAATAGACCGTCTCACAGACCTGCGTATCCGACAAAATAGGGAGTTCTTTAATGTTCATCCCTCACAGGCTTTAGATATATTGCTCGACTTGGCGGTAGCAATAGACGATGCTGTAGTGTTGAAGTATGAAGATGGAAAACCTGAACAAGTTTATCCTGTCATAGAGGAAAAGAAAGAGAAAGTTAAGTCAGAAAAGAAACCTCAACGTCCCCCATTTGACTTTTCAATGGTGGGGCTGAATGTGGGTGATATAGTTGTGTTCGATGCCCTCAAACTGCCTGTAAAGGTTGCAGGGAAGAACAAGGTTGAATATGAAGGCCGCCTGTGGAGCCTTTCTGCCTTTTGTGGCACATATCTTCCTGATAATATGCGAAATGCTTCTGATGCTTATCAGGGCCCCAAGTATTTCAGTTATGAAGGGAAATCACTTTGGGAAATACGATTGGAAAAAGAACACGATGCTTAGGGTATGAAGGAAGGTTGGACATATAAGAAGTTGGGAGATGTGGCCACTTTTCAAAGGGGGCTTACATATAGTAGGGATGATGAGGCGACAACCTCATCTAAATGCGTGCTTCGCTCTAACAACATTGATTTGGATACAAGTGCTTTAGACTTCTCAGAAATAAAGTATTTGAAAGAAGATTTTGAGATACCTAAAGACAAGATGCTAAAGAAGGGGAGTATCTTTATTTGTATGTCGAATGGAAGCAAGCAACACGTAGGAAAAGTTGCTTATGTTAATGAAGATTTAGACTATGCCTTTGGCGGCTTTATGGGGCTGATAGTCCCAAATGTAAATAAAACAAGCCCAAAGTTCATTTATTATTTCTGCTTATCACCTGAATATAGATGTTTATTGGCTTCTGTTGGTAATGGGATAGGCATAACTAACCTAAAGTTTTCCGACCTATCATCGTTTCCCATTCCCGTTCCCCCGATTGCAGAGCAAGAGCGTATTGTTTCTGAACTTGACATTCTTTCGAGTATTATCGAGAAGAAGAAGGAGCAACTAAAAGAATATGACAAACTCGCTCAATCCATCTTCTATGATATGTTTGGCGACCCAATTACCAATGAAAAAGGATGGGAGGTAAAGAAGTTGGGAGAGGTATGCACAATAACTTCATCATTAATAGACCCCAATCAGGAACCATATTGTAATCAATATCATGTAAGCCCTGCAAATATAATATCAGGAACAGGAGAAATCTTTGGCTGCAATTTGGCAAAAGACGATATGCTTATTAGTGGAAAGTACACTTTTGATAAAGGAATGATTCTGTACTCTAAGATTCGACCCAATCTTAATAAGGTAGCAATTGCACCCTTTACAGGTGTATGTAGTGCAGATATGTATCCACTTTTAGTAAAGAACAATGCTAATAGTGTTTATATATGTCATCTATTACTCGGTAAACATTTTTTAGAGTATGCTACGAATGAATCAGGCCGAGCAAGAATGCCCAAAATCAATAGGGAATCATTGTTTGCTTATGAGTTTCCACTTCCCCCTCTATCCCTTCAACAATCCTTTGCTGAGAAGATAGAAGCCATAGAGAGACAAAAGGCACTTCTGCAACAATCCATATCAGAGACACAGACATTGTTTGACAGTACAATGGATAAATACTTCGGATAGACTATGAGGAACTTTGACTATCTACAAGACTTAGGCTTAACCGACCTGCATAACTTTTGTGCAACATCAGAAGAATTACAGGTTAGCAATCCTGACCTGAGTGCCATTTCCGCACGAAAGGCATTGGAATATATGGTTCGTTCCATCTATGTAATGAAGAACATAGAGATACCCGAGCGTGCTTCTTTGTTTGAACTTGTTGATGGTGAAGTTTTTAGAGAGTTCATAGGTGATGAGCGTGTAATGATGGCGGTGCATTATGTCCGCAAGGTTGGAAATAATGGAGCACACGGCATCAAGGTAAGCAAGCGAGAGTCATTCTTCTGCTTACTTAACATTTACAATGTAGTTGCAGCCATTTTACTAAAACTCACACTCATTAAAGAGGTTGCACCATTCGACCAAAGTCTCATCCCTGAGAAGCCGCAATCACCTGTCATTGCTCCGACTTCTACAATAACAATCACACCACAATCTACCATCGTTGAAACAGCAAACAAAGAGGCTGTTGAAGATAAAACGCCTGTAGTTGAAGTGGCGTGTGAGATTTCAGAAGCAGAGACTCGCAAACTATACATCGACCTGATGCTGAAAGAAGCAGGATGGGATGTACTGAGCACAGAAGGGGCAATCCAACCATCTAAGGCTTGTATCGAGGTCGAAGTGGAAGGTATGCCAAACAATGAAGGGAAAGGTTATTGTGATTATGTCCTGTTTGGTAGTAATGGAATGCCCCTTGCCGTAGTTGAAGCCAAGAGAACAAGCGTTTCACCTGTTAAGGGAAAACACCAAGCAGAACTATATGCAGAATGCCTTGAAAGAAGATATGGAAGGCGACCTGTCATATACTATACAAACGGATTTGAGACCTATATTATTGATGGCTTAGGCTATCCCCCACGAAGACTGTATGCTTTCCATACCGAGAGTGATTTGGAATGGCTAATTCAGAAGCGTAATAGAGCCGATATAAGCGACTTTAGTGTTAAGGATAGTATCACAGACCGACACTATCAAAAGATGGCAATTAAAGCCGTTTGTGAGCATTTTAATGGCAAACACCGTAGAGGTCTATTAGTGATGGCAACGGGAACAGGCAAGACAAGAGTTGCTATTTCATTGGTTGATGTTCTGAGCCGTAATGATTGGGTGAAGAATGTTCTGTTCCTTGCCGACAGAATACCATTGGTGAATCAGGCTCACAAGAACTTTGTGAAGTTGCTGCCTCACATGACAACTTCAATCCTGAGCGAAGACAAAGACCCTGATACCAATGCCCGAATCACTTTCTCAACGTATCAGACGATGATAAACTACATTGATACGGATGAGAAAGCATTTTCCGTTGGTAGGTTTGACTTGATTATCATCGATGAGGCACATCGTTCAATCTTCGGTAAGTATTCCGCAATCTTCAACTATTTTGACAGTTTACTTGTCGGCTTGACAGCGACCCCAAGAGACGAGGTTGACCGTAGTACCTATGAGACCTTCCAAATGGAGCAAGGTGTACCAAACTATGCTTATGAGTTGGAAGATGCTGTTGCTGATGGTTATCTCGTAAACTACAAAGGTTTCAAGCGTGGCTCGCTCATTCTGAAAGAGGGCATCAAATATGATAATCTCAGTAAGGAAGAAAAAGAGCAACTTGAAAAGGTGTGGGAATATGAACAGACGAAGAAGACCGTTTATTACTACAATGAAGCAGGCGAGGGCGACCCCTTCATGGCAAAGGTGGCAGAAGACACTCCTGCATACGGTTCTGGCTTTCACCGTGACATTGATACAAACGAGATATTCAATTACATCTTCAATCAAGATACCATTGACAGAGTCCTTCAAGACCTAATGGAGAATGGCTTGAAGGTACAAAGTGGAGAAAGAATCGGCAAAACCATCATTTTTGCCTACAATCACCGTCATGCTGAAATGATTGTTGAAAGGTTCTATGCCCTATATCCTGAATACGCAGGGAATGACAGTGAATTTTGTGCATTGATTGATAACTATGTGACCTATTCCAAAGACCTCATTGACCGATTTGAGATTCGTGATGGAAACCCACAAATAGCTGTATCAGTTGACATGTTAGATACTGGAATCGATGTTCCAGACGTGTTGAATCTTATTTTCTTCAAGGTAGTTAAGAGTAAGATTAAGTTCATGCAGATGATTGGTCGAGGCACAAGACTGTCAAAGGATATATTCGGAGAAGGTAAAGATAAGGAATGCTTCTATATCTTTGATTGGTGCAGGAACTTTGAGTATTTTGGCAACAATCCGCAAGGTCAGAAAGCATTCCATGCCCAATCATTAACAGAGAGGCTTTTCTGTATTCGTGCTAAGATTGCATTTCACTTGCAGCATCAGCAATACCAAGAGGATGAGTATGCCAAAGGTTTGCACGATGAAATCAAAGCCTTAATGCAACAGCAAGTAGCGGCATTATCAGACAGTCATATCAGTGTTAGGGAAAAGTGGGAATCAGTAAGTCACTTCAAGGATAAAGATGCTTGGATTTACATATCAGAGTTGGACGTAACCACACTCGTCAATGACATAGCACCACTGATACACAAAGACACACTTGATGAAAATGCCAAGAAGTTTGATGTTTTGACATTGGTCGTTGAGTTGTCTTTACTTGATGGAGAAGTCAAGGCTAATAACTCAATCCGTTCCATTCAATTCATAGCAGAAAGGTTACGTGAGAAAGCCACATTGCCACAAGTTCAAGCAAAGATGGACACAATCAATGAAGTCTTGTCGGCTGTGGCATGGGAGAATGTGAACTTGAAGTGGCTTGAAAAGGTCAGGTTAGACCTGAGAGAACTTTTGAAGTTCCTTGATAGAGAAGGAAGGTGGTTTATTGTCGATATTGATGATACCATTTCAGATGATGGTGAAGAAGCAGGCATCACTCCCAGAGTATCATACAGACAAAGCGTATTGGATTTCCTCGCAAGCCATCGAGACCTACCTGTATTGAACAAAATATATAAGCTGGAACAATTGACCGATGAAGACTTTGCTGAGCTTGAACGAATCCTATGGAAAGAGCTTGGAAGTCAAGATGATTATAACCGTTGCACAGAAGGCATGTTGTGTGGAAACAATGTCGCAATCTTCATACGTTCATTGGTTGGCGTTGATAGGGCACATGCAGTACAACGATTCTCTGAGTTTATTTCAGGCAATGAATTGAATGCCGAACAAGAAGATTTCCTGAATACCATTATCAGTTATGTCAGCGAGAATGGTGATATAACCAAAGAAGTGGTAGTCAACGAAGCACCCTTTGATGAGAAGTTATCAGTATTCACTCCGTATATGCTTCCGCTTGCTAAGTATGTTGATACAATACACAATGTTATAACACCAATGACAGCATAGAAGCCTTACAAATGTGCTAAAAGTCTGAGTGTGCTAATTTAATATTTGAAGAGGTCTATACTAATATAATGTACTATTCTAATGTAAAATATTAAAGGATTTAATTCGTCCATATATTTTCCCTTTCTTTGTAGAAGATTATAAACAACTTAAAGACAATTTGATTATGAAAAAAGTTCTTTTATTGACGTTTTTTGCAGTAATGAGTTTAACTATTAGTGCTCAAAACGAGTCCATTTCAATAAAACCTGAAATATCAACACTAATGTCACAAAAGTTAGCTCGTGCTTGTAAAAAATATCCCCAAACAATGGGAATGGCTCTCGTAAAAAGCAATGATATACACAATGACAATCAATATAATGCAAGCTTATTTCTGATGGAAAAAGGCTCGGACAAGATTTGTGAAAAGCTCTTGATGTATCTGCACGAAATTCATGGAGCAAAATTAGATAGTAAGCTACTAAACATTGGTTTTACTAAAAAAGAAGTAGAAATAGCAAAAAAAAGAATAGAGTATAAATCAAAAATTCCTGTGGCTACAGTTCTTATGTCTAAAAAACTTGCTTTGGCATGTAAGAACTATCCACAAACTATGGGTAGGGCATTTGCTCTATGCACAAAGTCAGAGACAACGAGTGCCTTAAATTGGAAGATAGCTCTGTTAGAAGAAGGTGACGAAGAATTGTGCGAGAAATTATTAGTGTATCTTTATGATATTACAAAAGATGATTTTGCAGAAAACCTTACTGCAATAGGTTTTGATGATAATGAAGTAAATCTCTCAAAGAAGATAGTAGCATTTGCTGTCAAATGATTAGTAATATTCAATTTTGATTCTTATTGAATAATGGATTCTTTCGACTCTTTTATAAAATGTTTAGACCTATCCGATGTTGAAAAGCAGTGGGTGGTTCATAAGTGGGCTGTTAACTCATTTGTTCAGGCAATGAAAGAAGCCGAATTGGACTTTGAGAGAGGCTGTACCCAAGAAATCTTAAGAGCCATTGGAGAGTTAGACAGGATTATTGAGAAAGAAAGTACATTTGTCTCATCCCTTCTTTCGGACATTGCGAGAATCCAATCGGGGAAAATGCCCAAGTATTATTATGATGAAGTACGGATTCTCCCCAATGATGTAATAGACCCTTTGGACTTCATCTTTGGTGATAGGATTCTGACTCAGCTCTCAACTGAAATCTGTTCGGCCATATATCTTTCTCAGAGCATCATAACATACGCAGAAAAAGCGAAAAGTGCCATATCTAATCATAGATATGAAGAACCTAATAACTACTAAACACAAAACGATTGTGTTAATTTGTGGCATTGTGTAACTCTCTGTTATTCTGTCGTTTACAAAGAAGTGTGAAACATAATGATAATAGGAATATAATAAGAAGAAGAAAAATATAAAGATATTATATATAAATTGTAAGATATTATTATAATAAATAAGATTAACATTATATTTCTATTATAATAATATTAAAATATAATTATATCATATATAGTATAATTCTATTGTAAAAATTTATGTATAAAAATTATAATACCTTAATTCCGCAACACTTTGATTTAACTTTATTTATAAGTTCCTGAGCAACAAAAAGTTGCTCAGGATTTTGCCATGTCAGATTTTTCACTTATCTTAGTGTTGCAAATCAAAACAAGCGTA
>Ga0256407_10004865_pt1 | contig 21969 bp, 22 predicted proteins | sample RumenRJG_04DNA_FD_193489 | JGI IMG/M metagenome (GOLD analysis project Ga0256407, IMG submission 193489) | Bovine rumen microbial communities from Lethbridge, Alberta, Canada - RJG_04 | ecosystem: Host-associated > Mammals > Digestive system > Stomach > Rumen | place: Canada: Alberta... | reverse complement strand
GAACAGGTGGAAGGCAGTACAAAACTTCAAGACTTAGGTAGCGACTTAAGAAGGCTTATGTCTGCAGAAAACTCCGAGAAGCCTCAGGGATTCGCCATGATCATGGGTAATGAGGTGAAGGGCGTGAAACAGAATGTAGTAGATATGAGCGATAACTGTCTAGAGATTCCACAGTTTGGCACCAAGCATTCTTTAAATGTCAGTACCACCACAGGTATTGTCATCTGGGAATTTGTCAAGCACCTGTTCATATAAATTGTAAAATAATGCAGTAAGCCGTTTGCTCGATTTCAAATTATTGCTATATTTGTTTTCGTGGAAATATACCCGATAGTACAAACTATTCCATACTAGACGTATAGTTATACGTTTAAGAATAAAAATATAGTATTTTATGCAGTAATAGGCCCGTATTTATGAAAAAATATGTACCTTTGCTTGCAAATAAAGATAATAATCAGATGGCTTACACTAGAATAACCGCTGCTGAAGCTGCAGCATTAATAAATGATAATGCATATATAGGCTTAGGAGGATTCACCCCGAATGGAGTTCCTAAAGCTGTGTTTCGCGAACTATCCAGACGAGCAATATCCGAGCATGAGGCAGGTCGTCCCTTTCAGGTAGGAATCCTCACGGGAGCATCATCTCTTCAAAGTGTTGAGGGAGATATGGCCAATGCCCATGCCATCAAGTTTCGCGCCCCATTTTCCACCAATAAAGATTTTCGCACCCATACCAATCTTGGCGAGATAGATTATGAAGATACCCATCTCGGTCACATGGCAGAGCGTCTGCGCCATGGCTTTTATGGCGAGATTGACTGGGCCATCATCGAGGTGAGCGATTTAGAAGAAGGAGAGAACCTATGCAAGGCATATCTTACTTCTGCCGGAGGCATTGCCGTGACGATAGCTCGACTGGCCAAACGAGTGATCATAGAATATAATCATTTCCACAATCCAAGTGCCAAGTTGCTTCATGATTGTTATGAACCCGGTGAGTGTGGATTTGCCCGTCAGCCTATTCCTATCATCCATGTAGGTGATAAGGTGGGCAAGAACTATATCGAGATAGACCCGCATAAGATTGTGGGAGTAGTGGAATGCAACATTCCAGAGGAGGCACGTTCCTTCAAGGCCATGACGGCAGAAACCCAACAGATGGGATATAATGTCGCAGAGTTTTTGGTTAAGGACATGAACGAGGGAAGGATACCTCCGCAGTTTCTACCTTTGCAGAGCGGCGTCGGTGCCACGGGAAATGCTGTGCTGCAAGCACTTGGACAGAATCCGCACATACCGCATTTCGAAGTTTATTCAGAAGTTGTTCAAGATGCCGCCATCGACTTAATACAGAAGGGCATCATCACGAATGCATCGGCCACGGCGATGACGGTGACCAATGAAACCTTGAAGACCGTTTACGACAATATGCGCTTTTTCAAGCAACACTTGGTCATCCGACAGAGCGAGATTGCCAACTCTCCGGAAGTCATCCGCCGCTTAGGCGTCATCGCCCTGAACACAGCCATAGAGTGTGATATGTATGGCAACGAGAATTCCAGTCATATCTGTGGCAGTAAGTTGATGAACGGTATCGGAGGTTCGTGTGATTACGAGCGTAATGGATATATCAGCATCTTTACGACGGCATCTACGGCAAAGGACGGAAAGATATCAGCCATCGTACCGATGTGCTCTCATGTAGATTCTACGGAACATGATGTCGACGTCATCGTAACAGAACAAGGCGTTGCCGACCTTCGTGGCAAAGGCCCTATGCGCCGTGCAAAGGAAATCATAGAGAACTGTGCACATCCCGATTACCGTCCGCTGTTGCGTGAATATCTCAGAATTGCGGAGAAGGGGCACGAACCGCAGTCTATGCGTGCAGCCCTTTCCTTCCACGACACATTCATGAAGAAAGGCGATATGCGACTTACCGATTTCGGAGATTATCTGAAATGATGATAAAAAAAATAACGCTTGTAGAATCATCTGCAAGCGTTATTATATTATATATAAGGTGTTGAGATTACTTGTTAAGTTTCCAAGTCACACCATCCTTAGTATCTTTCACCTCAAAGCCATTGGCAGCAAGTTCGTCACGAATCTGATCACTTGTAGCCCAGTCTTTGTTAGCCTTAGCCTTGGCGCGAAGTTCCAGTACCATGTCTACCACCTTGCCATAAGCCTCCTCACGTGCATCATTATTGTCACCCTTCTCACTTCTCAAGCCTAAGAGTTCGAAAGTGAATAGATTCATCGTTTCCGTGAGTTCCTTCAGGCATTCAGCACAGATTTTAGCCTTATGGTCGAGCAAACTGTTGATGACATGGCAAGCCTCGAAGAGATAACTGATGACCAGAGGAGTTTGCAAATCATCATTCATGGCATCATAACACTTCTGTCGCAGCGCCTTCACGAATTTTTCAGTCTCAGGGTCACACTGGTCAGAAACAGGCACACGATCCAAGTCATGTATACCGTTCATCAGTCTGTTGTAGCCCTTTTCAGCAGCATGCAGAGCATCATTAGAGAAATCCACGGTGCCGCGATAATGTGCGCTGAGGATGAAGAAACGTATCGTCATTGGCGAATAAGGCTGGTCGAGACTCTCGTGATTACCCGTAAAGAACTGTTCCAGAGTGATGAAGTTGCCCAAAGACTTACCCATCTTCTGCCCGTTGATGGTAATCATGTTGTTGTGCATCCAGTAGTGTACCATCTGGTCACCCTGACTAGCGACAGCCTGCGCGATTTCACATTCATGATGAGGGAACACCAAGTCCATGCCACCACCGTGAATATCGAAGTGATCGCCGAGATATTTTCGTCCCATAGCTGTACATTCACAATGCCATCCAGGGAAACCGTCACTCCAAGGACTAGGCCAGCGCATGATATGCTCAGGTTGAGCCTTCTTCCAAAGTGCGAAGTCCACCTGATTCTTCTTTTCGCCCACACCGTTCAGCGTACGGCTGTTGTTGATCATATCAGTAAGGTTACGCCCAGAGAGGATACCATATTTATGATCTTTGTTATACTTCTCGATGTCGAAATATACCGAACCGTTGCTGATGTAAGCATAGCCATTATCAAGAATCTGCTGTACCAGTTGCTCCTGTTCGATGATATGGCCGGTAGCATGAGGTTCGATAGAAGGAGGGAGCACATTCAGCGCATTCATGGCATCATGATAGCGATTGGTATAATACTGTGCGATCTCCATAGGTTCCAACTGTTCAAGTCGTGCCTTCTTCTCGATTTTGTCATCACCCTCGTCAGCGTCATGTTCCAAGTGGCCCACGTCAGTGATGTTGCGAACATAGCGCACCTTATAGCCCTGATGTTTCAGATAGCGGAAGAGGATATCGAAAGTGATGGCAGGGCGAGCATGTCCCAGATGCGGGTCGCCGTATACCGTAGGTCCACAAACATACATACCGACATTAGGAGCATGTAGTGGTTTAAAAAGCTCTTTCTGTCGAGAAAGCGTATTATAAATCAGAAAGTTTTGTGTCATAATGAAAGAATTTCTATTTATCCAACAGCATCATAACCATTAGTACTGTTATTTTTCAGGAGGTCGTGCAGGTTCATCTCATGGAAACCTGTTGCACGTTTCTGTTCCTCTATTTCCTCAGCCTCTTTTTTCTCAGCCTCAGAGTGAGTAAAAGTCATCTTACCTTTCAGTTCGGCAATACCCCAGCCGACGAGTGCTACAACAATGAATAGCACGAATGCTAATTGAATTGACATAATATACGTATATTTGAAATTTCTGACTGCAAAGTTAATTGTTTTTTCTGAAACCACCTTATTGTAAATACGAAAATTTTCGTTTACACGGAATATCCTGCGATAAATCACTCTTTCTGATGAAACCCGACGCCTTGCTGGGTTGCAACATAGATGTTGCCGAATTTATCTTGTGAAACTTTTCCTTTCAAGTGTATGGTGTATTTTATCTTTTGTGTCTTAGGGTCGAGAATGATGAAAGTATTGGCCCGATCTTCGTTATTTGTAGAATAGACATTACGTGTATCGTGGAAATAGACGCTGTCGGCAGGCAGAAGTTCACAACTGCCATCAGCTTTGATCACGTTGACGTCCTGTCCATACACCTCTACCAAGAGTTGGTTATTATTCGTCATCACGTTTTCAGGGATTCCGTTCTTGACGATCTTTACGGTATCGCATATTATAAAGTTGGGATAGACTTCTTGCGGTGAGTGCGTCGTGTTAGGTTTCCATTTTATCTCGTGTACCATACTGTCTCCCTCTTCGTTGTAAAAGAATTGATTGTCGGTTTGCCAGTATGTTCTACCCCTGACGATTATTCCTCCTATCACCTTCTTCTTGATATCTATCATTGCCAGTGAGAGCTGCTTTCCTGTATTTCTGTCATAGATAGCCGTAAAAGGTCTTCCACATCTACCGACAAGTTGGTTCTGAAAAGCTATACCATAGTTTTGCATGTATATTTTATCCCCATAGATTTTGAGCGAAGACTTAGAACCGCATTGCGCGGGGAGGTCGGTTGTCCATCTCGTTTTGAGATCCTTGTCAAGACAGTATAGGTGTTCGGCATCCGCAACGAAAAGACTGTCACCGGAGAAAATGATGTTGCTGTGTGTACCGGTGAGAATAGCGCCCATACCAACGGAGAAGATAGCCTCATTTACGAAGTCACTACTAGGAAGGGTGTATCTCGGTTTAGCGAAGCTTAATCTCGATTTCAAGGGTTCTTTGATTCCTGCCGTAAAGGCATGGCGAAGGGTATCCCCCGTGACGACATTTAATCGGATAAGACTGTCACCCATGATGTAGATAATATTATTATCAGAGTTGTCATCAAAAATGTCAGTCCAAGGGTAGTGTATGTTTCCTGTGATAGTCTTGTGCCAAAGAGGTTTGCCGGTTGTAGTCTCATAGGCAGTGAAGAGGTCGCCTTTTCTGTTGCCCGAACAGATGGTCACCTGCTTAGTTTTGCTAAGCAATACCAGTTCATCCTTTGTCGTCCACACCTTTTCACCCTTGAGATTGAAGAAAGTAGGCTGCCCATAACGGAAAGAGAACATTTTTCCAAGCGAATAGGTCATATATCCCGCCATGTTGGCATATATGAGTCGTTGGTTCTTGAGGGTAGGCTCTGCAATTTCCTCGAGCGTTTCGGTGTTAAATAATTTGTTTCCGTTTTTATCCCCCACCAGGAGTAAAGGAACATCGGAGAAAAGTTGGAGCTTCTTAACTTCTCCGTCGGTAGAGACGAAATGGCACATGAAAGGCTTTCCATCTGCGCACTTGCCCAATTGCACTTCCGGATAATCCGCCAATGACTTCTTTTGGGCTTGAATAGATAGTACCGAGAGGATGGCAATGATTAGACTGAGTATTTTTTTCATTGTAGTAAGTAAATGATTTTTGAAGACAAAGATACACCTTTTTCACAATATAATTCATAAATCATAAAAAATTTTCTTGTTATTGCAATTTGCGGTGTATCTTTAGAATCTTGTTCTTCAAATTTTAGCCCCTCATGCAACTGGTGACGCCGAGGGTGGTGGCGACGGCCGTAAGGATCGAGATGACCAGTTGGATAATCGTTTTCCAAGTTTCTTTTTTCATATTTCTGTAGTTTTAATGTTGCATATTGTTTACTTGATTGCTTTCTTTGATTCGAAAATCGGGAAGAAGAAATCTTCCCGGAGGGTGTGCCCGAGGTTATACCTCGGAGCCACCGCCATTGTCGCCGGAGCCGGAGCCCTGAGAACCGCCTCCGCCAGCGCCGGTGTTGCCGTTGTCTCCTCCGTTGTTGATTGCCGGAGTGATGCTCTCCCCGGGTTTAGGCAACTTCACCATGTTGTCGCCGTCCATGTATTTGAACACCACCTGAGTGATGTTGCTCAGCGTCATCTGACGTTTCAACTTCTGCGCCAACTGATACTCCTCAGTGCCCTTGGCACCATTCTTCTCGTTCGGTTTGTTGGCGTTGAGCCAAGCAGAGACAGCAGCCTGACGGACGGCAAACTTCTTCTGTTGGGCGAGTTGCTTTTCTGTGGCCGGACCCTGATATGGATGCTCAAACTTGGCGAGTCGGATTCTGCCACTTGACGAGTTGGTTGCGAAATAATCGTTGCTTCCGTTGCCGTATTTGCCGCTGATGCTCTTGATGACATCGATAGGAATTACTCTTGCCATAATCTTGAAATTTTAATGGGTTAAACATTCTTGCTTTCCACCCCTCCGCATCGCTCAGACGTCTCCTCGCAACGTTTCGGGATGCCTTCGGGGCGGGGGAGCGCTACACCCCGTCCTTCAGGATTGCGATGGCAAAGATACAACATCCCAAAAAGGCGATGACGCGATGTGTCGCATTATTGTGCGATATTGTGCGATATTGTGCGATTTTATACCTAACATCCTGATAATGAACGTGTTAAGGTTCGCCTAGAAAATCGAGGATGATGCGCACTTGGCGAGGCGTGAACCATCGGTCGTTTTTGTGATAGTGTGCCCTTTGGAGTTCCGTCATGAGCGGCTTACATTTCCCGATCCACCTCATCAGATGGGTCACGGCATTATGCGCGTCGGCACTATCGGGGAAATAGCACATGGCCAGCTCCTTCTTGGGATAAGCATGGACTGGGAAGTCAGCCATAGTCCACCTCCTTTCGCTTCATGTAGTAGTCGCTATAATCCTTGCAACCCGCAGGCAGTTGATGATGAATCAAGACGTGCTCCGAACTCTCGTCCGATGTTTCACCAGAGCTTTCGCCCGATGTTTCGATGGCCTTCGCCAGCAACCTGTCGAGTTGCGCAAAGAGCAGCTCCCCCGGCGCATCCTTGTCGGGAAACATGTGGAGCGGCGTGCCCAACTCCTTGTGGAGCTGCGCCAAGAGCCGAACCTCGTCAGCCTTGAGGAGCGTGGCACTCGGGATGGCGATGGCCTTGTGACCGGCAGAGAGCAGGCTCCAGCAATCCGAGCTGCCCTCGGCGATGTAGAGCGGTTCGGCGGGCGCAAGCAATTTGACTACGGGCAGATTGTAGATGCCACAGCGAGCCCCACGGGGGAATCGGAACCGCGGTTGACGGCTGCCCCGGGCGATGCTCAGATTGCGATTCTGAATGCCCGTCAACCGTCCGTCTTGGTCGAAATAGGGAATCTGCAACCATTCGGTTGCGTCCTTGTCACGCCACGATGCTAGTCGGCACCATTTCACCACCCGAGGGTCCAACCGTCGCACATCGAAGAGAAACTCCCGAGCCGCCTCGCTCAAGAACGGATGCACGAAGAAACGACCATACCGCTGAGCGTCGAAATGATATTCCTTGTCCTCCGCCTCCGTTTGCGGACGATACTCCGAGAGGATGACACCATTCTCGTCGGCAAGCCAATGACACGCCTCGAAGAATCCCTTGTTGAGCATCCTCATGGCCAACGTTATCGTGTCGCCATGCGCCCCACAGACGAAGCAACGGAAGGTGTTGCGCCTCGTGCTGAACGACAGACTGGGATGATGGTCCTGATGGAACGGGCACAGACTTTTGTGGCGCATGACGCGCAAACCGAGTCGCTCGGCGACCCCCTCAATGGGTAGGTCGCGGAGCTTTTGTATCTCGTATCTCTCCATCAGCGCACACGGTTTAGATAGTCCGACGTCTTGGTGTAAAGACCCGTCTGAGGGGAAAAAGTGATGAAGCCACGATGCATCCAGACACGGAGCAAAACCTTACTATTCTTGTCTTTGCCCATACCAACGCGAAGCGCTTCCAGTTGCGCCTCGTTGAACGTATCCGGCAGCTCGTCGAGCATATTCTTTGGTCCGCTCTTCTTTGCCGTACGCTCCATTTCCGAATCCTCTTTCAGCATATCCCCGAAGACCTGCATCTTCGACCACAAGTCATGATATACCATCCATTCCACCAGTTCACCCATGGCATGAGTCCATTTCTGTCCATTCAGAATGTAGAGAATACATCCGTCCTTCCAAGCATTCACGATGGAACGTTTCGAAATATCCCATATCACATCATCATCCGACAAGTCGGCCAAAGTCGCCATATCAGCAGCCAATTTATCAGCCAATTTGTTGAGCGGTTTGATGACGAAACGCCCCTTACAGTTTTCCAATCGTTGGATAAAAACATCAAGCTTATCCATGAAATTCTCTTCGTATTTGCCCTGTCGAGGGATTCGCCCATCATGGCCATGTCGCTCCTTGTAAGAGAACGGAATGCGTCCGAAAGTACCCACATAAAGTTCACTCTTATAGAACTTTCGAGCCGAGTAAGGCGTAGACGAAAATACGAAGTTGACGCGCATGATCGGGTTACCCGTCACACCCTCAGCCGTAGCGCGAAGAGCACCGGCCCGTTGCCGGTCATAGATATTTCGGATCATTTGCGACACTTGGGTGTGACCACCACAGATTCGGTTGGCCATTTCTATTTCCGGCAAGCAATAAAACTGTGTATGGTTGCCCAGTTGCTCACACGACATGGCATTTTGCAAGAAAGCAGCAGAAGTAACATCCGAAGGCGGAAACCAAAAAGCCACATCAGGACGGGCGGGTCTGTCTTTGCTTGACCCCTTGCTCTTGTACAGTTTCGTCCACTCCACGAGTTTCTGCATTTCCTTTTCATCGTGTTCTCTGAACTTGTGCATGATAGCCTCCACACATTGTGTGAGCTGACCTTTACCGATGCCCGACTCGCCGACAAGATGAGCCAAGAGTCCGCAAGGCTCCTTCCACGTATGGTCAGGATACATAAACTCCGTTTCGCTGATGTAAGCCCCCAAAGCAGGGAAAAGCATCGGGACGATAACTTCGCGCATATCAGGCGAGATTTGAGAAATTAAGAGCCTTATACATTCAGTTCCTCTACCGAGTTTTGGCATCATAGGAGAAGAGGTAGCTGTGATATCATATTTTATTGAATCCATATAATTTATTGATAATCAATGTTTTACGTTAAAATAAATTTGTATTTACTTCAGTTCTCAGTTCTTCAGTTGTTTTTTGGGGTAGGGGTATTTCCCTAATTTGTCAGATTTGTATATATTTTTCTCTTATAATATATAATATAATAATATATATAATATATATAATAAATATAAATATAATATATATATAATAATTATATTAAGAAAAGTATCTGTCAGATAATTTCGCAGAAAGTACAAAGTTATACCCCTCGAAAAACTAACTGAAAACTGAGGTAACTGAAGTAAGAGATAATTTTCAGGGATTAGTTCATCATCTCCCCCCGAATCGACTTCTTCTCTATGAAGCCCCAAGCCATCTTCAGTTCCTCAGCCGCATGTAGACAGAAGTCACGGAAGTTGAAATCCTTGGTGTAGACAGGTCGCTTGAAGGTAGGGTATAGGCGTCCATCCTTTCCCCGGTTCACGTTGATGTACTTTCCGCGGTAGATATGCGGATTAGGCACCGTCACCTTCAACCTACGGTCGATAGCGTTCTCGATGAACGTGTAATGAAATCCCCCGTCACGGGTGATCATTCCCGAGAGACAGTCACCCATCTTCATGCGTCCCTGGCGGCGCGTCATCAACTTCAGGTCGACACCAAATTCACTCTGAGGGAAGATGTCCCTGAAAAGTTCGTTCTCACTAAGCATATCCTCGATGACAGAACCGATCAGACGAGGTTCATTAGCCAACTGCTCACTACGGGCTGTATTGCCCAATTTCTTTGACATTTTTGTCATAATTTCAAAAATCGGATGCGCGTCGGCCGTGTACCACACTCTATCGGTCGCCATCCGTGCGGTCATCCTCCAGGGTGGTACGGGTCCGGCACCATGTCGAGGCCTCTCCTGAAGTTTGACGGGGGCAAAGGTAAGAGGAAAAAGAGGGAAAACCTATTCGTTTAAATTCGTTTAATTCAAAACACGAAAAAAATCGCAAGAAAGCCGCCAAGAGGAGAGTTTTTGATTCAATCGATTTTGCAATCCCCGTATGGCAAACAAAAACGCCTAAAAGTTAAATAAGTATACTAATCAAATAAAAAATTGCATATATGAAAGGAATGTTGTAATTTTGCAAAGCAAAATGTATCGGACTTGTGCGTGGTACTTAAATATTACGATTATGATAGACGTGATAAAAATAGCTTCTTATATTTACCAAAGATATAAAGATGAGACAAATACGGAAATCGATGAAATGAAACTTCATAAGCTCCTGTATTTTTCCCAGCGTGAGTCTATTATCCGTACTGGCGAACCCATGTTCTCGGAGCAGTTTGCAGCATGGAAATACGGTCCTGTCGTAGTTAAAGTTCGTGACCATTATAAGGCTAAGACATTAAATGATATACCAACAGCCGAAGAATTAGCACCATTCAGAGAATCACTTGATTTCGTATTTCAGAACTATGCACCTAAAGATTCTTGGACATTAAGTATTCTCACTCATGGCGAGAGTTCTTGGAAGAATGCACGTAAAGGTTATGGTCAAGATGATCATTGTGATGTCGTACTTAGTTTGGAAGATATCAAGAATGATGCAGATCGTATGAAGATGCGTAGGTTCTATTTCCAAGAGATAGTGCCGCAACTTAAGAACTAAAATGTCGGAGATAGTAGAAAAAGCATTAGATTTAATAGACACCTTTGAAGTTAGGCGAGCCAGAGACGTAGAAGAAAGTATTCTTAAATCAATGACAGCTCCTATCGTTAACGGAATAGAGCAAAGAAATATAATTGAATGTTTTTCTGAGAGATATTTACAAGATGACCAAGATGGTAGTCTTGCATCTTTTGTTGTGATGTCTCCCACCAATATTCCTTTGGTATTTTTCTCACTGCGTTGTGGAGAACTTTTTAGTGAGACACAAGTTGATAAGATGAAAATCGGCTATGATGCCATCATTGCCCTCAAAGATTTAATGAATGGCTTGTGTGATTCGGATGAAAAGAGAAAGCGAGCTATTGCCGCACTTCAAGCAGCAAAAGATGAAGGATTGAGCCCGGATGATTGCCTACCTCTTTATTGGAAAAAGCAATCATGGAAACAAGATAGAAAACTGGAGTCGAAAAAAGATGTCATCAGAGTATTAGAATCGTATCCGGCGGTGGAATTGAAATTGTTTGGTATTAACGAGTCTGCCAAGAAATATTGGAAATCATTAGGTCTTCCGAAAGACTTCAAGATGGGAGAAACTTTATTCTGGCTAAAAGGAGTAGAGACTCTTAAAAGGATGATGAAATACGTAGGTTGCAAGTATGTATATCTCTTTGCAGCAGATAATGAGCCGGAAGGTCAGTTGGTTCAATATTATAGAGTTCGTCTTGGTTTTAGATCAGATTCGAATTTAGCAGCCAATAAACCTCAATTTGATTGGGAGAGCCAGTTCCTTTTTCAAAGTATTGATGAATTAATGGAAGGAAGAGATCAATTTATGAGTAAAATGTCTAAATGAATTATTCCTAATTTCTAATAATTGAAAGAGAAAATATAAAAAGCGGTATCATCCCCCATCGGAGCGATACCGCTTTGCGTTTTCGATCAATCAAGACCACATACAGCCTGTTGAATGTCCGGTTCCATGAGTAACAATCTTTTGATTTTCTCGTACAGATTATCCCACATCTCCTTCTTGCGACGCTCGTAATCCTTGATTAGATTCCCCATCTTGGTATGAAACCAAACAAAGTTCTTCTGTATGGTTCTGGCCGTCGGGATTCGCAAATCAGCAAAATGCTGAATCAACATCTCATGATAATGATTGATTTTGCCATACGGATCAACGTGCAGAAGATCAGAGATGTCAGAGAGGAAAACAACGGAGAAACTTACTAACGTATCGAACACCATCTTGATGTCATGAGAAATCATCCTTCCGATTTTAGAGAATAGTTCGCAAACCCTGTTGTCCGAGATCAGATGGAACAGTCGCGTAATCTTCGTACGTCCCCTTCGCTTTGTCTTTTGGGGTGGAATATCAATGTTATGCTCCTGAATAAATTTCTTTACAAGGCCGTAGCTTAAAACCTCTTCCAAATCATCCTCTTCGACGATCTTAGGTTGCTCCTCCTGCAATGGTTTGAAAACAACATGGCCGATTGTTTCCAATTCTATGTTATCTTTCAGTCCTGTGATATCTTTCAGTCCTTGGAATATAGAAAAGAAAAGATCCTCTATCGAAGACCTGAAAAACTTGTTATCCTTAGTATGGATATAGAAACTAAATGATTCTTTTTTATCTACTTTCTTTTTCTTTCTGCTCATTTGTAATAAGAGCTTTTTTGTATTTTTAAAATTAAAAGACTAGTGTTCCTCAGAGCCTTTACTCAACATGCCTGATGGCGGAGATGTGGCGTATCCTGCTTTTAAAGCCACATAAGACCCTCGGTTGACACACAAATATTGCAGGTTATCCTCAACGATTTGCGATAGGCGAAAATTTAAAATCTCACAAAGGTAGTAAAAATATCGTTGAGTCGTATATATTTCTTGCAAGAATATGAAATTGGTGCAGGACTGAAATGGACCCCCTCTTTTTATGATACTACAGTTTGAAATAAGTCATTACCATAGCTTTTAGTTGCTCATCCGTAAGATTAGCAATACCTGTTTTCTCAATAAAAGAAAATACGTCTTTGTTTTTACCAATAACAAACTTATGTTCCTTGCCATCAATAGTCGCAAGAAGATGAAAATTGCCCTTATAAGCCTGTTCGATGCGGATATCCGAAAGTGTATGACCATTGATAACCAATTCCGAAACCTCTTTTTTATCCCACTCACCCCATTCTCTCAAATGAGAGACAATCGTAGTTTCTACCCTACCTATCCATTGCTCAGACACACCATATTTCGTGGCTATAGTACGAAACTGTTTTAAAGAGGCAACAACATCACGGATGATGGTATCAGGCCTGCGGATACCATTTTCACGGGCAAATTGGATAACATCATCACGGCTGATATTACGGAGTTTTCCCCTAATATACATACAATGATCCTCATTGGGCAAGAATCCACCAATGTCAATGATATAGGTTATATCGTAAGCTGGTGATAGCCGCCAGGAGCCATCCTTTTGCATGATGAACGAGAAATTTTTATTGTGGTCGTCAGTATTATTTGCCAACACATTAAAGACCATTCTGCGGAATACCTCTTGACAATCAGACTCTGGGAGATGGAGTTTACGACAGGTTTCTATCAATTGCCCATAACTACTAGCCTCTGGATTGATAGCTGCTAAAGTCTGTGTATAGACTTTCCTCTCACCATCACGATCGAAACGTTTCGTGATGAATTGCTTATTCCCGTCAACAACATACAAGTTAGAGGACATCATTTGGATACCTGCCTTTGTTGCCAATTCGTAATAAGTCATCTCTAATTCCGCAGAACTATACTGGGAATTACCAAACTTTAATATATAATAGTCGTAACCTTTCAAGCCTACGATCTGTCCACTGCGAATCTCTCCTGTCTGCTGATTAATGGCGATTATAGCTTTAGGCTGACGACCGCCGGCAGAGGTGCCAACAGTCAACAACGATTGCAAGGTAATGGACTCTTCTGGTATGATGTGCACATTTTCACGCTCTGCATAAATACGATTCGCTAAATCTGTTAACGATTTCATATCTATCTTGGAACTCCTCCTCCTCTCACTGGATAGTTCTGGCTCAAATTCCAAGGCGCCCATGCCACGTTTTCCAATGAATGACAGTTTGTCCAATGGGGTGATATCAGCACTTGCCAAATGATTTTGTTGGCGCCATAGATCAAACAACTGATTACCCCATGCATCAGGCAACGAGTCTGCAACAAAAGCCGGCAACTTCTGATATATCTTCGCATCCTCACCCCAAACCGGAGCAAGAGCTCGTACCCCATCTACCGGGGCAACCAACGGAGAAATATTCAGTCCTTTTTTTATGAAACTGGGATTATATATAAAATAGGAAAGATGACGACGCTCATCCCAAGCCAAACGTCCGATCTCCTCTCCCCATAGAATTACTTTCAAAGACTTTATCATGGCATTTACTTTTTAGAATGACGGATTCTTTGCACTTTCTTGTTTTCTTTTCGAATCAAATAAGGGGATTCCGGTAGTTCCGGCAATAAGTCATCAAGAGCATTCACCTGCCCAATAACCTTCAAAAGAAGAATGAATGTTGACAAAGACAAATTCCTTGCTGTTCCGTTTTCAAACTTGTAAATGGTAGTCAATCCAATACCCGACAACTCTGCAACCTCTCTTTGAGTGAGATTGCAGCGCATTCTATATTCCCTGAAACGATTACCAAATAATCGTATAAGTTCTGGCGTAGAATATTCATAAAAGTCTCTCATATCATTACTTTTTTATATTCATTATAATGAAGGTTATACATTTATTACGCATTAAACTTCACTTTATTGCTATTTATCTTGCAATAATAAGAGATTATTTGTAAACTACCAAATTATTTTAGAGAAATGTGCTTGTATTATCTTAATTATTCTATATTCGCATAATCATATTTTCAGTCTATAAAGAAGATTGGGTGTTATTGGGTGTTTGCTGATGACAGATGAAAATTGCATTTTCTGTGTGACATTTTAGTGATATTCAAAAGAAAAAGCGTATCTTTGTGAAAGATTAGATACAAAACTCTTATGAAAAAACGCTTGTTATTAACTTCGGTTTTTATAGCCGTGTGTACAGGTATCTTTGCACAGTCGGATATGAACCAGTATATCGACAAACTGATGCAGAAGATGACCTTGCAAGAGAAAATAGGTCAGTTGAATTTGCTTCCTGGTAACGACATCACTACGGGAGCTGTCATGAAAAGTCCTTTGGGCGAACTTACGGCTAAAGGCGAACTTGGTGCGGTGCTCAATGTCAAGGGGCTCGACAAGATTCGTGCCTTGCAGGAGGTCGCTGTCAAGAAGAGCCGACTCGGCATTCCGCTGATCTTCGGTCAGGATGTCATCCATGGCTATCAGACGGTCTTTCCTATTCCTTTGGCATTATCATGTAGCTGGGATATCGCTGCTATCGAGAACAGTGCCCGCATCGCTGCCAAGGAGGCTACGGCCTTAGGAATCAACTGGGCATACAGTCCGATGGTGGATATTGCCCTAGATCCTCGTTGGGGACGTATTGCCGAGGGCAATGGCGAAGATCCGTTCCTCGGCGCTTGTATCGCTCAGGCTATGGTGAAAGGCTTGCAGGGTAATTATGGTAAGGAGAACGTGATGGCGTGTGTGAAGCATTATGCGCTTTATGGCGCTATTGAGGCCGGTCGCGACTATAATACCGTGGACATGAGTAAGGTGCGTATGTATAATCAGTATTTCGCAGGTTATAAGGCTGCTGCCGAGGCTGGAGCCGGCTCTTTTATGACGAGCTTCAATCTCGTAGACGGTATCCCTGCCACTGCCAATAAGTGGCTTGTCACGGATGTGCTGCGCAACCAGTGGAAATATGATGGCTTTGTGGTGACCGACTATGGTTCTATCAAGGAGATGACGAGTCATGGACTGGGCGACCAGATGACTTGTTCTGCGCTCGCTCTGAAGGCTGGTACTGATATGGATATGTGCAGCAATGCGTTCATAGAGAATTTGGAGAAATGCTTGAAGTCCGGCACCGTCTCTCAGGCTGATATCGACCGTGCATGCCGTAAGGTTCTCGAAGCAAAATATAAGTTGGGATTGTTCAAAGACCCATATCGTTTCATCGATAAGAAGCGTCTGCAGAAAGATCTTTATACTGCCGAGAATCGTGCTGCTGCACGTCAGTTGGCTGCAGAGACTTTCGTCTTGTTGAAGAATGATGATCATATCCTTCCTTTGCAGAAGAAGGGCAAGATTGCCTTGATCGGCCCTCTTGGTGACAATCGTAGTAATATGGTGGGCTGCTGGTCTACCGGTGATATTCCGGAGAAATACAGTACTCTGAAAGAGGCTATGCAACGTGCGGTGAAGGGTAAGGCTGTCGTGGAATATGCACAGGGCTGTAATATCTATGCTGATGAGACCACTCAGAAAGGGGCTACTTTCGGTCGCCCGATACCCCGTGTGAATGATGCGGAGGCTCAGAAGGAGGCTTTGCAGTTGGCTCAGCGCGCTGATGTTATCGTGTGTGCTATGGGTGAGATGGCAGAGATGAGCGGTGAGAGTTCTAGTCGCTCTGACCTTGCTTTACCGGATGTACAGATGCAACTGCTTCAGAAACTTGTAGCTTTGGGCAAACCGTTGGTGTTGTTGAACTTCTCGGGTCGCCCTACCATCATGAAGTGGGAGAGTGAGCATGTTCCTGCCATCATGAATGTATGGTTTGCCGGCAGTGAGGCTGGTGATGCCATCAGTGATGTTCTCTTCGGCGACCAGATGCCATCGGGCAAGTTGACGACGACATTCCCTCAGTCGCTGGGACAGATTCCTTTGTATTACAATCATCTGAATACCGGTCGCCCTGTTGCGCCGCGTGCCAAGGAATATCAGAAATTCCAGAGCAACTATATCGATGTAAGAAACGACCCTCTCTATCCTTTCGGTTATGGCCTGTCTTACACCACCTTCTCTTATAGTGACATCACCTTGAGCGGTAAAACCCTCGGGCGTGACGGTAGGCTCACGGCTACTGTTACCGTGACCAACACGGGCAGTCGCGATGGTGATGAGATCGTACAGATGTACACTCACGACCCAGCAGCCCGTGTGGCTCGTCCTGTCAAAGAACTTAAAGGCTTCCGCCGTATTCATCTGAAGGCAGGCGAAAGCACTCAAGTAAGTTTCGAGATTACACCGGAACTCCTGAAATATTACGATGCCGATTTGAATCATGTCATCGACCCAGGAGAAATAGAGGTGATGGTGGGCCCTGATAGTGATGATCGGAATCTCAGGAAGTCTACGATTACTGTTTTGTGATCATATTGATGAAGTATTGGTGAATTCTCGGGTCATCATTCAGTTCCGGATGGAATGAAGTGACCAGTTGGTTTCCCTGTTGCGCAGCGACGATATGTCCGCCTGTTTCGGCAAGGATGTCGACATGAGGTTCTCCTCTCATGATATAAGGTGCTCTGATGAAAGTCATGGGCACCTTTCCTATTTCTCGGAAGTTGTCTTCGGTATAGAAGCTACCCATCTGTCTGCCGTAGGCATTCCTCTTCACGTGGATGTCCATGGTTGAGATCCTTTCAAAATCCTCACCCTCTACATCTTTCGCCAGCAGAATCAATCCCGCACAGGTTCCAAACACAGGAAGTCCTTTCCGGATATCTTCCTGTATGGGCTTCAACAGTTCCAAATCCTTCAGCAGTTTCAGTTGCGTCGTACTCTCACCGCCCGGGATGATGAGTCCGTCTTTATGCTCATCCCAATCAGATCGTTGTCTGATTTCAAAACTGTCTATGCCCAAGTTGCAGAGCATCTTGCGATGCTCAGCAAAGGCACCTTGTAAAGCTAATACCGCTATTCTCATAATCTTCTACGATACCTATTATTTACCACGTTCAGCCATCAGTAGTTCTATCTCTTGCTCGTTGATGCCCACCATGGCCTCACCTAAGTCTTCACTGATCTCGGCTAGTATCTTAGGGTCGTTGTAGTTGGTTACAGCCTGTACGATGGCTGTGGCACGCTTGCGTGGGTTGCCGCTCTTGAAGATACCGCTGCCCACGAAGACACCTTCTGCACCCAACTGCATCATCAGCGCAGCGTCGGCAGGGGTTGCTACACCACCGGCTGCAAAGTTGACTACCGGTAGTTTGCCATGGTCGTGAACATATTTCACCAAGTCGTAAGGCGCCTGCAACTGTTTGGCAGCTTCGTAGAGCTCGTCTTCGCTCTTGCTTACGATGTCGCGAATCTGACTCTGCATCATCCTCATGTGCTTCACGGCCTGTACGACATCGCCTGTGCCCGGCTCGCCCTTGGTACGAATCATCGTGGCCCCCTCAGCGATTCGGCGGAGAGCCTCACTCAGGTTCTTGGCGCCACATACGAATGGTACTTCAAATTTTGTCTTGTCGATGTGATATACATCATCTGCTGGTGAGAGAACCTCGCTCTCGTCGATATAGTCTATCTCGATGGCTTGCAGAATCTGAGCTTCTGCGAAGTGACCGATGCGGCATTTAGCCATTACCGGAATACTTACAGCCTCTTGTATTCCCTTGATCATCTTGGGGTCGCTCATGCGCGATACGCCACCTGCTGCACGAATGTCGGCAGGGATGCGTTCTAGTGCCATTACTGCACAGGCACCTGATTCTTCTGCGATACGAGCCTGTTCTGGAGTGGTTACGTCCATAATCACACCGCCCTTCAGCATCTGAGCCAAATTGCGGTTCAAAGTCTGTCTGTTTTCTGACATAATAAAATCTTTCTTCTTTTAAAAAGGTAATTCTTTGATACTGATCAATCCTTTTGTTTCCGGAATTTACTCGGGGTTAATCCTGTAAGTTTTCTAAAATATCTTGTCATGTGAGCCTGAGAAGAGAATCCCAGTGCGTATGCGATTTGTTGCACGTTGTTCTGTGTGGTAAGCAGCTGTCGCTTGATGTTCTTGATCAGATAGTCGTCGATGATAGCCTTAGGGGATTGTTCCGACACACGGCGCGTCACCTGAGCCAAGTATCTGCTGCTTACATTCAGCATGTCGGCATAGAACTGTACGTCGCTATGCTTTTGGTAATGCTTGTGCATGAGGTTGATGAAGGCATTATATAGCTCACTACTTCGCCCTTGTAGATTGTTGTGTCTGAGCGCTTTCTGCACAACATATTCGTGGGCTTTCTTTATCGCCTCATGGAGTTCGACACCTTGACAGCGATAGGCGGCCAGTGCCGAGGCAAAGGCATTGGTTTGTCCGTGCATCACAGGCAATGTTTCATCGATGACAAGCAGATGCCTTTGATCGTCGGGATGGAAATACCCGATATCTTTTCTTTTGATGATAATCCAGTCGCACAACGGGAACAACTGTCGGCCGACGAGAGTGAGAATATCCTCATTCATAAGTTGTTCGCCTCGTGCTGAGAATATCACGGGGTGATAGATCACTTGGGCCGGATGATATTTCAGAATAGCTCTGCAGAGTACGTCGAGCACCTTTTGGTTACGAATCATACCAATCTTTACCACTTCTGGTGCCACATCATTCATGATGGCGTCTATCTGTCCTGCGATGACATCTGCCGGTAGGTCGTAGAACTCTTGAATGCCCAGTGTGTTCTGAATGGTGATAGAGGTGATCACCGATAGAGCATTGCCACCAAGTTCCGATATGGTTTTCACATCGGCCTGTATACCTGATTCGCCTGTGCTATCGGAACCGGTTATCGTCAATATCACCTTCTTATTTTCCATCACGACTGCAAAATAAGGAAATAATATCGAGAAAAATGAAAAATGTTCTCGTTTTGGTAAAAAATAATTCAGTTTGGGATAATTTGGTATACTTTTTTAGATATATTGCATCAGAATGTCCCAAACAGCGATGATATGGCAGATGCTTCCTGCCAAAACAAAGAAATGGAATACGGTATGCATGTATTTGCGTTTGCGGAGACTATAAAACAAGGCTCCCGTGATATAGCATACGCCTTCGGCTACAATCCAGATAAAGGCTGCCGTGGTAAGTGCGTCGAGGAGTGGTTTCAATGCGGTGAGCACGCACAGACCCATACCGATAAAGGTCAGTGTCTCCAGATTGCTGTGCCCTTTCAGTTTATAGAAACTCGAGATGGTGCCGGCAATGGCGCACACCCATACGAATATGAATAATGCCCATCCCCAATAGCCTTCATCGCGCAAGGCTATCAAGGTGATGGGTGAATAGCTTCCGGCGATATGCCAGTAGATCGCTGCATGATCCCATTTGCGCAGTCGCTCTTTCCATTTGCTCCATGCTGATACTGCATGATAGATCGTTGAGGCGATGTATGACATGAGCATACCGAAGAGATATAGGATGACACCGGCCGTTGCCCATCCATTGCTGTTGGTGAAACAGTAATATAGGAAGATGGTACCGACAATGATGCCCAGTACAATTCCACCGGCATGGCTCCATGAGTTCCATAGCTCTTCTTTATGCGAGAAAAATATCTTTAGTTTCATACATCTATTTGTAGATTTACTGCTGCAAAAGTAGTGATTTATTTCGTTATTGCTGCAAAATTAATATGGTTTTACATTCCTTTGTAGTAGAATGCCGTTAATAGACGATAAGACCGACGATGCCACAGAGGGCAAGTACAAGGATAGGGTTGGTCTTGTAGAATCTTGTGGCAACGAAGGCTGCGGCAAAGAGTGCGATGCTGATGGCGAAGGAGAACATATCCTCCTGAGGTGAACCAAAGTTATCTTTGTTCATCAGCATGATGGCAGCAGCGGCAATCAGTCCGATGATGGCTGGACGAAGGGCTGCAAAGATATCCTTCACGATCGGGGAGTCTTTATGATTCAACAGATAATGACTGATACATATCATCAAGATAAAGGGCAGCCATATAATGGCGAGTGAGGCGATAACAGCACTTATAATACCTGCCCAGTGAGGAAATCCTGCATTTACTACGGCCACATAGCCTGTATAGGTGGCCGCGTTGATACCGATAGGGCCAGGAGTAGACTGGCTGATGGCTACGATATCGGTAAACTCGGAACTTGTGAGCCAATGGTTCTTTACTACTACATCGTTGTAGATAAGGGAGATCATGGCATAACCGCCACCAAAGTTGAATATGCCAATTTGTGAGAATATCCAAAATATTTTTACGAATAACATCTGTCTTGCTTTTTAGTCTTTTATACTGTTTTTCTGTCTCTTGTATTTGCCATAGAGAAATCCTGATATTCCGGCTGCGATGATAATCCATATTGGTGATACGCCCATGGCTGCTATCAACAGACAGCAGACGATGGGAATCCAACAGTTGTATCGGTTGATGTTGGCTGTCTTGGCCATCTTGAAACAGGGTGCTGCGATGAGAGCCACTACTGCAGGACGAGCTCCGCGGAAAAACTTGGCTACATAAATGTTATCCTTGAAAGTGTGGAAGAACATGGCAATGAGCAAAATCATGATGATAGAAGGTATCGCTATGCCGATAGCACCGACGATGCCGCCCCAGACACCTTTCATCTTATATCCGATATGACTGGCCATATCTATTGAAAATATACCGGGGGTGGTTTGTGCCACTACCATGATGTCCATGAACTCTTGGCGTTCCATCCAATGGTTCTTGTCTACGAATTCCTGTTCCATGATTGGAATCATTGCGTATCCTCCTCCTAGGGTGAAAGCTCCAATCTTATTACAGGTTAAGAAGAATTTTAATAACATATTTCTTTGTTTTGTTTCGTTATCAATGTCTTTTACCTCATTCTTATTTCGCGACAAAGGTAGTGCTTTTTTCTTTATTCTTATTTGTATATCGTATTAAATTATTATAAGTAGTGATTAGAATTCTCTCATAGAGATATCTACAAACATGAATCCCATGAAATCTATTTTTTGTATATATAGACTTCATGGGACTTATATGAATCTTCCGCTGAGATGAGTTATCGTTTCTTCTTTTCTTGTTCTATGATCGTAAAATCAAGTTGCTTCTTCTCCAGATTGGCTTTAGCAACCTTAATTCGGACAGCATCACCTAGCTGATATTTGTGATGGTGACGGCGACCGACAAGACAGAAGTTGCGCTCATCGAACTCATAATAGTCGTCGTCAAGGTCACGCATAGGAATCATACCTTCACAATGGTTCTCGTCAATCTCGGCATAGATACCGAAACTGGTGATGCCACTGATGTGAGCAGGATATTCGTTGCCTATCTTGTCGCCCATAAACTCTACCATCTTATATTTTATAGAGTCGCGTTCGGCACTCTGAGCTATCAACTCCATGTCGCTACTATGTTCGCAGAGTTTCTCATAATATTTCTCGTTGGCACTTCTTCC